>Ga0123354_10005300_pt1:12500-18704 | contig 18704 bp, 4 predicted proteins | sample TergutLab28metaG_2_FD_97872 | JGI IMG/M metagenome (GOLD analysis project Ga0123354, IMG submission 97872) | Labiotermes labralis P4 segment gut microbial communities from Petit-Saut dam, French Guiana - Lab288 P4 | ecosystem: Host-associated > Arthropoda: Insects > Digestive system...
AGGACATATTTACGGACAGAAAATATGGAATATTGACAGGGTAAAGCAAGTTTACGTAAATGAAAGTAACTTAACAAAATATGCTGCGTTTTAAAGGCTGTCAGCGTAAACATTTATTTTAAATATGTCGATTTAATTTTCTAAAATCATTTTGCTTCTAAATATATAAATAAACAACACAATAACTTAAGGATGTATGATGTATTTATTCACAAAATTCTAGCTACATGTTTCGAACGGCATTCCGGCCATCGTCACCCAAGAAACAGAAATACAAATGTAGTTAACTGTGCTGCCATCACTACATAGTGATTAAAATTATAATTTCGGTTAAAGTTATTTACGTAAAATTAATATAGGCTAAAATGGATAATTATGTGGTATTATAAACTTGGGAATTAAAATTTTTCAGTCTGTGCTGAGTGGTGCTTGATGCAGTGATGTGATGAGTTTTAATTCAGCATGTAGGTGACGTGTTGACAGTATACTTCAACCTCAACCCATCCACACAGAGTGACACACACCAGGTATCACATTGATGCAGTTAATTCTCCAGATGATGGGCACATGGTTACCCGAAACATGTAGAGAATAGAAATAAACATACATGAAAAATTTGTGCGTCAAGTTGGTTTATTTACAGAGATTAAGTTGTGTCATTTTGATTCTTCATAAAATATTTATTCAAGGTGGTCAAATCGAGGCTGATGATTGGCACGCATTGGAGAAATGTGAAACACGTAATTGTGGTCGAAAAATCTGAAGAAAATACCATTTCGAAGACTTCGTCATAGATGGTGGAATGATATTAAGATCAGTCTTACAGAAATAGAATATGACAGGCAGTGAAGGGCTGTTGTAAACACGGAACTGAACTTTCGGTTTCCATAAAAAGAGTGAACTTCCATGAGCGTATGAACGAATATTATTTTCATGAGTTCTTGGCATTAGAAATTAGATCGTGAGAGAGATATTGTACTAGACAATCTTGTATCTTTGTACAAAATTGATAACATACGCTGTTGGAGGATCGCCCACCTCTGTCCGCACGGAAGTAATTCACTTGAAAGGGGGGGTTTTTAAAGTATTCAACAGGAAAGTGACAAGAACTTGGCCTTAACTTTTTGATATTGGTGAAGACAGAGGTTTAAAAGTGGTGACGGTGTTGTGTTTTCTTTAATATTCTGCGACAGAGACTTGTAATCTACTCAGAATGGATTAAACGACAGATGTTCCACATAACCTTCCTTTTTCCTACGGCATGCCATTGCATATCTAAAAGGATTAAGGTTTGTTTGTTCCTTGTCGCTGTTGTATGTTGGCGGAGTGTTTGAGAGTGTCAGGTAAGATATACATGAAAACTGATCTCCAAGTGAGTTAGGTAGTTAATGTGTAGATTGTTTAAAGTCTTTTTTTGTAAAATGAACGTAACTACGAGGGAGTGCTGATAAGTCCTTAGCCCGACCTACTTCCCGATGTCGTACGACGGATTCGATAGTGTCGATGGAAAAAGGGGTCTGTTCATGTGCCGAATTGCAAGTCTTTTCTTGTTATAGAGGCTGAAAGGAATCATGTCAGGCAACGCGCGCGATTTCAACAACATGTAGACGCGAGGTGTCATCAAGTTTTTTTTTCCTGCAAAGCAAGGCGCCGAAGGAAATACACGCCATTCTGATAGAAACATCAGGGGAACATGCACCATCGTATGTCACCGTCAAAAACTGGGTGGCCTAGTTTATATGTGGTGATTCCAAAAGTTAGAGCAACGGGCTAAGAAGTATATTGAGCTTCGTGGGTAGTATGTTGAATAAACCCCGAGTTTGGTCGCTGTAGCTTGTTTCCTTCCTGGTCGGGCTAAGGACTTATCAGAACCCCCTCGTAGAATGAAGTTAATGCATTCAAGCTGAATGGTTATTATATATACCACCACCTTTAAAAATTGAAGATCTGCATGTTGTCCACACGGTGAATTTTGGGTATTCTATATCATTCTTACAATAAAGAGCATTTTTAGGCGAGTTCGCAAAATTGCCAGAAACGATTATTGGCTTCGTTATGTCTGTCCGTCCGCATGCAACAACAACTCGTCTCCCACTGGACGGATTTTCATTAGATTCCATATTATAGCATTTTTCGAAAATCTGTTATGAAAATTCAAGTATCATTAAAATCAGACAAGAATAACGTGTACTTTACATGAAGACCAAAATACGTTTCTGATCACATCTCGCTTAATTCTTCGTATAGTGAGAAATGTTTTAGACAAACCTTTAGAGAAAATCGAAAGGAAAACTTTATATTCGGTAATGTTTTTACGAAAATCATGCCTTTTATGATAAAATGTGTAAAAATATGATGAAGCCAGACCAGCCACATGTGACAATATAATAATGCGCATGCGCTTTGCATTCTGTAAAACTAAGATACAAAAACACACAGAGAATATGTAATACTTACTGCCTCGCTTGTTTCCTTATACGGCGTTAATTGATTGGTCTTTTCAAGTGAGTAACTGTTCTCTTTGCGGTACGAACTAAATCCTCATCTAAAATGCAAATTCATTTTAGTTTTCATAACTCTTTAAATTACCTCATATTAGACTTTGTGATTTTTATTTGGCTTTATAAACTTCCGAGACCTACAGCCTGCCCCATAGGGACCCTTTTTTTGTTTTAATAAGAATTATCACAGGTGCCTTCCAATGAACCCTGAAGAGCCCATTATGGTTTTAACGTGACGGCCTAGAGCACTCGCCTGTGCCCACTGTTTCAAGAAACTTTAGTGGAGTCACGTTTTGCTGTTTTAACTTCCCAAACTCACCATGCTAATTAACAGGATTCATCGGCGGAAGAGAATCTTCCGCCTAACGACAGTTCTGGAACCGCATACTCTTTAAGGAATTAGCCAAATTTTTTATCTTACCTTTGTAGCAACTTCAAAGTGAAGCCATAATTGTGGACAGTGCAACAGTCTTCACCGTGCTGGGTTAGGTAGTGAAGAGTCAATACGTTGTCCTAGCGATTTGGGTATTTTTCATCTTATTACTTTCTTCCGTTCCGACAACTCGGCCTGTTTTCATCTTGTGGCGGAAAGGGGAAAGTGCTTCAGTAACGGAGCTAACTCGTCATATAGCAGGTAACCAGATTCTATCCCACTCTTTTTCCTTCCCGAACACGAAAAGAGACCCGATTGGCATAATAATGTGATTTAATAAACCTAAGACAGTGTACAATATCCACATCAATATTCAGACATTTTGCTGTGTGCTAAATGTCTTAAGCTGTTTTACCCAGAATTCTTCCAGCCTCTTACCCGTCACCTTATAAGTTAAGGTCAACAAATTTACTTATATGCATTTTAATTTTGGACACGTTCAGTAAATGTTATAACGTTGATATTTCACTTAGTAATAAGTCATATAATGAGATGGGCTGGGCATGTGGCGCGTATGGGTGAGGAGAGAGGGGTGTATAGGGTCTTGGTGGGGAAATCGTAGGGAAGGAGACCACTGGGGAGACCTAGGCGTAGATGGGTGGATAATATTAGGATGGATCTCCAGGAGGTGGGATGTAGGTATATGGACTGGATAGGGCTGGCCCAGGATAGAGACAGGTGGTGGACGCTTGTGAGTGCGGTAATGAACCTTCGGGTTCCGTGAAATGCGGGGAATTTCTTGACCAGCTGCAAACAAGTTAGCTTCTCAAGAATGACTCTGCACCATGGAGTGAGTAAGTAAGTAAGTAGTAAGTCATATATGTGTAGTTATATTTGTCCACCGCACCCCTACCAAATGCCTCGTCCTTAAGATTCATAAAAGAGTAAATATGTGTAGTAGGCCCCGTCTATACTAGTGTATGAATATTTACGTCATACTAGACTGTTTACATGTGGGTGAAGATTTTTCATAATTACTGGGTAAGATTCTGAAGGATGTTTGAGGAAAAAAATTCTGAAAATAATTTAGACCTTTAAAAGATAAAATATCTGGAGATGGATTTGATGAACCGTGATTTGTTTGTTGTACTGTGCAGATGATTTTAAATGCTTTTATACTCTTAAATTATTTAGGGGCGAACTGTGATAAAGTTTTGTGATTCCTAAACATTGAAAGGAACACTGCAAAGTAGGGAAATTTAAGAATGTACTGCATATTAATCCGAGCCTCCTGTAAAATGGGTATCGGGTCTTTCTCGGGGGTAAAGTGCGGCCGGGGTGTGCTGCTGACCACTCACCTCCTTCTAGTGCCACGGTCATGGAAGAATAGAGCTATACCTCTACCCACCCTCCGGACCACATCGGGCCTGATAAGGGATCACTTTACCTTTTACTGGATATTAATAATAAAATAAGCGCCTTATTCTCTAAGTGGCTTTTGAAGTTTCTTTGTGGATTTGACTTGCTGAACATAAGGTCCAGTGACAGGGTTTGGTGAAAGGAAAATCTTGGAATTTATGGAAGCTAGGAATATCTTGATTACGTCAATGCTTATTTCAATCAGCTTTAGAAGTGACACCATGTGCTGCGGAATTTTAGCACATGAACAATGAAGTAGCTTGACGACATGTAACATAGAGCCTCGGCTATCGGTCTTGTTAAGATATTCATCTGATTGCATATTTGTCCCCGTAACAATGCAAGGAATATTTATGAAATGTCTTATTAATGAAGTCCACTAAAACAAATATATACAAAACCCAGGCGCCAGGACGCCCAGGCAGCCACAATTTTTAAGGTGGCGTCTAATATTTGTGGGTTCTCAGTAAGGAATATGCACCATGGCACCCTTTTGGGTCCTAGAATTTTGAGTTTATGCCTAGTATTTTTTTTTAGAAAACTTGTGTATCCCTGCAAAAATGTATTTGACACTAATTTAATCTTGGTAGTTGTCGGTACATTATGGCCTCCATTTTGTATTGAACTTAAATTTTACTTTTATAAATCCGTCAATAGTCAATAGTCACTCCCTCCAGTAAATGTTTCAGGTTATAATTTGATTTATTTCACGTCTTACAGGCATATAAATAAATAAATAAATATATATATATTTGTGTGTGTGTGTGTGTTTGTGTGTGTCGCAACTATGTATGTAACTTTTTATGAAGCCACATTTCCTTATTTCTTAATTGTAGACTTAAGCTTTCATTTCGTCTTACTGACAATTTAGACGGTTTGTGTTGTGTGTTCTTTGATGCTTATTTTCATAGCACAGCCGCAATTTATGCTGTATTCGCTAATCTTAAAATCCAGAATATTCAAAATTTGACATGTATTGTTATTCACTCTAAATTAAATTTATTTCGAATCACGCGTGGGCTTTATTTGTTGTTGAGTTTAAGTTATTTCACATTTTTAAGGAACGCTATTAAAAAACGCTTTGAAAATTTGTTTCCGAAAAATTATCTCTCTGAATGTTCACAATACCTTGAAAATTTCCACGTTTGGACAAAAACTCTTTCGAGAATTTTATTTACAAGAAACTTTTTGTCTATAAACTAGTTTTCGTAAAATTATTTTTTTTTTCTAAAATGTGCCTGTTTTCGGCGCGGAAGTTTACAATGATGCGGACCCTTCTGTCGATGCTGTTTAGCAAGTACTAGCAATACGTGGTAGGCAGATGTGTCGGGCAGGTGAGCTGTAGCGGTAATGATAATTAGGAAAGACTGTCCCGCGGAATGTCACGCCTCCCCTGAAGCACCTAGCGGCAAGTTACTTCGCCACGCTAACCGCTGCTACGTAACCTGCCCTGCGAACCGATCGATCATCCCCGGTCAGGAACCACTTTTCTCCCTCGTTTGTTAAAATCTTAGATAGAGGGGGTTTGGAAACCTGCAGGAGGACGTGTTGTAGAAGTTTTTTTAAGTCCAGGTCGTTCCTAGCCCAGCGCCACGGCAATGCCTAAGCCCTCTGTCCTAGGTCGTATACAACACTGAGTATTCATGGACGACGGCATGCGGGTACCAGGAGAGTCTTCACGCGAGCTAGACTCGTGACGTCTGGCAGTAGGTGTGAAAAATGCCTATGTCTGGATAGTCACCCGGCGTCACTTATACAGGGTGTCCCAGGAGGAATGTGCCAGACTTTGGGAGAGTGTTCCTTATGTTAAAGTATACCGATATAACCCAAAACACCTATATCCAAATTTGAACGGTTACGGAGATAATGGCCAGAGAAAAGTGGGGGCTTCTTGCGGTTCCAAATACTGCA
>Ga0123354_10005302_pt1 | contig 18696 bp, 12 predicted proteins | sample TergutLab28metaG_2_FD_97872 | JGI IMG/M metagenome (GOLD analysis project Ga0123354, IMG submission 97872) | Labiotermes labralis P4 segment gut microbial communities from Petit-Saut dam, French Guiana - Lab288 P4 | ecosystem: Host-associated > Arthropoda: Insects > Digestive system > Gut ...
ATAAAGATAAAGATTAAATACACCAGCATTGGTCTCATATCAAACAGCAGCATTCTCGTCAAAGTGGTTTCAACTATAGACTGTTTACAAATATATTAAACACAAGCCCGTATCTGAATTAAAAATTATGCTCATTTCTTGACAGTAAAAACTTGGTGGGCTTTGGTGTACACGGCAATGAACCATCGACTTCACTAAGGATGGATAATTTTAGACAACCTGAGCTATTAATGACTGCTAGACACTAACTCTGCTCCATGGAATTAGTCACTTAGGCAGCCCTGAATATTTAAAGCAGACAATTAATTATGAATTTAAATCAGGAAAATCATCTAGCAGAATTTCACATCAAGCGCAAAATTAACTGGCAACCATTAGTACCTACACACATAGCATTTTGAACTGAATTTTCAGACAAAAAAGAGTTAAATCAAAAGTTTGCCAATTACGGCGAACCAATTTCGGTAACAAATAATACATTACCTGTATTATTAGAGAAAACAAAATGGTTGAACTCCACGAGATATGAACAACTAACGAAACCAATCATAAAAGCAAACAGAAAGTGAGCAAATTTAATTACCAACGTTTCCATTGTTTTATTACGCCCACTGAGAGCAGATGGAAGGTCGTTATAAATCAGCATCGACATCTTCAGTTCAAACAGTTCCAGTTAAATGTGCACTTACGCTCTTTAAAATAAGAACAGAATAAGCACCAGCTTGATCCCGTGTAGCAGGGCTATTCCTAATAGTTCGTACTAACGGTGTGCAATAGTCTGTTGCTCCTAGCTCACTTTATAAATATTTCTTTTCGACAATATATGTAAAAGTACAGTTAGCACTGATGGAATTCGTGACCATTTCCACTGTAATTTTGTGAATTGAACATGATATGAGAAACATTACTCCAATTATTCAATTTAAAAAAAAAGGAAATTTTTACTAATCAAAATAATTTCATCGATGACAGCGCTTCTTCGCCATTAAACGTCTTTTCTAAAATGAAATTCAAAAAACGTTTATGACACTCGAGGCCTGATTAATTGATTGAATGATTGATTGATTCATTCATTCATTGGCTGATTGATTTCCAATGTCTTGAGGGTTTTTAAGCATTCTGTTTATGTCGTGTCGAATCGTACATGATTAGATGCATCATAACTGAGCACGTCTGTAAGAAAGGGTCTTAATCTACAATTTTTCCTGTGGCGCTGCGGCCCAACTCGGGCCGTGGCCTCCTCATTCATAAGGTTTCTAGATCACACACAACGACGCATCACATTCGGTAGGACTCCTCTGGAGGAGTGATCAGCTCGTCGCAGAGACCTCTACCTGACAACACACAACACTCACAACAAACTTCCATGTCCCCGGTGGGATTCGAACCCACGATATCAGCAGGCAAGCGGCCGCAGACCTACGCCTTAGACCGCGCGGCCACTGGGACCGGCCTTAATCTACAAATTGTCGCACCATTTGATTGGAGGAGCTGAGTAAGAGGACGAAAAAATCAGTGAGGAATGCTGGTCTCGGAAAACATGGACAGAAATGTCGACAATTGAAAATTTACGTTAATCACCATCAACGCGAAAATTGGTTACGATTACTGAAATAACTAATTATATTATACTATCTGGTTACTTTACTATGTTCTGTACAATGTTAAGAATATTTTGTCATAGAATTGGACACAATAAGATGACTGTGAATTTTGCTTGCCAAGAAATGTAACTGCAATTTGTCAAGGCCCATTTCGAGTGCTCCTCTGGTTTTTAGAAGCGAAGAAACAGTAAAATCTAATTGAAGACACTCAAGATTTCAAAAGGGTATTTTACGAATTCGGTCGAAACACTTTTTCACTGAGACGGCCTTTTGGGCTGGAACAATTTCGTTCCAAATGCACTTTCTCAATACGACTTTAATGTAACATATCTCTCTCTGTATGTATCTCACAAATTATCGCATGATTAAAAGTTCGCTGATTCTGTACGGCAGGTCGCGTGATAGACTGTCTGACCTGGAAAGCTCCGGATATGAAGGTTTTCGTGACAAAGAGAAGAAATTGCTTATTTCATGCCTCGGCGTGCATGTGACTAACTGTAACACTTATAACTTGTCAACATGTACCGGTAATTTCATGAGAAAGTCAGTAATCATTACCGGTTTTCTTACTGATGATGATGTTTGCTGCTGTTAATGATGACGGTGATTAGTATTATTATTAGTAGCAGCAGTAGTAAAATTCACACCCTTCACCGCTCGCCAATAGAATATCTTCACATTAATTATTTATATTCCATATATTACAAGACTTCACATAAGTAACTGAAAGTAGGCTTTAGCAGAGGTAAAGGTAAAGGTAAAACAATCCCATTACAGGTCTGGACAGGCCCAGAGGGTTCCAGGAAGTTAAGGTCCCCAGATTTCGTGACAACGGCACAGGATGGTGGTAGGTTGTCAGCCGGTGCGGCCGCTTTTTACCCCCAGGAAATACTCCTGGTACTCATTTCTGTTAGAGGCTGAGTCGACCCAAGGGCCATAGTGCGATCTGAAGGTTTATGTCAATGAAAAATCCACTGACAAGCTGGGATCGAACCAGCGACCTTTCGATTTGTAGCATAGTACCTTAACCACTGTGCTACCGCGGTCCCCCTTTAGCAGAGGTAGAAAATTAAATTGTGGAGGAGGGATATATATACCGCCATGAACTTTAAAGCTCCACAATGGACTGATGACCTGGCCCATTTACGCAAGTGTGGTACGTATGGCAGCTCGGTCTAGGCGACGAAGAGAAACATTTCTGTCCTTGCAGGGAAAGAAACCTTAGTCTTACACCCCATATCCCACTTACTCAGTACTGAATGAGTTACTCCAGTTCAGCTTGAAAAAGAAGAATGACATCAAAATGGACCTTGAACGACGAGCTGTTTTTTGTGTGAAGTGGACAGATAGGAAATAAAAAAAAGCTCTTTTAAGAGCGGTAATGAGCCCGTTATATACAAGGCAATGGATTCCTTGACTAATTAGTTATTAATTATTTCCAGGGGTGTATAAATCCCAAGCGCTAGGTCGCCATTTTGGCTGAATGTTTTACGACGGTATCACAGTCAGAAACTTGCTTCGTGTTGCCCATTATAATTTTTATTTAAGGCAGATAGAGATTTTCATAATCCTGTAAATAGAGCGTGTAAACGGAAGGAATGTTTTGTGGATGCACCCAAACCTGTAGAAGTAACCGGTATTGGGTTGCGGATTTGCAATTTATCTTTGCAAATTTAGGTAAGCGTGCACAGATATCTGACTGATATACGTTGCAATGATACTAATCAGTAAGGAATCTTAGTCAAGGAGAATAGCTCAGTAAATAAAGTAAATAAGTAAAATGATATTTCAGCAGTTCTTTCAGCGTGATCGCATCACATAAAAGCCAACCTTCAAAAGTACTTAATTTGTTGTTCAATGTTAATAAAAATCCAACCAGTTGCAACAGTTGGAGGGAAGTAGCTGTACCAGTAGTATGACCTGTACCGGAGGTTGCGGTTACAGTTTTTAGTACTCCTGATGATGGGTGCTGTAATATCCGAAACATATAGAGTGACTTTGCAGTATATAAATATCTGCATACTGTTGCATCTGGTTGGATTTTTATTAACATTGAATTGTGATGCACGGAACCAAGAGTTAAAAAAAAGACTTAATTTGTATCTTGAGAAATTATATGTACACCTGCTACATTAATAAAAAATTTTGCTTCTAAAGTATGAAATTAATTTAGTTTAAATTTTGAATACGCTCTTCTCAAAATAAAGATAAATTTTTATGTATGCTTTCTGAGATTCAAATATTTAATTTCATGCTAATTTTTGTAGGCAGATTAATTTCGCTCTATTTAAATCAAATGTGACACAAAGTCACATATAGCTCTATCCATACTCATGACCCGGACGATGTAAAGTTTCCTCTAAATGTAAGTTACAGTTCGTACCCTTCGCTTCGAAGTTACTGAAGTTCATATAATTCCCAGACTATTACACTATACGTGCAACAGTAAGTCTGAAACTATATACTGAAACAAAACACTATAATTAAAGTTCTCAACAAAAAACAAAGAAAAATTACTTTTATTTTATCAACATGTTTCAGGGATACGTATCACTTTGGAACGTTTCAAAACTGCAGTTCACGTTCTACGGAAGAGATCTCTTCTTTTGCAGACCGCTACGCTCATCTTTACGTGTACCTGATACGTACCTTGCCTTGACTGAATCTCAGCCGGAGCTATATCCACTTCAGTTCGCCCAGCAACACGCTACGAGTGGGTTTATAATCTATGTTTTTTCTTATTAACCTGTCAAAAATTTTAGCCACTTGATTCGTGTTCGGTAGGTACCGGAATCACTTCTCCGTTAGGAAATACGCTGAATCTCAACCCCACCGAATAATTTATTAACTTTAATTTCACCTTGCTTTTAGTAGGCGAGGTAAGAGTAATGGTTATGGAGACTGGGCTACAGCTACGGGGTGGACAAAAGGGAAACAATAGTTATATCCTCTGCAATAATACGATGCTTTGCTCCGTAACATCTGTAACAGCTCTGGAACCTATTCGGCCTTCTATTCAACGGGAACTGAGGGCTCTTTCTCTGGGCGGTAAAGCAGCCGAAACATGAAGCTACCCACTCACCTCTATCTATTTCCGAGATAAAGAATGAGAGAAGTTATGCCGCAACTCCCACTTATGCCTACATGGTGTGAATAAAGACAAATTCACATTGACTCTTAGTTTGCCTTGGTTTATCACAACCCGCTCGCAATGCCTTTTCGTTGCCTATTAAACCTCGAAGCTTTATCTCGGGCGTAGTAAAGAGTACCGACCTTCCTCCTTGGTGTTCTTTCCTCAAATTCCCTTCCACACTCCTTTCTCAAGGTCTGGTTCAAATCAACGACCATGTCTTCCCTTTCCCCACCAACGCTCATCTCGTTCGGGTTGGATCACAAGCCACTAACAAGTTGTCTACCTCCATGTAAACAACTTTACAGGACGAGTAGTACAGTAACTGTTACGTACAAACACAACTAATTTGAATGTCAAGCATTACAGGGGTTTGGTGAAGAAGAAGGAACAAGCATGCTACAGAAGTGAAAACTGAGTAACAGAAGTACCAGAGAAAGCTAATAGATAAATACTGCTTTGCTTCACCGGATTAAGCAAAGTGAAAGTAATTTCCATTCGATAAGCCTACTTGCAGAATATAATAAATAGAGTATTTCCCATGTTCATTGTATGTAAATGTACTGTAAATGTTGGCACAGGGACAGTGGAGTCTCAGGTACACTCACTCTTAACATCGGCACTAAATAAAGTAAGTAGTTAGCTTCAAATCCTGCCCTCGTCACCACGACGGAAGGAGTCGATGCCTACTGAATTGAACGTTGGGTGGGCCACAGAGACGGTCCGGACGCTTAAGACATGAGAAAAATGTCTTTCCTGTTCATTATCCATTCAGAAGTCAACTGATTAAATTCGGCTAAAATTTTTCTGCAGTATGAACACGGAAATAACATTTCGTTTTCAGAAGTTAGTAAAATGCAGTTCTGCGTTAGAAAATACATTTGTTACAAGGAATAACAGTATCACAATAATGAATTCAAAAGAAGTGCCAGTAAACTGAGGCAAGAAACAATATTACTGCCGTTTGGGATATGACGCCGTGTCGTGTCATACATGTGTACAAATTTACTAATGAATCTACTGTTTCCATCTTCAGGGCATAAATTTGTTATCCACTTAACAGACTAAATGGTGTAACATCCCAGAAGACCGCAATCTTCATTGTCACTGCAGTAAAAACCTCAAATCTCGTAGGCAGACACGTTCGTAGCAAATGAATTTCCACCCAAATACCAGGTATCATATACCCTTTGCAATCACAAGTGCCACCTGTTTTATAAGCAAGTGTAGACTGAATTTTGCCCACAGATTGCACCTATGGATTTCATGTGATGCTCATAACAAACCGGGATTGTTTTCCCAAGCAATTTAGCTCATGTGTCCTGTTGAGCTAATTAAATTAACATAAGTATAATTCATTATCATTAATGTGACACATCACAACTTGTAAGATTCTATTATTATTATCATTATTATTGATATCTCTATACATATATATTCGATTTATTACGCCATCACCAAGCTACTAATTGGCAAAGGAAAGCAGTTAGCATTTCCAGTAACCTTGAGACAGCTGGACCTGCCTGGTTGCAAATGAATTCCTAAAATACTTGTAAAACATAGCATGCTTAAAATAACTAAAATAAAAGTAAGTTAAACCCTATCGTCTTTCAATTAACCTTGTAAGTACCTGCACCATGCTGTAATGGTTTATTTGTGTGTTTTCATATTGGCATTTAATTCGCAATTTGGGGCACACCTTCCTGTAAACTTCCTAAATATTAATCTATTGGTATTTGTAATGGAGACGCTGTATGTTTATTGCGAAATAGGAAATTTGTTTTTCTAACCATTATTCAGAAATACCCCATGTTTCAAAATGTTATATTGCGATATCATTTTACCAGTCCTTCATTAATTTCAGGGTGTGAGAGCAAAGGTTATGACCTTACCACATGTTATAAATATTACAACCCTAACAGAAGACAAACAGGATGTACGGCGCGAATAATCTGGTGTATAAAGTTTTCTGCAATATGTTTCTGATCGGGCATAGAAAATTTCCACCGCAAGATCGTGCTTGGGTTCGGCTTTTCATAAAAAAAAAAGGGGAATCCCAAATTTGCTCACAATCAAATGAGTAAAGCTAAATTACAATTCTAAAATGATCCATCCCCGTTGTGTGTATATAAACAATAGGTGTGGGTATCAGTCAATAACACAACAATATCTAAAAAGATGTTTAATAAAGGATTAAACATCTTTTTAGATATTGTTGTGTTATTGACTGATACCCACACCTATTGTTTATCTAAATGACAGTTTCACAGCAGCCACATTACAAGGTACAGTATCAAGTTATCTTTATTGATTGATATGGACCGTGAAGAATATGTCTCGGCTAAAATTAGCCATTATCTAGTCGTATCAGATATTTCTGTTTCCATGAATACTGAACATAATGCAATGAGTGTTCAACCGAACTCGTAATATGATTCATACTTCTGGAATGACAGGAAAACTGCTAATTTTAACTGAAAAAAAATCAATTGTCATGGTCCATGTTAAACACAGTTAACTTGATACTGTACCTACTAATAAAACATACGTGAAATTGCAATTTAGATTTATTAACTTGTACTAAACACAACGGAATTAATGAAACTAACACAATAACATAACTGTTTTGAATGATGAGCTGCAGCGAAAAATTGAACAGTGCCCTCATTATAGCTACGTAATGGCGTAACAACTTTTGTAATGACAATGTGGCAGTGGGAAGTACTCCGTGCTTTTGGACAGATGAAATTTGATGCTGCAATTTTAAGATATTTATGGAGTACGCGGCGTCCGAAAAGAGGTGTAAGATGTGAAATGACGCTTCTTTAGATGTCCAGGAGCGGTGAAACGAAAGAGACTAGGAAGGTTGTAAATTACATAATGCTATGATGTTTGCTCACACTACTAGTCTCAAGACGTTTGTAAACAAGTTGCGTGACGAGAAACAGATACGTTTATACCGTCTGCAAGCGTGTCGGAGCTTTTACCGCAGAGCTAGCTCATTCAGTAAATTTATGTGGGGACTAAACAAAACGCGCCATCTAATCTGCCTCTTTTAAATGATTTATGCAGGGTCTAAAAAGTCCAGACGCTGTAGATTATGTAGAATGATATTTTGAATTATTGTTTAGCATGTAAGCCAATACAATTTCTTGAAGTCATTTCTTATAAACAAAAGCGATCCATTCACAAGCATGTACGTGAATACGGAAGCACGGCCCGTTGCCGAAACAACGTGTTTCTAAATAAATAAAAGAGATAATAGAAACAGCCTAATAGAGGGCTATTATGTCAGATTCGTAACCCAAATTTGTTACGAACATTTTAGACTTATCATACTTGTACCTAAGCAAATAAGCAAGCAACCAAACAACAAAAATACCCAAACAACCAGATTCAAGGAGCACAGTTTTTAGAAGCTAACAGGTGCGAGTTAAACAAGAAATTCCCCACACTTTGTGGAAACCGACAAATCATTACCGTGTTTACATCAGATGAACACTGGTCCCTGTTCTAAGCCAGTTTAATCCTTTTCGCTCTGTGTTATGCTATTTCCCCACGATTCATAATAATATTATCCCTATATCTATGGCCAGGTCTTCCTAACATACTCCTTACTTCAAGTTTTACAACGAAAGTCTTGTATTCAGTTATCTTATCTTCTAATCTATGTGTGCACTACGAGGTGGTATACTTTGCACATGTCAGTCTCCTTGATGTTTATCGTGTGTGTATTTCAGCGTCGAAACAAAAGAGGCTTCTGCAACTCTCCCACATCAAAATCACTTGCACATAGGTAATTTGGTACCAATTTGCTCTGCCTACTCCAACCGGGCTTGGTAGCACTTTGCTTGGCGATTAGCCAGTAGACACGACTCACAAATATTTGGCTCAATAAACGTGATAAATCCCCATTGACAAATTGGCCACCACAGAAGTGGAAATTTTCTCACTCGAACTTAACCGATTTTCAAGTCATGAAGCGTCATTAACCACTCAATACTTGCAGATCAAACCTCTTTTAATTAAAGCAATCCTGACCAAATACTCAAGTTATGCAGCAAGAGAACGTGGAACTGCAAGCGTGTCCGTAGGGTTGTTCATGTGCACGTGTGTGCAGGACGTACACTGAGGAATTCTGAAACTACGAGAAGAATGAAAGTAAAATTAGGGCAGTTGTTATGATCTCATGCATAAGATCGTACCTGTAATAACTATTATGCTAGTCTGTGAAGTTTACAGTTTATCTAAATAATATTTTAAAATTCATTCCTTACATCAAAAGAATAAACTTTGTCTCCATTATAAATGAGAATTAATCTGTTATGCTGTTTCGGGTAAACATCTGTATTCATCGTGATAATCATACAAAGCATACGACCAAGATTGTTCAGATTTTTAACCCTAAAACAAATGGTATATGCAGTGAACACGTGTTTCCCTTCTTTCCCGTAAATCTGATATAACAAATAACAAATTTTCTCTAACATACATTAACATATCATCTCTCGACCAGCTAAGTAGATTTGTTTTCTTGTTTGGATTTAATTCAAGGCCGGTATATCAAACCTCTGGAGATAAATGACGTTTTACAATAAACTGGAATCAGATGTGGTACTGATTGACGTAAAGTTTAAATTATTTTTAATTTATATTTGTTCGATGTGCTAAAGTCTCCAAGACTTTATGTCTGTCCGTTCCTCTACGTCTACTAATCTTCTGAAACACGCATTTAATGTAAGAAGTACGTGATAAATCACTTCCTACCTTACACAGTAACAATTCCGTATTCATTACAAGAACCAATAACATTATTTTTATACGCAAAGAATTGTTAGTTCTGAAAATCACAAGAAAAAACACAGATAATGACTGTATGAACAATATATTTGTTGTACTCGAAGGAGGCAGTACGCATAGAAACTACTCTGTTTTAAAGATTAAGGTAATAAATTATAGACGGCTACCACATAACAGTTTTGTCAATTCTTAGAAAAATCCATTTAATTCTCTGGCCGAAGTCAACGTTGCAGTACACGCTAAATATTAATTCCAAAATTAGTCTCTTTTCCGTCGCTCTTATTATTGGCGACTACTTAAGTAGCTACATATTTTAAGATTTTTCAGATTATAAGTATTCTATAAATATGCTGGCCTATTTTCATACCATCCAGTATGTATTTCTGATACCTGCCTTCTTGCCAGTTTTGTTCGACATCTTACCTACAAGATCTCCCTGATCACTCTACGGATAGCTCAGATGTATGAATGTCAAACTACAGCGTCACTCCGTATGGCTACTGACGGTACCCTGCACTATGTGTATATCCATGATGGCTCCCTTTTTGTCCTCAGGGTCTTCGGTTCAAAGGTTTGAAACCGCACCACATGAACTCTTTAGACTCCTACTATTATTCATTGTACAATAACGAAACTTGAGGTAACCCATTTTCATTTATGGTCAGTGAAACTGATGGACAGTAGTCTGGTGGCCGATGTGAGAACCGACACTGTGTTGGTAGTACTGTATCAGTTTCATCAAGGTTCGTGGTGCCCGTTATTATGGAGGCAGGTCAAACCCGAGGGTTGTATTGTAACATGATATCGAATTTGGCATAGTGGGGTTGAGGTTGGGATAAAGGTTTGGGGGGGGGGGAGGGTTTAAACAGTAGCAGGGGTATGGAAACTGAGGGGAGGGGATAGTAGTGTTGTTCGCTCGACTATCGGAATTCAATAGTAGCCCGACGGGGCGCATGGGATATTCTAGGTAGTTTGGATGAAACTGTGGCAGATCGCTTTTTATATGTGGATCCAGCTATCTTGTGGAGATGAACCACTGACAGTATTAGTCATCATCCCAAGTTAGTTTATATTACACACATTCTTTCACAACAAAAATATTGTAACGATCTTACAATTTAAGGTTTTTAATAAAGTACATGTTTCATGATACAAACAGCACTGTTATGTAGATAGCCCATCACTAACACAACTTCTGTTAACAGAATCCAAGCTTACATTTGTCTAAATCATTACGGATAAATGTCACCTGTGCCAAACGTTGTAAGGAAAATCCAGGAAATATAGTTTACATACCTAACACAGATTTGGTATAATTACTCGTAATTATATAGTATGTAACGGAAGTTCTAATTAGTAATAATTTATACCTTCGGATGCATGACAATTCAACTAAGAAATTCCTTCACATCACCTCTTCAGTACTTACAAAACACCTGTTTAGTAAATACAGAACCTAAACTCACCACATATAGAGCAAGACAGTGGCAGATGTGGAGCAAAATTTTACCATTTGGCGTACCGGTAATACATGCACGTGATGCAAACACATTATCCTTTACATTTTCAGGCCATACAACTCCGTGAAACCAAGATTTATACAAAAATATTTGATAACTTCTTCATTCTTTTAACACTTCGCTACAATCTGAGCAAGAATAGTTGTGACTGTTTTTCACACGGGGTGTAAAATATGTCTTTCCACGCATCCCGAAAGAATGTGCTAAATTTGGCCACTAACCTGAAATAACGCAAACTGATATCTTTGTCCACTTATTACCACTATTACACTAGACACTAATCCCTACCTCAGATGTATTTGATATGCATGAGATTTCAACTGTTGAGATGGCGGTGAAGGTGAAGTTAGCAGTACAGCCTATCTCTGAAAAGTCGTGTATGTCAACATCCGCCTAAACCAAAATCAGCCATGACGAAAATTATAGGAGTTCCTCCGAAGTCTCCTAAAAAAGACTCGTCCTTCACGGTGCATAAACCTAAACATCTTCATTTTAGCAAGATCTGCCATGAGAACCTGCAGAACCACAAGATAAGATTTTCTTGATGCTGATGGTACTGAAGAGTGGTAATACTTCACAGTTAGCCAAACTGCCTAAAACTGTTGCCAAACTTGTAGGCAGTCACTGTTTCCAGCATGTCAGCAGTACATACTGAAATTCAAAATGTCATGTCATATATTGCTAACATTGCTAATTATGTATCATGCTTAAAATATCACACAAGCTCTTTCACAAAAAAAATCATGTATCTTTTGACAGAAATTCGCCAAACTACAGACACCCCTGCCAAAACAAAAATTTCCACCTCAGGTATGTCACTGACATGAACACATACTCGTATGGCGCGATATTACAAATGCACAGCACTTTTCCTCGAGGTCCCTTACAATACTACTTCATAGAAATAAATAGAGAGAAAAATAACAGATAATCCTGTGACGCACACAATTACAAAATTATTTAAATATTAAATCTATCTTCTAAATTTATCGAAGTTAAGATATGTGAACTGAATAACAGGAATACCGAATAATAATAATAACATATCTTAAAGAGTTATTTTAAATTTTGACAATATAAACTTACATACTTTAAAACTAACTTGAAAAAAAAGTGTAATTTTTGGGTTGCTTTTTCCTGAGCGGAAAATTCTACGAATAGACACACCCTTCTTTCCTTCAAAAATAAATAATGACGAATCCGTCTAAAAAGCTGCAAGTGCAGAAAACCGGAAGGTAAAAAAGAAGGGATATATCCTGTTTTCAGGAGTCTCCAACCTGAACGTTGGATTATGTAAATCTTACTTCACAAGCAAACAACAACACACAGAGAGATAACGTTTTAAGTAATATTCTACAGGCTCCGGAATATGTAAGTTTAAGAAAACAGTTTTAAAAAGAAAAACATGAATTCTATGCCTAATCCTTTCCCCGGATATAATATCCACTAGATCGAAACTTACCGGGCGTACGAAAAGTAGAAACAATAATCCCATTCGCAATTTGGGAAAGCAGAAACGTATGTTCATCACTGCAAAATAAAAGTTGACAACACACCCTATAACGAAATAATTTCAACGAATTTATTTTCCGAATGGCTACCTGTATTAGTTAGCACAGCTTTCGGTGTCTGAAACAAGGTGATGTGGTAGCAGAGTTGAAAGACAACAGCATAACCTGCCACAAAAACGACGTGTATATCAAATACATGTTATCTCAAAAGAAAGATGATGCTCAACATAACGGCGGTAAGCAAGCTTCTGTATAAATTTCATCGACGCGTTGAGATACAAATGACATTTGTTCGTGATATTTCCCGTTTCTGTTGGTAAATATTCATAACCCTTCATGTTGCATTCATAATCAATCAAATTTCACTTTAGAGTCAGTCAGTCCCCCCTTTCAATGTCACGATGTCGTAATTGCATCCCGCCAAAAAAAGAACAGCTCTGTTAAATTCAAATAAATAAATAAATCATTAATGAATTAGCTGTTACCATTTGAAAATAACTGAGCACATGAGGACGTTGGTACTCTAAGCAAATTGAGTTCAGTCGATACGAGACCAGATCTGGAACACTACGAGGTTGCCAAGGAAGACATTCCAAACGAATTCCCGTATACCTATCAGACACGATGAGTCGAGTAGAGTAAAGCCTGAAGTTGTCTTTCAGCTTTCAGTCTAAAGATAAAGGCAGCAGGTTTCAACGAACAGTCTGTAAGTTTTTACCAGACAACATGGCGTCACATCTCGGCAAGAACTGTTCTTCCCAGACACCGACGCGCGAAATTCTATCTCACAAAATGCCGCTGCACTCTGCCGACAGGTGGAGGAAAATATCATGATTATGTTCTTTCGGAGTTCTACGCCGTGTAGGCTGCCAAATATGTGCAAACTATTCGTCAAGGCCTCCTTCTTCCACGTTAACGGTAAAATCTTCTACCCTGAACATGCAGCCAATGCTCCTTCGAAACATTAGTGCCCATGTGTCAGAACAAATGGCATTAGACCCCAGATGACTGCAATCTTAGAGTCTCGTTTTTTTCAGCTATTTGTCAAAGCCGGGTGGTCTGAGGTAGTCAAGCAACAAGCGTATAACTTTTAGGTCAAGTGTAATGCGATACACGTATATAGAGCTGCGATGAGAATTGACAATGGAGTTGAGAAGAGAAAATTGAAGAAAGAGGCTACATAACAAGGAACCTCTTCAATTGCAATCGTCTCCAATTCATCGTGCTCACCACAGAATCTACTGCCTCTCTTACAAAGTGCCAGGGGTGGCCAGATTTACAACAACGTCCGATAAAAGATTCTTGAATACGTAAATCCCACGACAAGGCTTGGATAGTTCAGTTAGAAAGACCAGGCTATGAGCCTGGCAACTGGACATTCAGGGTTCGATTCCAGGAAGGGGAACAGGTTTTTCCCCATGGCCTGCAGCGTTTAAAACCATCGCCATGACAAGCTACTAACCGATAAATAATAGGGGCTTTACCTCGAGGGTAAAACGACCAGGACGTGAAGCAGACAACTCGCCTCCAAGTATCGCCTAGATACAAATTTCGCTCCTGTTACGTCCTCATGTTGTGGTACACACGGAGTTTTACATTCATTGTTAGGTCTTTTTTGCCGCTTCCAAACGGAGTTCTCCAGGCACTTCGATCAATTACGTCCTCTACAAAATTCTTCTCTTTTGTCTAAGGTCATCCAGTTGCTTCTTGGGTCCTCCTACTCGTTCTATCGTCCCTTCTTTCTCCTCTTCTTTCCTTCAACATCACATTCCATAAGGAAGGTCTTACGCAAGATGTGACCTCCGTAATTAAACTTCCTTCACCTTGTAGTATGTAGGATATTCCTTTCTTCCGTAACTAAAGTCATACGTCTTCACTTTTCACACGATAGGTCCAATTTGTCTTCTCCATCCTTCTCCAGCACCATATTTTAAAACTTTAAAGGTATTTGTGATCAATATTCCTAAGCTTCCAACTTTCAGCACTATAAATATATCATTTAAATTCCCGTAGAACACATTTAAGGACTAAACAGATAAACGAATAGGCCATATGTAATTATTTTGTATAGGGTTGTTCTTCAAGAGAAGAGGTCCGGAATTACAGAACCTCTGGAACCATTACGATACCGAAGGAATTCTCTCCGCATATCGCGAATTTGAATTAAATACAATTAAAATATCAAAGAAAAAATATGTGACATAAGCGAGTGTTATTTATATTACAAAAGCTATGACAATCAGCCATCGTAACAATTTTTCAGTAAGTAAATTTGGATAACGTAGTTTTCTGGATTGTAATCAGTGTCTCGTGTTTGTAAAAGAACACAATATTTCGGCAAATAGATTTTTTAGAAACCTCATGCGATTATATGAGGAGGCAGGTCCAAGTATTACCAAACACTGCACTAGTGTTTGGTAATAAACACAACTCAGTACGAAACTCCCAACCCTTTCAACCGAGGATAGGAAGACAATCCTTTTGATCCTCGCCATGTTCTTAAACGTTTACTTAAAAGCCACACGTCCATTTCCTAGAGTCTGGAGGTATGTTAATGGTCTTTTCTCTGTGTCACTTCCGAGGTATGTAATTCCAAAGCTCTATTAGTTATCGCTATCAAAATGCACGCTAAATATTACGTTCGCCCTGCCGCTGTGTTCATATTTTACACACTACCATAAAAAAGCAGCATGTCCTAGAGAGGTTTGTGATCACATGCAATTTCATTAGAATAAATATATGGCACAATCGCTTCAACTTCGCAAATTCCCGCATTCTTCGTGTTTATTGGTAAGGTAAGGAATTAACCTTTTGACGCCTAATGACAACTATAGTGGTCGTATCGCACCACTAACCTCTAAAGTTGCATTTTATATATTTAATCAACAAATATAGGTACAGAATATTTTAAACATGGTATATACTCTGCAGTTTGTTTCATAATTCTAACGTATTTGGTTCTGTATTATTAACATTTTATATACAGAGTGTGCTAAAATTTAAAAAAATAATTCCGGCGCCAAAAGGTTAATATATACTTTGGGATGGTCCCCAGCAGTATAATGTTCATATCGTGTTTCGCGGAAATCGGTCACCTGGGTCAAAAATTAAAACGGGAAACATAGAGCACGGTCACATCTTAACGTTAATTATTTCCTTACGAAAGGGAAGTGGCCTACAAATGACCTTGCGCGTTCTTAGGTATTCATAGCTTAGCAATCGAGAACTCCGATCTCCTGGAATAAGCCGGTGCGTCGCTGGGAGTCCCGACGTTTCGAAGACACGTGTCGCCCTCATCTGCAAAGATGCAGAGTCCATGACGAATGACATAAAATAGGAATTCTTCATAGACCTTGAATCCCTAAGGACGATGGCGACACGTTTCTTTGAAATGTTGTGAACACACAGCGTCACGGGGTCGTATCCCAGAAGCCTAGAATCCTGGAAGCGAGCTTACTTAAAATTTATTTCAGCGATAGGGGTCTGACTCAGGATAGAAGTATTTATCAAACTCGTTTCTCATGGAAAGGGATAGGATAAACAAGATAACATCTTGACAACATTCAGTTATATATCCATTAACGTGTAATTTCAGTAATGTTGATGAAAACGATATTCAGTTACACTATACTCCAACTATACAGTAAGAGGTTGTAGCAAAGTGATATCTCTAACCACGACATTAACACATTTCAATCACTGGGTATTAAGTTTTATTTACAAAAATAATCCCATAAATTATACTCTCCACCATGTACCACCGTGGCGATGAAATCAGCCACGATTAAACTTGACGGGGATGCAGCATATAAGGAGAAGTCGAAAAATAAAAATGCAACTAAAGAAAGGAGACTGCTTGAGAGACGCAGAAGTGGATTAGAAAATAATAATATAAGTGATCTCTTTTTTTGTGTCCCTGAGGCCCAAAGCGGCTGTGGCATCCTCATTCATGAGGCTTCTAGATCACACACAAGGACGCATCAAGATTCCTCTGGATGAGTGATCAGCTCGTCGCAGACACTTCTTCCTGACAACAAACAACATTCACTAGAGACAGACATCCGTGCCCCAGGCGGCATTCGAACACACAATCTCAGCAGGCGAGCAGACGCAGACGACGCCTTAAGCTTCCTTCACAAGTTCCGGTTTTCGATCGGCCGGGAACTGACCGGACGGGCGAAGCACAACTTTTAACTTTAATAATATCTCCGATTCAAACCGGCCGGTCGAACGACTAAGAACATTGCGACCAAGCAGTCGTGCATGCACAGTGATCTGCAATGGATCGTAATTCAATTATTGCTCTGTTTTGTACCGTCGTCGTAAGCGAAGACGTGACAGGTTGCGTTGGGTTCATCCAGTAATTCAAAAAAGGAAAAAATTTAGTGCCTTTTACACACTATTTGATGAACTACGAGATGACGCAAATAAGTTTTTAAATTATTTTCGAATGTCTGTTTCACCTTTCGACAAGTTGCATTGCCGATTGGAAGAAATTCTTCAGCGTCGTAACAGTAATATGAGGAACTGCATTTAAACTGTATAAATGTTGGATGTTGCTATCAGTGAGTGATGTTGTTTATTCTTTAGAAGAAGAATTTGATGATTAAATAAAAGAAAGAAGTTTCTTGAAAGAATTTATTCATATAATCTCTATTTTGTTCAACATAGAAGCCTGAAACTCCTCCATATTATCCACCGATAAACTGTCGGCTGTTTGCTTTTCATTGATCACTTTCAATAGGAATCTAAGATGATCACTGTACACATATTTTCCAGCTTTTGAAGACCCCGCACCGGACTTAGTTGCTTCTTTGTGTTTCTGACATGACTTTACTTAACAGTCTCGGGCGTTTTCCTATATTTTATTACTTCTTTACCCAAAAACGCAAAATTATGTAATTACAATTAGAAGTTAGGAACAGGAGTGTGTTATAATAATAGTACAAGTGACCAAGAGAGTTATTAATTACAGGATTCTTTTTTACAGATATCTAGCGATATGATGCAGTTTTCATGACCTACATTTCTCTTATCGGATTGGAATCTCAACAACATGCAAGATAGTCAGAGCAGCATGTCTCTGTATTTGGTCTACCATGTGTCCAGAATGTATCTCCAAGCCTACAAAAGAGCAGTAGGAATTGAATAATTTGGAGTTTGAAAGGAGAGCTAATTTCCCGCATTGCTTAGGGGCCGGCGACGGGAAACAGATTCGAGTAATCAAACTGGAACACAGCGGCTCGATATTCTGTAACTGCTAGGAGTTCTTCCTGTGGTATTAATGGCCGTAGCAGACACTAACTACCGCTTTGTTTACGTTGACATTGGTAGATACGGAAAATACTGTGATTCTACCATTTTTAAACGATCTAAGCTGTGGACATCAATTCAAATATGTTGGAATTGCCCAGTGAGAGATCTCTTGGAATAAAAGAAAGTCCATAGGTAACATACTTCTTTGTAGGAGACGATGGATTTGTGAAAAACGGAAACATACTTCGACTTTTTGGTGGATCTAACCCATGTGTTAACCTTTAGACGCCTAACGTCAACTACAGTTGACGTACCGCACCGCTAACCTCCAAAGTTGCATTTTATATATTTATTCAACAAATATACGTACCGAATATTTTAAACATGGTGTATAATCTCCGTTTTTTTTTTCCTTCAAAATGCAGTTTGTTTCATAATTCTAACGTATTTGGTTCCCGTATTATTCACATTTTATATACAGGGTGTGCTAAAATTTAAAAAAAATAATTACGGCGCCAAAGGGTTAAAAAAAGTGTGTACAACTATCGCCTGTGCAGAACACCTTGATACGTGGAAAGTGCTTTTGGAATTTTGACCAATAAACGGAGAATTCTCCAACTATCACTTAATGTCAGTCCTGAATTTGCAGGGGACAATTTTAAAGACTGTTTTGTTCTGCACAATTTTGTTCGCGAGAGAGAGAGAGATGGTTATAAGTTTGAGGAAGTTTCGACAGTGCCTGGTCTTGAAGATGTACCTGATGGACAACCAGTACGTGGGGGGTTAACAGCGAACAGGAAAAAAGTAGCTGGATATATTCTAACAGATGCTGGAGCTGTTCCTTGGAAGAAGTAAAAAATATGAATAGCAAAGTA
>Ga0123354_10005303_pt1 | contig 18693 bp, 13 predicted proteins | sample TergutLab28metaG_2_FD_97872 | JGI IMG/M metagenome (GOLD analysis project Ga0123354, IMG submission 97872) | Labiotermes labralis P4 segment gut microbial communities from Petit-Saut dam, French Guiana - Lab288 P4 | ecosystem: Host-associated > Arthropoda: Insects > Digestive system > Gut ...
CTTCAGAAACCACACTGATAATCTCCTATAATCTGTTCTGTATAAGGGCTCAGCCTCTTAGTTAATATCTTGGCAAATACTTTATATATCACACTTAATAGTGAGATCCCTCTGTAATTCTGGTAATCCATTTTATCACTTTTCTTGTGTATTGGACAAATTATCGTCATTGTCCATTCCTTTGGCATTACTTCTTGCCTTCATACATCCTTTATCAATTCATATATTAGCTGTATCAACTTATCTCCTCCATATTTCACCAATTCCGCACATGTCATCCCTGCCTGGTGTCTTGTTATTTCTTAACTCCTTTATAACTTTCCTTACTTCTTGTGTATTTGGTTCCTCTATGCACTGCTCCTGAGCACTTGCCTCAATATTTTGATCAATCTGCTCTTTTCCATTTCTCTCTGAGTTCTGTAACTGCTTAAAGTGCTCCATCCATCTTTTCCGGATATCTTCCTCTCCTCCCAACAATTCTCCTTTTTTATTTTTGCACATTGACATTCTTGGTTGAAATCCTTTCTTTAGCTGTCCCGTTTTTTGATACAACTGCCTTATTTCATGTCTCTGTGCTAGATCCTCAATTTCTTCTAATTTTTCTTGTTCCCATTTCCTTTTACTTTCTCTGCGTCTTTTCTTAGCCATTCTTCTTTTCTCCTGATATCTTGCTAGGATGCTCTTGTGGGTCTCTGTAGGAATTTCAATTGTGCTTTGTTTCTTGCCTCTGTGTACCTCTTACAATCCTCATCAAACCAATCTTTCTTAGGTTTTATATCACATGTTAAAATTTTATCAGCGCTTTTTATTATTATCTCTTTACAATTTTTCCATTTTTCTTCTACTGTATTTCCATCACTATTTTCCTCTATTCCTTTTTTTCTTATTTCAAGCTCTGTTTCCTTGCAATATTGCTTGCCACCCCTTTGTCTTTCTTCAATTCTTCCACTCTATATTTTTTCTGTCTTACTTCTTAAGCTTTCTGTATGTTTGCTATTCTCCGCTTGTATTTTACTCTCACCATAAAATGGTCAGAATCGCGTGCACCCCTGCAGCTTCTTATGTCCTTTACATCCAAACCATGCCTACGGTCTATTAATACATGATCTATCTGATTAAATGTTGTTCCATCTGGGGAGCTCCATGTCATCTTGTGTATTCTTTTTTGAGGGAAATATATACTACTCACTATCATGTTTCTACTTACTGAGAAGTCTATTAACCTTTCTCCATTATCATTACTTTCCTTATGTATACTTTCCTGTCCTATTACTGGTTTATACCTTTTTTCTCTGCCTATTTTGGCATTCATATCCCCCAGTATCATTTTCACGTCATGGCCCGCTGCTCCATCATACACATTTTCCAGCTCTTCGTAAAATCTGTCCTTTACCTCTTCTTCGGTCTCCTCTGTCGGTGCATGTACACAAATTAAAGTTTTGTTGAAAAGCCATGCTCTAATTCTTAGGGTGCAGATCCTTTCATTAATTGTTTTAAATTCCATTATCGATCCTTTATATTCCTTACTCACTACGAATCCTGTACCTAATGCACTCTTTGTACTTCCACTATACAAAATTGTTAAGTCGTCTGTGTCCATTATCTCTGTCCCTGGCCATTGGATTTCCTGAATTGCTGCTATTCCTATTCTACATTTGGTAAGTTCCTCCTTCAATTTTCTCAGGCTTCCAGCCGTATTTAAACATAGAACGTTCCATATAGCCATCCATATTACATTCCTTAATCCTTTCCCTCGCCCGTGTCGCTCCAGAAGATCAGACCAGTTTTTGCCTCTATTAGGTTCCTGAACAATGCTGTTTTTTTCTGGAGTGAGGTTGTTAGCCTCACACCCAACCCCCAACCTAGAGGACCAGGGTGTGTCTCTTTGTCTGGGCCCTACCCTTCGACCTGTCTGGCATGGGAGGCCCTACCAGTAGCTACGCTACCGCTGGCATAGCTCTCCGGGTCGCAGAGTCACACAAGCCTCCCCCCCACCACTACAAGGTGGAGACACCTTCAGGGGAGCTGCTGATAATGGTTATGTAAAAATCATAATTTAATTGCAGCTGTATGTGATGCTTACATTTCCTCATAATTTGTATTTGGTTTTCTGTTGTGAGCAGTGTGCTTTGCTCCTTTCTGGTCTCACGTCCTCAGTTTCTGGAAACGTCGTGATGAGCCCAATATTCTGTTTCTCAAATTTGAAGACCTCAAGCAGGTAAGTGAAAGTCAATATTTGCATTTTTGTTAAAACCTCTACATCTACATTGTCATTGTTTAGCTGTGGGAGATAGATGATATTCCTTATTTCTGTAATATATGTGTGTTTGTTGACCTGGAAAGAAAGAAGATCTGTGGAACCTGGCAGGATGAGGTGCCAGTAATGCTGTAGACTTTCATTTAGGAAGTGCACAATTTCATTACTGTCTGGGACACTGTCTATTCTGATTGAGGTTCCTTATGATTTTCCTGCAGCCCTCCAGGTAAATGCCAGTGTGATACCCAGTTAAGCACTCTTTCTTTCAAATCCTTTCCATTTGCCATTTGCCAGTCATCATACCATTGATGCTAAATAATCTGTGACAATGAAATCACTATGAAATAAACCACAAAAGAAACCCACGGACACAAAAATTCATATCTCTTTGTCCTCCATAACTAGCCCCTTTATGTCATCTGTCTTCACTTTCTACTTTTCTGTATTCTTTTTATTTAATTTCCTTCCTTTGTTAAGCTTATTATGGTCCAGTATTAACAGCCTGTTAACACTGTCTAACTTACATACAGGATCTTCCAGCAGAGATTAAGAAGACGGCTCAGTTCTTGGGCAAAGAGCTAAGTGACGCGGAAGTATCCTTGCTAGCTGAGCATCTCAGTTTTGACAGAATGAAGAACAATCCAGCTGTTAACTATGAGGCAGTCATGGATATCAACCGTAAGTTCAACCTGACTTCAGAAGATGGCCATTTCATGCGTAGTGGTCAGGTTGGTAACTACAAAGAAACCATGAGTCCAGAGATAATTTTAGAATTTGACCAGTGGACGCAGGAGAATCTTGCTGGAAGTACACTTTCCTTCTGATGAATCTACCAGGAAGAATGATGTGGTTGCATGTGTGACTATAGTTACCAAGATGTAACAAATGTAAACTTCATACTCATAGAAGTCTCTCAAGGGTAAATACATTTATGTATTTTAATATGTATATTGTCTCTTTTAATCGGTAATTTAAATACATTTTAAATTTAAAATCTTTAATGCTTAAATTTGTTCCAGATTGCATAATATACATTTTTAAACTCTAACTTAAAAATTTATTGAAGAAAGATGATTTTTTATTTGTCTGTTGTTTTACAAAAAAATGATAATTAACATCATGTCACAGGATCTGTCTTGAGCAGTTTTTAATTATTCTGCTCGTCATAATAAACATTGTTGTGTAATATGCATTCTGTGCACTGTACAGACCCTTAATTCATCACATGATGCCAGTCTGTGCACTATGTGGTCGAGAATGCATCTAAGGGTACTGTAAACTTCAATCCCTCTTTCCTCTGCAGTAGGTGAAATTTAAAACCTATTATCATTGAAACACCTAACCTAATAAACCATAATTACTTGGAAAATATGTTTATTTAAACATACCATCATCATCTTCATTAATAATTTCTTTGCAATGGGATGACATCATCTACCCTGATAACTGAGGTGGCAGGTCCTCTGAAACTTCAGTACGTATCTACTAGACTGCAGGGTGACACATATCAGAAGACAGTAGTGTTGATAGTTTCTGCTGTGAGAGTCTCACACCTCATACAGTACTGAACTTCCAGGTTTCATAAAAGGCAGGGAATGTCATGTCTAGCAGAGCGACTGGTAGCTTTTGTAAAGGACTTTGTTCCATGTAGTTAGTTAATTTGGAGAATTAAAATTAACCAGTCATTTTCTGATATTTGGTATAATTTTGGAGAATTAAAATAAATCAGAATCATTTTTTTATATTTGGTCAATGTTTCTGTATAATGTAATGTTCTTAATTCTGCTAGTTATCTATACGAATGATAAGATTTGAATAGATACTGGCAAAATTGATTTGTTATAAGAAGCACAAGTTAAAAAACCAACAAAACTATTCCAGTGTCTCCTAATATCCAATATATCTGTTATGTGGGAAACAGCATGGGTTATGCAGGGACAACATTTTCTTGGCCAAGATATTAAGTTTCCTCTCTCATTATTATCAGATTCCAAAATATCTCTCTTGATCACTTCCCAGTTCTCTCCATTCTACTCTGTTTCACATTTCTCATTCTTCATAAACTATGCTGTCATTCATTGTCATTAAATAGCCTATAAATCAAGGCAAGATGAAATGACTAAATACAAATGGGAAATTTTAGAGGCTTTCCCATGAATTTTTCAGAAGTATTGTGTCACTGTCCTTACCTAGTTGATTCTGTGTTCATGGAGACATTTTAGATAACTTCACTCATTTGTGGGGTAAAGTTTTGGAGACCAGGTCAATATCTCTGTCAACTGTGAGAGAATTTTAAATTGTTTTCATGTTGATTTGTCTTGAGAACAACTGTTATGAACATTCGGTTTTCAAATGAACACAGTTTCTTTTTTGGAACTGCACAAATAAGCAATGCACCTTTGTCCATATTCCAATTTTTATTTTTTTGTAGACATTGGACCACTTTTCACAAATTTCAATACATATAAGAAACATGCCACTTCAGGTACTTAATAATGCCCAATTGCTAGTAATGTCTGAAAGATTGTCATGCACGAAACCAGCACCTATTAAGGTAAAGTCTTTAGTATCAATAAATTTTTAAAAAAGAGCAACTGTGTCTACTTGGTAACAGCTTGAAATATTTTGTGTGTTTGGGGATATACAGTTTTCATAATAAGAGCACAGTCAATATTTCAATAGGTTTTTCTCACAGCTGAGTAGTATATCAGTCAAAACTGAGTTCAGTGCCCCTGATATTTTCCTCTGTCCATGCATCGAAACATGATGCCATCTCTGGAGTCATGTGGTTTTTCCAGTCACCCACCTCCCCTCTCCGGATGAAACTGAGATCTTCAGTCTGGACAAATTCTGGGCCATTCTTCTTTGCCATGATGGGTTCCAGATTGACGGAAGGATTCTTCTTCATGTTTTTGAAGCTGAGATGATTGGCCAATGTGCTCACATCAGCCTCTGTCAGTGTCTTGCCTAAGAAAGCTGATGTTTTTCTGATTGCACATTCAAGGTCCTGCAAAGAGAAATACTATGCACTTGTACTGAGGTCACAGACTTACACTGGAGCTATGACTTTGATGTGTAATTAATTGTGCATAGCTGAGAGGATGTGACACTTCTGTTTGGGGTGGATGTGGGAATAAAATTCTTCAACATAAACACTTCCACTTACTTTCTTCAAATCCTCATATTTGAGAAACAGTATATTGGGCTCATGCCTGCGTGTCCAGAATCCTAAAATGTGGTTCCAGATGGGGCCCAATGGGACTGTAAAACCATAAATAACATAGTTGTCTGTAAACAATGGTACAATGAGCTGCATCTGTATGAGAAAATGAGTCAAGAAATGCAAATAGAGTTTTTGTTGGGAAATTCTTTGAAAGTTTTTCCCGTGTTAGACCAAAACAGAGATGGAAGAATAAGAGTAAAATAGGGGAATACGTTACATGGATGGTAGTTTAGTGGAACTGACACAGAATTTTAACCAGTGGCAAGCTTTAGTATGCATAGTGGTGAACTTTCAGAGTTCACTACCAGAAATTCTCCATTTACACTTATGAACCATATATGGACATTTAAAATTTGTTTATCAAATTTAAAGTAGGGTCTTATAAGCCATCTAGTAGGTCTCATGATGGCTTCTTACCTTTGCCCTTCAAGAACAACTCACAGAAATCCTCAAAGGAGCCCTTCATGTTGTGAACCAGTGTGCAGTAATGGTAATAGGAGACGCACATGTCCTTAGGATTCCTTGCTATATACACCACCTATTAACAAGTATTTGAGTCACTAATGAGGACATTTTATATTGAAGAAACCTTGAGTCTTTAAGGTGTTTTGGTTTTATGTGCATGAAATATCATCTTCCCATGACATGAAGGTGGCAAATGTTGTCATATTTTCTGGCAGTTATCCGCTCTCCTTAGTAGAAGCACAGGTTAAATTTGAGAAAATTCTCTGTGTTTTATGTTAAATGAAGTGGCAATGGAGTAGGTTTTCTCTGAAAGTTTGTTTTTTCTCTGCCTTTCATTATTCATCCACTGCCCTGTGACAGGCCTGCTTGTCATTGTAACTTCAGTTGGGACATATGTGATCTATTTATTCATGAAAATTCTTCAGTAGGCTTAATTAGTCTTAGTTCTCACACCTTGGGCTTCACTGTGTTGAGTGCAGCTGGAAGCAGCTCCCAGTTCAGGTGGCTTTTAATAAATCGAGGGGACTGCATACCTTCAACCAGTTCTACAGAGTTCCCCAACCCATTCATCCAATCCCCTTTATCGTTATCCATCAGCGCCGTCAACCTGCAATGTGAGGAATCTGTGATTGAATGAAATACATGCAACTCTAACACCTTTTTGAAGTTATTTTGCTAAACCAGCACACTTAATGCAAGTTCAAAAAACGTCAGTTCAGAAGAAAGTGTTCTATTAAATATTTGATTTCGAATGCTGGGCATATTCCAAATGCTGTTGTCTGCTTTCTGTAGTATTTTGACATTGTTTATTTGGAATTTAGATAACATGAATCAACTGTGACCTCGTAAAAGACTTTATATTTAGAAATACTTGTCAGTACTCTTTTACAGTATTTTAAAACAAGCATTGTTTTAGAAGTAATTTATTTTACAGTTGTCACAGAAATTATTAAAATTATACGTAGTTTAAGGCATGAAAATTGATAATTCATGAGGAAACTGGCCATGTGTCCATTGTATGATGGGTCACTGTAGTAGGTGTATTAGCATTAGCTTCTCAAGGAAAATCTAATGTCTCTTCACTTTATTACAAAACAGCACAGTGTTGAACTCTTCCGTACCTAAGCAATAGGATTTATTCTGACTTTGCTAGTATTTATTTTAAACAACTAAGTATTCCAGTCATGCATTAAAATGAAAGGAATGATGTAAACAATTAAATCCACAGGTCATTCAGTAAAAAGAAAGTGGGTATTAGTAACATGCCTTTAAATTTACCTCAGTGTAAAGGGAAATTTCACTCTAGAACAGGCCATGAAGGCCCAGAAGGGGAGTAGAGGTATAGCTCTACTCTTTCTTTAACCTCGGCGCTAGATTGGGGGAGGGTGGTCAGTGCCACGCCCCGGCTGCTTCACCCCCAGGAATGCCCCGGAAACCATTGTATAGGAGGCTGGTTGACCCCAGGGCTGGTCTGGACAAGTGTGGAAAATCTCATGCCCATTGGAATTCGATCCCTGGACCATCCAGCCCATCGTGAGTTTCTATACTGACGACACTGTCATGGCCCCAAAATTTTCCTAAAATTATTGCCAAAATTTCAAGCTCCTGTCTTCATGTTCTGGTGAATTATGGGTGCCAAAAGCACGCACACACAGATGTGTGCATACATGTACACAAACACATTTTTTTATTGTATAATTAAACATAGGTTAGGTATATCCGACAACAAAGTGCTGAGAAAATAACTATGTGGATCTAAGCAAGATTCAATATCAGACACTAATAGAATTGTGTGATCTTTATATGTAACATCCCATTGTGTTATGCAAATTAAAAGGGTGGGGGAAGAGGTGCAGTCAATCACAACACACCTTTCCAGTGTCTTACTAAATACTGTGCAACACTGATGATGGCTCTTAGCAAAAGCAGAAGCGTGTTGCACATCATAAAATGAGACACTGCAAAGGTGTAGTAGTGACAGACTGCTCATCTTTCCCCTTTCCAATTTTTACAATGCATGACCTAGAATTTCACATATTGTGATTAAATCAAACATGTTTAAGGGAGTGGGAATGGCTGGCACTGCTCAAAATGCCATATTAGATGAGAAAGAAGGGCTGGCACTAGTCACAATGTGACCCCAGGGGACAAGAAGTGCGCTGCACTCCATTTAAAAATAGCTTGACTTTCTCAGCACATTGTCACAAATAGTAACCTAAAGTTCACATAAACTGTGCCAAAATGTCAGTAGTCATAATATCAACAAAGGAAAATCAGAAATTAATTTAACAACTCCCTCCTCCCCCAACACCAAAAACAAAATGTTCTACCACAGGCAATTGTTTGGTTTACCTGTGCCCTCATGCTAGCTGTGTAGGTAGGGATGTAAAGGTAAAGTGATCCCATTGCAGGCCCAGTGTGGCCCAGAGAGTGGGTAGAAGTATAGCTCTACTCTGCCATGACTGCAGCACTAGAAGGGGGTGAGTAGTCAGCAGCACGCCCTGGCCACACATTACCCCCAAGAAAGACCTGGTACCCATTTTCAGGGGACTGGGTGGGCCCCAGGGTTGGTCTGAATGGGCAGAAAATCTCGTCCCCACCGGGATTCGATCCCAAACTGTCCAGCCTGTAGTCAGTCGCTATACCGACTGAGCTACCCGGCCCACAGGTAGGGATGTACCCTATAGAATTAAAAAAAGGAAGTGCATATGTGGGAATGTAGTTATGCTAATTAATATTCTCATAATGAAAGCCAACGCTGGCGTCTGCTAGCATGGTCAGAATGGAACTGGTCAGTTCCGTCCTGACCACACTAACAGATGCCAACAGAACGAGAATGACAAATACATATTGCGTTTATACAGTGTTGAGATACTTCTGATGATGGACAGTGGACATGTCCGAAACATGTAGAATACTTTATCAAATAAATATTGGAAATAGTGCATCTCATTGTTTTCCATTATAAGAATATATCACTATGCATAGTCCTCTGAATGTCAAATATGCTAATTAACTTTATGCATTTATTAGAAATGCATATCTAAGTTCAAAATGTGTAACAAAATGATTTATTAAGACACATGTTGTATAATTACATGCATTTTACTGAATTAGCTGAAAATAGAATTCGGTGATGACTACAATTCCAGTTGCTTACATGCACCTGTACTCTATGTCTAATTATGACCAATGAATGGTGTAGGCCCAAACTGGTAAGGGAATTTTAATGCAAGAAGATATAATTTTGCATTCCACACTGTCTGTTATGAACATTTTATTTTATTTCTTTCATAATTTAACAAGATTCTAGTGGAATCATCATTATAGGCTCTGCCACCAATGGATTTGTGGTAGTATATTATAAATCGTTAAAATAGTTATAAGATATTAAAATATTATTGCACCTCTGAACATAAACAGGAAACCAGAACAAACCATGTTACATTTTGTGATGAAGTCATTTAACGTGTCTCTATATTTCATTCTTTTGCACTATAGCATTTGGTAGTTCTTATTTATTTGCAGAGTAGTGTTGATTACTTACTCCAGTAGTGGAGTTCTAAACTGCTGAAGAGTCTTTGCTTTCTCAAAATCCAGGTCATTTCCAATGCACCACACCATTTCTTGAAGCCAAGTGCTGCCTGAAAATAGACAAGTTGTATAGATTCACAGTAACAAAGAGAAGGGTGTAGTTAGTAACTCCATGTATACTTAACAGTGAATTTATTAGTGCCTAGTATAATCTTAATTGGGTTTGTCAAGTAGTTAACTCTACCAGCTGGTAGGTAACCCAACATTCTTGCTTTTTCTCATGTCTGTAAGGAGAACCCCAGGATAACTAACTATGGAGGCAAGTCTTCATTAAGTGGTTTGTAGCCATTAGACAAGTAAGGAGTTGCCTTCTATTATGGAGTAGCTACTGGGACCAAATGTGAGCCTGCAAAACAATGTTTTCAAGACCATACTGTTGTGAGCCAGGTGAGTCCAGTCCATATTATCACATCTTATTATCATTTATTTTAAGATTATGCTCCCTTTCAGGCCAAACTTTTGTGTATATTTTTTTTTCACCTTGTCTGAGTCATCTGATCCTTTTCCATTTTATCACTCTGCCCTGCAGATCCTCCACAGTTCCTCATACATAGGTTCCATTAATTTGGTGCTACATAAAGTACTTGTGTGTAGTTGGGAAAACGCTGTTAAATGCTGTATGAATCTTAACTCTATTCTACTTAATCTTTTCCATTTAAATGTAACACTTAAATCGATTTTATGAAGTTCCTGACAGGCGTCTCACGGAATAAGCTCTACGTTAAATACTGTGCTAACTAACAAAATAAAGCAAGTTTAGTAAGGCAATAAAACTTCTGTTTTTATTGGGCTTGTACCATGTTCAGTTCTCAGCAGGATATGTATTGTCCTGACAGAGATTTTCATGGTTTCCCTCCATATGTTAGTTTAAATTTAGCTATGACTGGCTGCATCCATACACTTTCCAGTTCACGAATCAGACGTACTATACAGAGCTATATAAATAAATATCCCAAGTTTAATAGGCAGCTGATTGCCTTGTAATAGAATATGAAGTTCCAAAATGTACCGATTTGCAGCTTATTACTACAGCTCTGAGCCATCATTCTGTAAGATCTTGATGATGGTGTATCACATGCTGAATAATTTACTTTATGGACGTCCTATAAGAACACTATATTTGGGGGATATAGTCAGGACCCTCCTCGTTTTTAGCAAGGATGGGTATGGATCCTGTCCTGGAAATGTATTTTTATTTTTAATGCAAGGTGCTGAATGAAGTCCTTAATGTAAATAATTCCCAGTTGTAAGCTAGCTTAATCTAGTTCACATCCTCACAATCATATGAAAGCTACTTACATAAAATGTGTATTTTAATAATATGAAATCTTTATCTTGAAGCAGTTTTAGGTTTCAGTTCAGACTTATGCCAGTAGGTCGACATATTTTGATTCATAAACTTAACAGTGATGCAACAATAATTACGAATTGATTTTAATAACCCTATAAGTTGAATATGTACAGAGACAGACAGACAGATGGATAGACAAATATTAGACCTGTTCTCCTCATGCATTGCACAAAGAATAGATGTAATTCCATGCTACATAATTTTAGCAACTTGCAGCCTCTTTAATAAGGTACCTAAAATAGACCTACTGGAAAAAATAAAATTAATCTGCACAAAAGCCACCATTTCCCAGATTCGTTTGCAAGGTGTGTGGAAGTAAGTATTCATATTCAAGCTCTTTCTGCCTCTGCTCACATGAAGAAAACTGTGGTGTCTACCGTGTACTGTCAAGGATACAAGTTGGACCAGTGAGTTGTTCTGGACATTGAGAAGAGATGTGCTGGAGGACTAGGTGGTCATGAAACCTGTGGCCTTCCACACTCTCAGTTTCTCTCTTGTTTTAAATAAACTTTGTTGCTTGGTAAAGAGAAAGTTCCTCGCGTTTTTTTGGCCTACTGAGTAAGCTCTATTTCACTTTTACTGACCTACCTTTCGGTGAAAGCAGGAGCTGTTGACCGCGTAACAGCAATGTCATTGGTAGGTCCGGCCTTAGGCTGACTGGACCGATTGGACACAATCGGGCCCCGCGGTCATGGGGGACTGGGACATCATTAATATTTAAAAGTACACAGTGTGATAGAGGCCAGTTGAAATGTGATGGCACACGCGCAGAATCTAGATTTCGTCTTTCGGCGAAACGGACGAGTCCATTTAAATCGGTGGGAGCGTCAGTTCAGTCGACTACTGGCAGCCGAGGTGTGCGCATCAGCGGTAGTAATGCTGGATACACCATGTTCCGAGACAGTGTGAAGAGTACTGGATACCCACTCCATTTGCCAGTTTCCCCTTCAATTCCCCTCCCGTACGTCACCGTGTTCCATCACATTTCAACTGGAGTCTACCACACAAAGCTCTCAGACTGATTTTATATTTAAATTTTGAGAGCATAATGGAGGATTTCGCTAAACAAAAAGCGAGAAGAATGTAATTACGTTTGGCTTGATTTAAACTTTTTGAAATTAAATAAATACTATGTTTGACTGCTTGTTTGATTACAAGTAAATAGTAAATGATAAAAATGGACAATTTTAATTTTTTATCCAAATTTACGTAAATATACCAAGAAATTGTTCCTTCCTTTGTTCTGCACAATAACTTTTAGGGGCCCGCCACAAGGATGGCTTTCGGTTCTTGCCTTTGCTAAGGTCGGCACTGATATTTCGAGTGTATACATGCAATTATCCTACAGCCACACCACGCAGAAACGTCTCTCCAGTGCCGACGGGACAAATTACCGGGGTCAGGAAATCGGAAGGGGGCGTGGGGCCCGACTATATTACGTATGTTTCGTCTTATTATTTGTAGAATGTAAAATTAACCCTTTCCGATGAGGCCCAATTCACTCTGCAACTTGTTCGATCGTCGTAACTTCGGTTCTTACAAAAACATGGAATGTAGACGCCATTCAGGCTTACAGCTTTTACTTGAGACAAAATTACGTGGCAAATTTTTAACAAAATAGGACACACACAAAACCAAATCCTTTGCCTCTGCCCAGATAGCCCAGCCTTGTAAGCGCAAGTTTTTCTTCATAATTTATTTTTCGGTGCGATAGTCATATGTGTAGTCTGTTTAGTATACCTGTGGTTATTGCAGTGTGTATTTGCTCATTGTACGGCACTTTCGGTAATGCAGACTGTAGCCTACAGCGAGGAATGAGCTGATGATAGTGAATAATTAACGGAAGGAAACTGCCGTGGCCAAATTGAAGGTGTTATGCCGGCATATTGTCTGGATGAACTGAGGAAACAAGCGAAAAACCACAGTCGGATTTTTCGGTGTCGCAATGATTAGCACTTCAGTAAACTGTTCCGGAAATTTGGTAAATTTCATCCTATAGCAGGAAATGAAGGCCCAGAGGGGGAGTAGAGGTTCAGCTATATTCTTTCTTTAACATTGGAGTTAGATGGGGTTTGGGTGGTCGGTGACAGGCTCTGGCCGCTTTACCTCGGGAAAGAGACCTGTTCCGATTGTATAGGAGGCTAGTTGTGTCCCAGGGAACTTTTCCGGGGGTTAGTTGTGTAAAATTAGGATTTTTTAAAAATAAAGTTGCTTAAGCTATACATCAACGTGAATTCGAGTGATGTAGGGGCCACACAGTACTGCAAGGATAGAACTGTACACTAAAGTATTCCTTTCCAGTACCAGGAAGAACGTGGCTAAAGTGCAGGCTGGACAACCGAAGAATTATATTCAGATTCCTGCCATGCACGGACTCTAATCTTCTCCATTGCGCCCAGACCTTTTCAGTTTACCCACTCTACTACGCACCGAGGACCGGGGGCTCTTTTCCGTGGAGCAAAGTTGCCAGGAAGTGAATCCGAAGTTAAGAATACCTCCACATCCTAATATACCTTCATGGCGTGCAGAGAAACAGCTTAAATAATCTAACTTTGCCAGTGTGAAAATGAATTTTCATCACCTGTTCTGGGGTACGAGACGATCCACACATCGCTGGGGCGTACCTCCATAGCTCGGATGCAGAGTCCGAGTTCCTTGTACTTCTGCGGAATTAGCACACGACCTGGGTTGACTTCTATGAGGCACTGGTGCCGGTTGAACATCTGGTCCAGCTTTTGGGCGTCCTTCCCTTCCAGAGTCTTGTACCAGATCTCATCTCTGCCAATACATTGAAATACCGATATATCCCTCCAATTTGTGGGTTGTTGTCTGTTGTATGGACTTGCCAACAGGCCATGTCCGTCATTGTGCGTGTTTTATCAAAGAAGTTAAGCCTACTCGACGGCAATTGATGAATTTTGGTAGGCTATAGGAGTTCCACAATTAAAGACGCAAAGTTATCATTGTAACGGCTTACCAAACCACCAATTTATGCGGCATGATAAACAGCATACCGTAATATTGACAACAAACATTATGTGACAAATTATATTTACGTGTTTAACCGTCAATTATAGACCACAATTTACAGCAGTTCAAATTCAAATCGGTTTGGACAGCTCAGTCTGTTTTGTCACTAGTCTACGGGATTGAAAAAAGTTTTTGAATTCCTGGCAGTAGACTTTTTTTTCTGGTGGAATAGCATCTAGATCAGCTCTCGGATACACCCTTTCCTGTTAACATATATAGGTTTTCTTAGCGGAAATGACTTGCCCGAGGATGCAGTGGCCATTTCGTGAAACGGGCCACCCACCACAACTTAACAAGTTCCCCTGCGCTACGCATGCAACTATTCATTCATTCATTTAGTATTCCAGAGATCTACTGAGATGGATATAGACCCACCGAAACGCCTTGTAAATTAACGAGATCTGCCACTTTGGAATACGTCAGATTACGGAATATGACATTCACTGATAAGGTAGTTATTTGAACATATAATAACATATAAGTAATATAAACCCAGATCATTTTATCGACATATTTACTGCCGGTCTGCGAATTCGGCGTATACATTGTAAGATTTTCAACGGGTTATACATCGCGTGGCCAAAACTTGTGACTCTATAATAATTTTTCAAACACAAAAATATCTCATTTTAATAATTCTATACTTGTATTTGATGTTTTTGTACATAACTTGGAAACAATTGCAGGCCAGGGTATAACCAACACAATGATTTGATATAGTTTTACATAAACTTTGTAAGTCATATGTGATCCCATATAACGAGTACAATTTGCAATGAATTGTACCTTATTTTAGAGGTTTTGTCATTATAGCCTTTTTAGACCGAAACATACAGTTTTTTTCTGAATAAAATACAACGTTGTTCTGTTTGATGACGGAAATATAACGATTTGTTTTATGAAGATGATGCTTATTCCCTGTACTAATATTGCGTATAGATAAATTTCTTTCGAACATTTCCTGATTGTTGATAATGAAGCAAATTAATGAACGCATTTACCGGCATGGAAAGCTAATTGTTTAAACAGACTTCTAGAAGAGAGTCTGAGTTGTGCACCAGCCACAGTTCTGAAGATTTTCTTTTGTAAAGTGAAAATCTTCCCGCTTTTGGAAGTGTTGCCCCAAACAATTATTTAATATTTTATAATAGAATGATTGTATGCATAGTAAATTGATTTGAGCGTGTTAATATTACTGATGTAAACCATCGACTTAACGGCAAAACATACTGCACTTAACTCAGGAAACATTTGTTCAGTATGATCCTTCCAGTACATGTGGTTATCAGTTTGTAAACCAAGAAGTTTTGTATTCACTCTTTCTCCTACATACTTTTCTTTATAACAATGTGTAAAGTAGAATGTGATGAATACTTTGTTGTGAGTTCCATTATATTCGCTTTTTCTAAATCTTGAACTAAATTATTAGCAGCAAACCATTTAATCATACGAGAGAGAACTATGTTTGACACCGAACAGAAATTTTCGAAGTTTATGCTTGAAATTATGACACTAGTATCATCAGCAAATAAAACTGGTTCTGATACAGAACTTATTTTCAGGGGAAGGGAATTTATATGTATTATGAACAACAGAAGTAATCAAATAGCTGTTATACTCGTATATTCAAACTAGCATAATACATAAACTGTTCTGACGAATTTCGTGTTCTGAAAGTTCAAGCAAGAACAATACATAATCTTCCAGATGTGGTGTTGTCGGTGAATATCAACGTTTCGGAAGAACGTGCTGTCCCCGTGTTCAGGGACGAATATTTTTACCTGAATATGTAGGCAACATGGTCCTCCGAAACGTCGGTATCCCCTCTTAAGACTACGCGGCATCACAACCCAGAATAACATAACACACCGCCCTGAATACTTGAGATCTTACATTGTAAGTACAGGCCTAGTCACTACTGCGTATAATGGGTTGAAGTTGGCTCACCTGCTGATCTCCTTCAAATTCTCGTTCCAAACGGCTGCGGTAATCATAGTGTGATAGGTCGCACTTCCTTTCTTGGCGGAAGCTGGTTCCTCAATGAAGAAATCTAGCACCACAAGACCTTGCTTTGTGTGGAGAAAGACTTTCACTCTTGTTTCACTACTCATGCGTCGAAGCGGCACAACAGCAGCTGGATTCATATTACTACTTTTAAAAAACTTGTCTTTTGTGATATTTTAAATAGATATCTTACGCTTTTTCTTCAGCTCAATATAGTGTATGCTGAAACCTGTCGTTTGTAGATTTGGTTCAGAACAATGTTACTTCCTTGTGCCACCGCTTCACGGGAGCATTGACGCTCGTGATCACGTGTAGGATCACATTGACAGTAACCGTAGCATATCAACCTTGCAGACATAGGGGACATTAGGGTTCCGAAGTATCAAATATCAGACTAAGATTTAAGGTTCTGGCCTCAACATTTCCGCATTTTGGGATATTATACCATTTAAGTAGAACCCACGCCCACGCTTTGGAGGAACTTGGTCCCTCCTCACTTTCATATATGACCCCGTGTAGTTCAGTAGATAGACTGCAACGTTTCAGGGGGACCTGCTGCCTCCTTTTTCTTGAGATATGACGCTGTGTACTATGGCGAATAAGGCCCAGCAATGACTGAGGGATTTAGTAGTTTTCCTTAGTCCCTCCAGGCAATTTTCTGGATGGTACCTCTATTATGCCATGACCGCTTGCATTCAAATTATTTCCAATTCCTCATTCAGCAGTAATCGTACCACTGAAGGCGAGTATGACCTGAGTTTTTGACAGCGCTGTAAGATAAGAGTACAAATCTCAAACCTACGGCTCAATAACAGTGATAAATTTAGCAGAAACAGGGGCTTGGGTTTGCATTGTTGAGTGTAGGTTGTGTTTTTAGATTTTTTCACTTTGCCTGTGGTACTTGGAAAACTCTTTTGGTTTCGGAGTGGGAGCAGTAGCGGGTTTTTGTGAACATGGGAAAGACTTGCAGTGACAGTGGTGTATGATTTTCAAAATATTCTTCTTATTTTGGACCTTTTCCGTCCTGTGTTATACAAAAAAGGCACTACGTTTCAGGAAGGAAACAGACCCGACTTCCGAAATTTGGCTTTTTTTTTTGTAAGTTTAGGCTTGTAATAGACGACCGAAGAAGTCCAAGATTAGAAGACTATTTCGAAAGGGCGATGAACATTCAAGATCTGTAAAAGATATCCTAACAAGGTGAACGACTAATATCTTCTCCAAAATGTTACTGTAAGTTAGTTATTAATTTCGGCTCTTGTGAGAATTTTGTGGTTCTCGTCCGAGCCTCTTCTTTGGTAGTGTCGCACTGCTACTGCGTCTTCCTCAGCCCTCTAGGCCGTACTAGTTCCATTGCACAGGGCGTTTCATAATGTACTCCGGGATTACAAAAAATGATTATAAGAAAACCGTAGTACAGGTATTTACGAAACCTGTACAGATAGAAGGAACAACTCAAAATTTTTTCCCCTACTAAATTGTTTTTCATCGTATCTCACATTTCTGCCGCTAGGCGATGCGGATGTATGTAGTGTGAAAATGGCTGCTCCGGGGGAGAAATCGTTTTGTGTGTTGCAATAACACACGAGAAAGTCTGTGGTTACTGTGCAACGTGCATTTCGTGCGAAGCACGCAAAGGTATTCGTCCCAACATTGCCATGTGATCTCGCTGACCTAAAGGCATGGATAATTGCAGCAGCGAAGAATATCGATGCACTCATGTTGACGCATGTGTGGCAAGAACTTGAATATCATATCGATGTGTGCCGTGTCACCCGTGGTGCACACATCGAACATCTCTAGTTGTAAAAAAAAAACCTTTTTCAGTGTTCCTGTGGCTGTGAATAATTCCATTAAGTTAGGTCCTTTGGTTTTCTTGTTATAAATGTTTGTAATCACGGAGAACATTATAAAACGCCCTGTATTATTCAAGGAATACAGGACAGAACAAGCTGTATCCATATTTGATACATATGAAAAGCTCGGAAGTTTTGCAACCACTGTCGTCATATTCCAGAAATTATTTATGTTCCACTTTTTGTAAACAAAACTGTAAAGTAGTAGAAGTACAAGGGACTCTCGAAACATTTGGCAACAAACATTCGTGATGATGAAACCCTTTTCCTGACTCCGGTGTACACATGGTACATGGATAGCAGATGGTACATGTCAGACCTCTGCGTAGTTGCTTCTAATGTATGCATTTGCACCCGCCGAGGCGAAGGAGATTATGTCCCAGTGCAGAAGAAATCGGTGACAAGTGCCCATATCCGGCAGGCGGTAGCTTGCACTACGTTAGAGTTTGCCAGCCAGGTGCTTCTTAAGGGGTTCAAGAGATGGGAATCAAAGGGAGCGAGATAGGGAGTCTAGGGATGTTGGTCTATTACCCGCTAGCCGTAAAGCCTACGACGTTATATGTCTGGTTAGCAGTACGGGGCTCGATGATTTCCATCCCATTAGACCGCTTAAAAATTACCTGGCTTATTCAGTTACTAGGGGCTTACGATGTAAGGAATTACGAGAATGTAGACGGCATTCAGGCATTAATGCTGAAGTATTTATTTCGATTACTTACTTACTCCGTGGTGCAGAGTCCTTCTTGGGAAGCTAACGGGTTTGCAGCTAGTCAAGAAATTCCCCGCATTGCACGGAACCCGAAGGTTCATTACCGCACTCACAAGCGTCCGCCACCTGTCTCTATCCTGGGCCAGCCCAATCCAGTCCATATACCCACATCCTACCTCCTGGAGATCCGTCCTAATATTATCC
>Ga0123354_10005304_pt1 | contig 18691 bp, 8 predicted proteins | sample TergutLab28metaG_2_FD_97872 | JGI IMG/M metagenome (GOLD analysis project Ga0123354, IMG submission 97872) | Labiotermes labralis P4 segment gut microbial communities from Petit-Saut dam, French Guiana - Lab288 P4 | ecosystem: Host-associated > Arthropoda: Insects > Digestive system > Gut ...
AGCTCATGGTTCCGTGCATCGTAATTCAATGTTAATAAAAATCCAACCAGATGCAACAGTATGCAGATATTTATTTACTGCAAAGTCACTCTACATGTTTCGGGTGTCACAGCACCCATCACCGGGAGTACTGAAAACTGTAACCGCAGCCTCCGGTACAGGTCATAATACTGGTACAGCTACTTCGATCCAACGTGGCCTGATCGGGACCTGTACCGGAGGTTGCGGTTACAGTTTTTAGTACTCCTGATGATGGTTGCTGTGACACCCGAAACATGTAGAGTGACTTTGCAGTAAATAAATATCTGCGTACTGTTGCATCTGGTTGGATTTTTATTAACATTGAATCAGACTACATTAGACTTGTATTCACGTGTTTTGAAACATCTTCTTTGTTACCATAGCCACGTCATCCCTTACGAGGGCCTTCAGCTGTGATTGTCGTTGTTTGTGACCTTGTAGACGAGATTCTTCACATAACGCATTAGGAAGATGACTGGCGGCGTTAAGTCGGTGATCTAGGCTGTCAGGCAGTTGGAGCATCTCTGCCTGACCATCCGCCAGGCATCGTATGATTCAGATAATTACTGACCTCATGTATCAGGTCGATAATAATGATCTTAATAGGTTAATACCGTCTTAAGGAATGCTGTGTCTCTAGTAACCTACAGCTTGCTTCAAAATTCGTAGACAAACTGCGAATACAGTGTCTGTGCTTGTCATGTCACCAGAGGTGCACAAATTGAAGTCGGTTGAGGTAGGTAACAGTCAGACAGACGATTGTGCAAGTTTCGTTTTCTGATGGCGAAAAGTGAAGTCCGTATACTGAATATAGTTCAAGATATCAGTATTTTGATTACCAATCATCCGGATATCCGGTGGTTCCTTATATTCTTATACCTTCGTGGTAACTCACTATTTTTGTTGTCAAATGGCAAATAGCTAATACACAAATCAAAGAGAAAACAAAGTATGAATTCAAGGACTGTCGTCAATAAACAGGGCATAACTACTTGTTATGTAGAAGACAAAACATGTTACTATGCTATGATACAGTAACGCCTAGCCATCATTTCGACCACTTATTAGAATAGAAATAACACAATGTTGGGTCACTTGTAATGAAATTCCGGTCAATATTCATATTATTGCTAGTGATTGTCAATAACAACACGGCCCGGCTGATTGTCCGTAGTCATTCAGTACGCCAAGGGTTTTAGCCAGCTGTAAATGTCACACAATTCAAATGGAGAACTCACGGCTTCTCGTTCATTTGTAATCTCTGTGACATGCCTGTCGGCTAACACATAGACACAGCTTAGTGTGTATCCGAGAGAGAGATTCCACTGTCTGGTTACTGCAAGAAGTGGAGCTGTGGTGGCAGAATTTGAAACGTCATCGCGACAGAAGGCCGTAACAAATGGTAATAGGAGTTATAGAAAAACATTTAACAAGATAGTAAGGAAAAGTTCAAACAGAATCCGTTTTTATGACGCAGTACCTTCTACAGACTGGCGGCCGGGACGGCGTAGTCCGTTAGCGACTGGCTACGGGCTTGACGGTCCGGGATGTGAGTCCTGGTGCGGCTGAGATTTCCCGCACCTGTGCCCACCTGATCCGAGGCCGACCCAGCCTCCTGTAGAATGAATAACAAGTATTTTTCGGGGAAAAGCGGCCTGAGTTTGGCGATGGCAACCCACCTCTATCTAGCGCCGAAGACATGAATGGTTAGAGCTACGCCTCTCTTCCCCCATCTTTGCTTATATGGCTTATATGTTAGAATTTAGCTTTACCTTACAATAATTATTTTACCCTGTTCATATATTTTGCGTTTGCAGTTTATTTAACGACCCTGTCCGTATCTCAGACTATGTAGCCTCGTTTTATAGGATGATTGGTGACTCATAGTTTGGAAAAATGTTTCAAAGAAAGTGGTTGTTGCCTGAACGAGGTATTTTGGCGACACTTGCCAGTTTGGCCTGATGACATACACGAAGTTCATTCGACGGGATTGCCGGGATCTCTGCCGACATTAGAAGCAAACACCTTATAAATACAAGGCTACAGCCTTATTGGTACACCAACGTGCTCGATGCAATGTCTTGGAAAAGTGACACATCATAACTAACAGCCGGGAGTACGTGGTTTTCCGTTTTCAAAATTAGCCACAATTTTGCACTATATCATTTATGCTTCTTTATGTAGCGATTAGTTGGGAGTAAAAAGTGTACCGAGGTACTCAAAATGAAAGCTTGTTCTCAGTTTATACACCAGGACTCTGAATTCCCCTGAAGATAAAAAATACGGTGTTTGCCGAAACGTCCGAAGGATGTCAAATAGTACAGCTGAAACCAGAACGTCAACCTTATTATAATCTACAGTTGTATGTAATCCATAATTTGAAAAAAGCATGACTTCACATTAGAAAAAAATGTTATTATCTAAATTTGTGACATGGATAGCCTTTTGTTTCGATCAATCGGAGCTGGTTAGTAACCTATACCCTGCTTTTCCAAATGATCTGTCAAATGTAACTAGATTCATCTTTATTCCTTACTTCACAGAACTGCTGGTGTAGTAGAAATGGAAACCAGCCAAAACAGGAAAAGAAAATCTATTTCTACCCAGTGGAATGGAATAAACACAGGTGGCTTTGTGTAAATGTATGCTGTTCCATTTCCATGAAGTTAAACAGTTCCAAACTACTGCTATTGTCAGTGACATAGAGCTGCGTTTCTCAACTAGTGGCCCACGAACCACCGTCGCTAATAAATGAACAACCAAATGTATGTACCGTATGTTACGGAAAATAGGGCGCAGTTTTCTCCTACAAAATAGTACATAAAACTCTCCTGCGTCTCACATTGTGAATTTGCTTTACTCTGACCTTCATATGATAACCTGCTTTCAATGGAAGGCTAATGATGTCTGTCATATGGCTCGAGCTGGAAGGGAATTAGATAAAAGTCTGTTGTTGTTCCTAGTACTAGCTGATCAGTGGCACGCGTTTCCGAGTAGCACGGCGACAGAATATGTTGTTTAGAACAAACAGGATTTTATACGCTACGATAGTTAAATGTGATAAACTGTACGGAAGACCACCGTGATAGCGCATCAGATGGACATTTTGGTCCACCTGTAACCGAGACTTGTGATAAGCGAATGGAAAAAAATTTCGGGATTTGGGAAAAAATAAATACCCCTTTCGTGGACTTGTTTAAAAATTGCCTTACCAAAAGCAGAGGCAACTGGGCAAAACCACAACACAAAATAGTTTCATGTTTACAAAAATGATCAATCCTGACGCCTGAAGATGGGCATGCGCACAAGGAGTTGTGACCTTGCATGGAGGGTTCGTGTGTTACGTAAATGACGTGGACAAAACTTGCGTACTGTGACTATGTAGAACGGACATAAAAATGTCAGCCGAGTGAGAGAGAAACTTTTGGAGTTTCAGAAGTAGGTTAAACAACGGGATGGCTTCCATAATGATCAGAAATTGATTTTTGCTGCTAGGAAGGAATCGTGTTCATGAGCATCGTCAAATTGGCAGTATGGGTAGATGTTTTGTGACTTCTCGAAGAACCAACAAAACGACTGTGGGCAGAAAAGTTTTATATCGGTCGTCAGTAAATCTCCGGCCCGAATTAGACACGATATTGTTGCTGCAGCATGTTGGAATAATGGCACAGAACTGTCTTCGTTGTTAATATTTGAGAGGACAACGACAGTAATTGATTAACTTGGGCAAGAAATTCATATCCGCTTGCGTGGCAAAGGATGGATGCGCGAGAATGAAATGTAATATGGCAAGAGAAACTGTGCTCGTAGTGTTCAGATGGCTTCCTGCAAACGCCAGCCCTTAGTGTTTAGCTAGTTCAGTTTACACCTAAGATTGATAACAAGAGGGACAATTAAGGAACTGGAACACACTGTGATCTGCGAATTTAAGGGAATTACCATTCACCTGCAAGTCCTGAAACTGTCTGTTAACAGTCCACTCAAAGCATTCACAAGCGAGTAGAGGACCAAAGGGACGGAGGCTGCGAATAACTGTTTAACAACAACAACAACAACAGGATGAATGAGATGCCCATGCGTAATGTAATTTACACATAGATGTAGAAATTATGAGAATCTAAGGGAGCAGATACATCTAAAGGAATTTGAGATCGTAAGTACTGAAGATGATGCTCGGTTTGAAGAAATGGAAATTTCGGACTGTGACAGTATTGAGGACGAGCGTGATATTAGGCATGAAGGTTGTAGGGGATGCTATGACTAGCAGGGGTTTTATAGTGTAGTGCCGTTTCTTTGAGGAACAATTTGTAAATTTGAACTTCAGATGTGAATAAAACTGCGTTGTCCATAAATTTGTCGTCTGTGTTGAAAACCTCGGTGCTTTTCACGGTCCGGGGAATGTGGTACGTGCGAATTCACGAACTGGTAACGGAAGACTTCTCTTTCTAACCACATTTCCCTTTTATTTCTCTTCTCTTTGAATAATTTGAACTTGTTATTGTTTATTTTTTCCTTTCCCATTTGCGACGTTTAACGGTCGATTCATGAGAGCGATAACGAGGAATTTTTTGTGTCGGTTGCTGAACCCGTTAGACGTGTACAAGCGGACCTCCAGTACGTATTTTTTATGCTTATAATTTATAGTTGATTAACCAAACTTAATTGCTAATATTCGTTGTTCTCGTAATGAATATTTCTGTTTCTTCCAATAAATTGACTAGTATAAAATGGGCTTTCAATATATCGCGCAAGGAGAATGTGAGAAATGAATGTAAAATTTTTAGTGCGGAAACCGATAGGCAGTAAACAACTTGTCAGATGTGGACGGGCGACAGGATAATATTAAAAGTCCCTTGAAAAAAGTAAATATACAGGCGTGGATTGGTTTTAATTGATTCACAGTTAGGTTTATATTTGGCTATGCGAAACGCGATAATAAAATTTCGGGTTTCATCAAATACGGGAAATTTCTTGACCAGATGCACGACTGTCACGGGAGAAGTATTCTCGCCCACGGAGTGAGTGAGTGAGTGGGTGAGTGAGTGACTGAGAGGGTGACTGTGTCAGTAACTGAAATACTTCACGCTGCTTCCGCAAGTTAATGAACGACTCGCATTCGGATATAGCGCAGTGGAATTTTGTTTGGGGTTCCGATGTTGCCTCCTGCTCTCCTCTATTGGCAGGAAGGTTGTGCACACTGATTTTCCTTGGCTTCTTATTTCAGTAATAATAAAGGAAACCTCTACATTAAAAGAGGGGGTGTGGAGGGGTCCATGTGCATGATTGAGCTGCAGCGCCAGGGAAAACAAGAAGAAAATGGGAGAAAGTGAAAAAGAGGGTAATGAGTATTGAGTGATTTATTGAGTTGTTTACAGATTACACTATCTCCCCACCCACGAGAACCCCTAGCAGGTTTGAAACAGGATCTCACCGACTGCGTTATTCTAATAGGCAGGACCTATATCTCTTACCTGATTCATTACAAACATTGATTTTTGCCATTTTTTTATTTCTGCTGGTGATAACTGGAAAGCATGAGGTGGTTTGGGGCATGTGGCATGCGAGGAATAAAGGAGAAATGTATACAGAGTTTTGATGGGAAAAACTGATGGAGGAAGACTTCTTGGAAGAACTACTTACGAGTTGGTGGATAATATTGAAATGGACCATACACAAATTTTTACGGAGTTTTTTGAAGTAGATCATTTGGCTGGGGTTACCTTTTATTAGAGGGATTTTGTCAGAACCGTAATGAATGTTTGGGATCCATAAAGTCCTGAAAATAGCTTGAAAAGCTGAAGAACGTTTAGCTTCTCAATCAGGCGTGAGCTTCTTGTGCTGAGTTAACTGGTAGCCTCTCGCTCCCATTCAACATCCACTTTGAACATGTATCCCACTATAGACATGTCTGTGACAATACAGCCCAGTGGCTTGAAATCGTTTAAAACCCATTGTTTCAGAAACTGGATCTGTTTCCGTCATCAATTATAAATTGAGGAAATATTCCTAACCGGATTGGCCTGTTGGCAACGTGTTTGAGAAACCTCAGGATGATAAACAATCTGCAAGTTAGGGGTGGTGTTTAGGGTAGCGTACTGTCGTGAGAAACATATTCGTAAATACGTACTTAGCGTTGTTAAACAAAAGCCACGATAAGAACTATTAACGCCGTTTTTCTTCAGAAAACTTAAGCATGTCTTACATTCAAATTTTATCTCAATGTCTTACTTTACGTTAATTCTCTGTGTATATATTCCGTATCTTCTGTCTTCCTTCACACGTTCCTTTCTATGCACCAGGACGAGGACAACGATAAGAAAATGTGGGAAATTTGGAACAGAAATGAAGAAGAAGAAGAAGAAGATGGGGGAAATACAGTGAGGAGACATGAGAGAAATGGTGAAGGAGAAGACAGAGAAGGCGTGTAAATAATATGAAAGTCGAACAGGCGAAGAAAGAATAAAATGAGTGTAAAGAACAGGTCAAGAAATTACAGGGTGTGAGGTAAGTCGAGAATAACTGTAGGTGGGAGGGAACAAAGAGTGAATGAATGAGAGAGTGTATGCGTGTATCGTTTTTAACGACGATATCAGTTGCTAAGTTTGTGTAACTTCAGTGGTACATGAATGATTGTGTAGCATTGATGGAATTACACTGACAGGGAGTAAGCAAACTTGTGAGAGGAATCTGTTCCAATTCCACTGCTTCCACTACAAATACAACATGGCGCTGAACAGGGCCTTCCCAGCGTAAGACCAGGGTTTAATGACCTGACCTATTGTACGAGCCTTAAAACGTAAGGTAAAAGAGATGACGTAAGTGTTAAAAGGGAATGAGACAACTAGAGAGCAGGGGAGGAAGAGAAGAAGGGTATTTGAATAAGGATAAAGAGAAATGTAACTAAAATACAGGAAAGGATTGGAGTAGAAGACGCTGGAATTTTATACTTTGAACATTGATGCGGCATATTTTTCCGAAACGTTTGTACCAAATTCCGTGGCGTTACATTCCACAGGAATGATGTTCGTACCCCAACCTTGAGAAACTCAGCCGCCTGCAGAAGGAGATGGTAGCATTGAGCGCAGTTGTGCAGTGAAGTTGGAACAACGGCTCGAACTTCAGTCGCGGATGTAATTATAGTGCGAGAAAGAGATTTAGACAGACAGACTGACTGACTGACACATGGATTTTGGCTACGTGAGCTAAAGCTGTTTCCAGTGGTTAGTTTTGTAGGTGGTTCGAGTTGGTATGCAAGTTTACAGGATTATTTCGTTGTAAAGGTGATGTCTGTCCCTGTCCTGGCAATCAGGTTTCTGAAAAGCGAAGATAATTAATCCAAGACGTGGGCGGTCTTTGTTGCGTGTTTTTATTTTACTTAATTTATGATTCTGACTCTTTCTTTTGATATTTTATTCTTGAATAATGCGGAATGGCAATGTCATTCTTTCACTGAAATATAATTTCTTATTCCAGCTACCTGACTAACCATCGAACTAGTGAACTCACTTATGCAGCAGATTCCACCTGCAGTAACGAACAGTTACAAAGCTATTCAAGCAGTTACCAAACTTTTATGGAGCGTGAAATCTCATTGCCGTGTAAACAACAGTCACTAGCCATCGTAGTCCTTAGCCAGATAAATCCAATCACAATTTCCCATTTTATTGATTTAAGATCAATTTTAATATTATTATCTCATGCACCGTTAGATGTTCAAAGTTGTTTCTTAGATTAAAAAATTTCTACCGAAAAGTTGCAGACTAACCCTTTCGCTTCTCTTCTGTGTATCCGAGAAGGTTACCCTCTTAATCATTCTAAAAATAATTGGGGAAAACCGAGACGTAATTAGGGGAGGGCGAGTGATGTAGCTGCCCCCGACATCATAGTTGAAAGGGCGGCAAAGTAGGTGTTGTAATTGGAAAACAGGGCTCTTCTGTGCTTAAAAAATTAAGTCATTGAACCAAATGGAAGGAAATTCAATAAATACTTTTTTTTTTTATTTTTGAAGTTAGTATTTACTTTTGGGGGTTGTCATTGTGCCTCGGGTGCCAAAATGCCTAGAGACTTTACTGGGGGGAAGAGTATGAATAATTCAACGCCTTATTATGCAGTTTTCTTTGGCCAGAATCGTGCAGTCTTTCTTACGTAAGCATTTATTTAACACTGTATCATGTAAGAACACCGACATGGAAGAGAAGCAAGGACATTTTAGAAAGCTTCTCTTGTTCTAAACCTCGGCACAGGATCTTGACTGTCAGGCCCTGTCATCTCCTGAGTGAATGACCCACCCCTCTCGTCCTCATTAGATGACAGTCAGGTTGGGTCATACAGGCGAACTGAAGTAAGAACAAGAGAAAGAACGCCCGTCCCTGTCAAATATGCGTGCCAGTCGTCTAGGTCCTTTTCGGTTGGCGGACTGGACGGATTAAGAGGCTGGAGCAGCCATGACCGATACAGTTAAAGGGAATGTACTCTGGACGGCGAAGCGTAAATGACAAGACATATAAATAAAATTTGTAACTGGAATAGTTTAATAAGTAACAGTGGGAATAAATTTTTAAATGAATAACTTTTTATTTAAATAAATATTTTATTAACAAAGTAACTACATAACTAATCAAACAAGTCCGAGGGGAAGATTCGTTCTTGACAAGCTCAAAATCTTCCAGCTATGCAGGTTCTGTAGCTTTAATGGTCCCTTTTGAAGAGGGTAGGCTTCAGCAGAGTGGGGAAACTTGAGTTAAATACGCAATTGAAGAGTGGGCCTTATAAATGGAGACTGGGAAAACAAGACGAAGGGAAGGTTTTCAAGCGATGAACTGGCACAGGCTGTGAAAGTATTCGCATTCCCATTTAAATAATACGAAATCACTTGTCTATTATTCTAACGATTTTCTTTTCTACGTTCGCTGATGTAAATTAGGATAGATGTTAAACTGTCGATGATATATTTACAAAAGTCACTGACCTTTTCTACCGGTATGTAATTTATTTTAGAGCCATAACTGCTTCTGCCGTCTGTTTCAGCACTGTATGGAACTGCGTCCGTTAAAGTTACTCGTGTTTTCAAAATGTAATTAAACTAAGAAATAAGTTCTACACCCTCCATATCGCCATACTTAATCAGAAAGACTACATTCATAAGATGTTGTGCTCGTGTGAGGTTTTGAATGGTAATTTCCTGCTTTGAATCAAGAATATTCAGTAAATGTGTTTGAAAACAAAGTTGTTAGAAAGAGAGGGTGATTCAAAAAGATGGACTCAATTGAAGAGTAAACGGCGCCTCAACACAGACACCAGACAGTTGGTTGCGGTATTCGAAGTTCTCTGCTCGCTCTACGGATTTACGTGCGTGGGCTACGCTCAAAACTCTCTTGAATTCATCTCACGCTCTCCTCTGATACACGTGGTCGGCCGGAGCTTTTGCCTTTACACAGACAGCCTATTTGCTCAAATTGGTAATTCCAACGACAAATGCTCTTCCTCGTTGGAGGTTGAATGTTGAAACGAAGACGAAACTCACGCTGCACGGCAGTCGCCGACTCAGTTTTAATGAACTCACGAACGCAAAAAATCTTGTGCCGTATAGTAGCCAGTTTGCTCTCAACTGACGCTGCTGCACGGCTGTGCGCTAGACGATCGCTCTAGCGGTGATATTTGAAAATTTAGGATCTCTTCTTTCAGATGTTATGTAGATCCTTCATAGACCGTGTACAGTTCAGGAAATATAGACGTACGAAATTGAGTTCATATTTTTTAATCACGCTGTATATTTAGATATATATAAGAAATATGCGAAGTAAGAAGTTTAGCTTATTCCATTAAGAGGTAATTTATACTAGTATGCACATTACCTGATATTACGGTAGTAGAATAGGCCAGGTTGGATGTTGCATAGCGAGAATCTGTGTGCTTTACACAAGTCTTCTGGTGTTGTTAGGGTAGTCAAGTGTAGTAAGTGACGATGAGATGACACAAGATGGGGAGAGGTGGAATGCGTGCAGTTATTCACAGGGGAAATTTATTGAAAATATTAATCTCGAACACTAAAGAAGGAGTTGGGATTATGGTATTAACAAGTAGGAAGAAATACTTACTGTATGAAAATATCTAAATTTAGGCTGCTTCAGGTAAGGATGGTGTTTGAATTTACACGGTATTAAATAGGGTGGAATAAAGCACAAACACAAACAATATTCTTCTGTATGTGTGTTCTACACTACTGGGAAATCTCTTGTCGGAATAATGGTAAGTCAGTTTTTCAAGAAGGACACGTATCTTTAAGTAGGTGCGTACGGAAGTAAATTAGTAAGAACGTAGTTGTAGGTAACAGGTTAGAGACAGACAGACACAGATAGGTAGGTAGGTAGATAGGTACTATGTACATAAATAGACAGGTAGGTAATTAGAAATGTAAATATATGTATATATAGGTGAATAGGTAAATAGATATAGAGGTAGATATAGATAAATATAAGTAGGTAGGTAGACGGACGGGTAGGTGGGTGGGTAGATGAATGGGTAGATTGATTGATGGATGAATGGGTGTGTCGGTGATTATGTGGATGGATTGAAGGACACACCTACAAGTAGATGGTTTAGTTAGTTAGTTGGTTGGTTGATTTGTTAGTTGGTTGGTTGGTTGGTTGGTTCGTTTGGAGACAATGCTGTTTCTTTTACAGGCCTACAAGTTTGGTGTAGCATTAACATTTTAGACTTATCTCGATGAGTATCCAGTTTGTCTCCTTGCGTGTCGAAATTTCTTACGTCTATTTTAATGAATGTATTCAGTCGCTCAGGATAATGCTAGAATATTTGTTTCAAGTAAGCCGATGTCTGCTCTTTAGCAACTCCTAACTTTTTATCTTTAACTACTTTCTCCCATTTCCTTTAGCGTTGAATATCCTCTGCATTTAAAGTAGTTTCATTAATAATTCTAGAATCAACATACCAACAACGTTCATTTGGTGATTACTGTGTATGGAATCTGAATTATAACACACTCTCATGCTACCCGCAATTAAAATTTCACACTGTCCACTCCTCAACCTCCACACTTTTTTTTACCACTAATACACTTGTTTTTCCGCAGTGTTTCCTGAAGTTTAACGACCGCGGCCCACCCTGTTTTGCCACCTTTGTGTTTCTTTCGCCATTAATCTCTGTGGGGTTTTTTTTGTTTGCTCCAGGCTCTACATTAAATACCCTTTATTTAAACTGAGAAACAGTCATACGGCATGCAAAAATTACGCTTTTTCTTCTTCCTCTTAGCTCAGTTGTATTAATGTGAGCGGTCACACTTCAGATTTCTATTCCAAAGTACTGTGCTCGAATTTTGGTCGGTTTTGATACAGTCCCAAAATGCCATGCTATGATTTTCACAGTCTTATGAGGATCTTTAAACAGTATCTTGAAACAGATCACACTTAATTGCTTAAAAATGTACACTTTTTACGTTCTTGTTAACGTTTGCATCTTATTCTTCGATATGTATTATTTAAGAAGCTGGTAAGACGTCGTTAAATAAGTTAAGAATCTGAAACTTTCGAAATACGTTCTAAAAGTCATAAACATAACTGCAGTAGAATACCTTACATATATAAAATGTAAATTTGTCCCTTTGATTAATTACTCTTTGCACCATGAATCCCTATGCCAAGTGGATGTACAGTTCCACGTATTCTTACGCTATAAAACAGATGTTGTCAAGTGTGAGTTTGAATTCTCCGTCTTTTTGTCGTCGGAAAAATACCTAATGTACCATTAAGTAGGGGGATAGCGTAGTCGGTAAAGCAACTTACTAAGCGCTTGACGGTCCCGGGATCGAAACCCGGTTGGGGAAAATATTTTCCGCGCCTTCCGGACTAACCCTGAAGTTCACCCATCCTCCTGCACGAGGGTACCATGTTTCTCCCGTGAGGTAAGGCGGCCGGAGCACCAATCCATTCTAGTGCCGAGGATGCGAATGGTTTGGAGCAGTACCAACTTTCCCCTGTGTCATGAAGTGAACCCAAATTTCACCATTAAATATGGGGTTGACTTTTTTCTCTATGGTCTCATGTTAACGAATTGCCTGATAATCTGCATTCTAATGTTTAATTTGTGCCGTTTCGTGTATAAGATATAATTTATAATTTTTTTTTGCCGCGTTAAGTGTTTAGATTCTTTCTTCTCGGTTACGACAGGCTGTTGTCCGGTAAATGGTTACCAGTATTTCGGAAGGCATGATGTCTGCTTAGTAAATGTAAATAGTGATAAGATAGAGGCTACGGTGACTACTGAGACTTCCGTGAACACCTACCAGGCTAGAACTCCGAGATAAAATTTTGGTACCTGTTTCTTGGTAAATGTGCTGCTTAGTTTGGCGTTCTCACAGAGGTGTTTTTCAAGAGTAACGTGTTCTCAGGTATTACACCTTGTCGATTTGCAAAGAATTGCCGAATTTCCGAAGGAACGTAGGGGTTTCTTCATCGGAATCAAGCAGGTGTACCCTGAATATGAGAGCAAGAAGAAACGTCGGCATTTAGGTTGAAGAAATCCAACCGTCAGTCCCACACCAGTCTGAGGAAGCTTGCTCCCCAGTTAGTACAATCTGTACCAGAGGCCGCAACTACAATGTGATGTACGCCTGATGATGGGCCTGATGGACGCCCGAAACATGTAGATTAATTTAGCAGTAAATAAATATCTGCATACTGTTGCATCTCGTTGGATTTCTTCAACCTAGAATTACGATGCATGGAACCACGAATATAAAAAAGGTCGGCTTTTGTTTACTAATCAACGTGCCAGAAGAACTGAATTTTCAGATATCCTTTGGTTATGATTCCTTAGCCATCGCAGGAGAAAAGGCGCTTGTTGAAAACCAAGTGGCAAGGATTTTGGGAACACGGGCTTTTGTTGACCTGTCTGAAATTAACATCATGTTCAAGCAGGGCCCTCGCATGACAGTGCACACCCTTGTTTGTACTCCTCGGTTTACAGCTCCAGTTGTGATTGCACCGTCACAGGTTTCAATAGCGTGGCAGAGGGAAGCCACTCTAGGTCTAAAGCCGACCTGATCCAATTTCAAATACGTTATAATTGAAGCATGTTCCACAGAATCTTCCACATCGAACATGTATTGATTGTGACAGATACCTAATTGTGACTAGGTGCTGTTGTATAATAAACGGTATGTTGCATTATTTAAGTTCAAAGGGCAATACTTAAACAATATATCAAATTATGATATTTTCTTATGGACCAAGGCTTTATTCCGAGTTCATAAAACCCGCCATCGGGTCTTACCCAATGCAGTTAACTCCATTCCTTTCCTCACATCCTGTTTGCTTTATATGCTTAGAATGACGCTTGTAATTCTGCTGTTATTGTCTCCTTATATAATAAGTCATTGTGAAAGTTACTGACAGGTAGGCCTGTGCCAAGTGTCAGCGATTTTTGAAGTAAATGTGTCTTTACGAAACAGTTGACAGGTACAGAACGTACGTAAGTTTCGGTCGGTATCAAGTATTGATTTTTGCCGAAAAATTTATCTCTTATACGGTAAGGTCACGTAGGCTATGAACCCAATTCCAGGAACTTTGTCACGTTCGTGCTATCAGTATTCAGTAAAACTGTGATTTAATATAATCTTTGAAGTCTTGTAATAAGGAACACTGGAGGAGTTTAAGTACTGACGATCCATGTCTGCTGGATAAGTGCTGGGTCGCTCGGTTAGACACTGCCGAAGTTTCGAAGGGACATAGCGCCTTCACCTGCAAGCGACACGTGATCTTGGAATATTATTTGAATCCTTCGCTTCTGAAAATGAAGACATCGTTTTATTTCTGCTAATAAAAGTTGGGAACAATTCGCCCAGCGACCTAGCGTCACGTACGGGACGACCTGAATCCGCAACCACAAAACTGTGGAAACCTCATATATCGCAGCATAAATGTTATCTGTGGAAGTAATTGCTGGATTGTGAAGCTGTTATATGTTCCAGTTGAGATAAACACATAATTTGTAGGATTTAATTTTTTTTAATATTGTCCTAACATAAATTCCCATGTCTCACAGTTAGTAGATTATGTTAAGGCTTCCCAGCCAAACTTTTTGACGGTTTTTTGTGTTATCTTTTAATACTTGTCTTGCCCGTGTCACTTTGCTTTAAAAGTATGAAGTGCGTGTACAGGGGGGGGGGGGCAGGCGGTGGCGCAGTTGGTTGCGGCACTGCGCTACAAGCCAGAAGTTGGCTGGTTCGATTACCGACGGTGACCTTGGGGCCGACTCAGCCTCTATGAACAATGAGTACCGGGTCGGTGCGTAGGGCTGACAACATTTCCACACTCATATAGGCCTGTAATACGCCTATACAGGTGTTGCTTTACCTTCACTTATAATAATGAAACCCAAAGGAATCAGTGAACAGTATTGACTAGAGCAGTAGACTTCAATAGCTTAACATCTTGGGAAGCCTGTGAGTAAATTTGAATTTTCGCAGAATGTTTAATTAAAAACAAATATTTGGTGTGTAAAATGTAATTGAACTTATTAATCATACACTTCTGTTTATAAGAGTTAAATATTTAGGCAAAGTTATTATGAAATAGAATTTTTATTGTTGATTTACCCTGGAAATAAACACAGCATCGATCGTGCAAAAAATATATAGACACAAATAAAACGTACAATTAAAGATAATCAGAATTACGTTTAGCAGTTTTATTAGAAAAGAACTGTAGTCGCGGAAATTCTGAAGTTTGCCCATGGACCACAACTTTTCCAAGAAACACTTTCTGAGTGCCACTGGGCTAGAGCACAGTGGGTCTAAAATGAAAGAGCTTCATGTGAGACAGGAACGTAAGGTTAAGGCTAAACTAAATGGACTTATAATTTGAGGGAGGAAAGCGGATAAATGTGACACAGGATCTCTCCTGTAGCGTGTTCAATATTGAGCCTGCCGACAGAAATATGTCAGGGTTTAATCACTTTATGTTAATACAATAGGGACAATTGTAGTCCACACAACTATATTTATTACAAAAACAATATTTGCTTATAAATTTCTCCACGTTTCCAGCATAAAGTTGACCCTTAAGTGTCGAAACAAGCAGAATTTTATTTTTTATAATAAAAAATGGTTGGTAGAGGTAATGGTAAATGTAACGGCAAAGGTTTCCATATGCAGTGAATCCATACAGGTATAATAGAGGTGTAGCCCCACTCGATCTTATCCTCGGTACCAGACGGAAGTAACTGCCGAACTACACGCCCGGCCGCTTTGCCTCCGCGAAAGAAATCCTATACCCATTAAATAGGAGGCTGGATGGACTTCAGAACCGATCCAGACATTTTGGAGAAAATAAATATTCGCTTCCCTTACGGGACTCGAACCCCAGAACTTCCAGCCCGTAGCCTAGTCGCTATACCGAATGCAGTAGTTGTGGTGACTACAGGTGTCTATTGTTCAGTTGGTGGAACACAAGGGGTGTCTTCTCTAAAGATCACGCTTGTTTAAGTCTAGACAGCACGTAAATTGGCCTGTATAATGCTTTTAGAAACTAAAATTTGTTATGGCATCATGCATGTATGCAAAACGCTGCACCATATTCGTATTAGTAGACATGTTTGTTTTTGTATGATTATAACGACATTGATTTAGGGATCATTATATAAGCTGGAAAACGATGACAGTGAGTGATAGGATGATTGTACAGTTAGGATATGATAACGACGTTATCATTAGTATTCTCACTGGCAGGATTGTCACTAGCAGCACCTACAAACAATTTTATGAAAAGCTTAAATTTGCTTACTGTATTTTTAGTTTTTTTTTTGGTACAACGTATAATCAGTATAATGGGCGTGAAAACTGTGTGGCTAAAGTTATTTGAACATGCTTGATTCGCGTATTCCCAGCGCTGATTGCATCCTTATATCCGTGACCGTGTTGAAACTGTGTACGTATAGAGTCCCCATCTTTTAACAACAGCCTGAAATTTCACTTCGAATTTCCGAGAAAATATTCGCAGGGAATGGTGACGTAGTATTGAAACTGCATAGTTCTTTTGTAATGTGTGTTGTTTCAATATGTAACGGCAACAGGTTCATTGAAGTGTGCGGTGCAAGCGTACGAGACTTCAAGTAACCAGTGTTCGGAAAGCCCTTTTCTAAACTCAATAATTGACACAGTGATGAAGGGATATTTAGTGAAATCATGTTTCAGAACACTTTTTAATGGTTCAATATTAAGTGCTTTTTATATTAGTTTCAGAAACCCGAGTGGTTGTGGACTTCTAACATGGTGAGTACAAGGACAAAACACAACAAAAGAACACGCAAACATATAGGACAGTGTCTTGTGGTATTTGGATCTTCCGCTACGTTGAGGTCTTTTGAGTATCTACGACGACTAGCGAGGTTCTCAATTCCCGACGTTTCGAAAGAGTCTACTGCCTTCATTGTCAAGGCAGTCCGTTTTTTCAGAAAGGTCAGGAATCAATAATATCGTCACTCAGCTTAACAACACACGAGACCTGAACCTTCAGACATTTTGCTCTTTCCATTTGTTTCAAGAACAGTCGTATTGACGTTTATCTTATATCCTTGTGGGTATTTGGAAGCCAATGTTACTTGTTTCTCTCCTATAATTTTTGCAATTCTTTTAAACATTTTATCCTTCGTTGCAATGATTAAAGTCCTTGTGTCTCGAAATTATTCTGCCATTTTATCCAGTCGATAAATCGTAACCTAAAGGAACAGCTTTTATCGATATAGCTATCAGGGTATCGTGCTCCTTCTCTGCTATTTCCGTGACATCATATTCAGGACGGCGCGAGTCATCTCTGTGCCGAACGACGAAATGCGTCTAGAAGCTACTCAGTTGATCCTCGTGCCGTACGGTGTCTCTGGAAGTTAGGTCGCTGTGGAGTGTGGGACAGTGAGTAAAAAAAAAATATTTTCTGTTTTATAGGCCTATCTATGACCTTATTTAACGATGTTGTATCGAAAACTGACGTCATCAACTTTGGAATTATAAGGGAGGTTGAATAATATTTGTAGTGTCTGCCATCAGATTATTTTTGTTTATAAAAACGCTTTTTGGTTTAATCCCCTGCGGTTGTAATCTGTTGACAGTTGGTTGGAAAATTTGCAAATATGGGCTTCGTATAGTACGTTGTATTCTCCTATTTATATGAGGGAGACATGGGACAAACCATTTCCAAGAGTCAGGAAGACTGTCACTTCATAATGCTGCTTGCTAAAGACACGTAACTATTAGTTTGTACAAGGCCTATTATTAAAAATTGTGGATTAGGTTACTGTCCGGGAACCTAAAGGAAAAAAGGCTCTTTGAAAAAAGGGGTTTGGATGGGAAGATATTATTAAAGTACATAGTACACGAATTAGTAGTGGGAACTCATGAACGGTAATCTGGTGGCGGACTTTTACAAATATGGTAATAAATTTAACGGCTCTCTAAGGTGTTTGTAATTTAGTTATAGATAAATAATTGTTAGTCTCTGAAGTAGGAACTGTTCACACACTGTTATTCTGAATCACATTGAACCCGGTCATACGATTTGCAAAAGATCTACTCCAGTATTGGCCGATCTGCCAATTCGCACCCCCATAATAATGAATGGAGCGCGATTTCGTACTTTTTGTGTGCAGCAGAGCGAATTTAGTGTATCGGTTACGTATTATACTGTATTACTGTGGGTGTGGAGGAGCAGTAATGAAGGCCACAAAGCGACAATGCTTAGGACAGCATGGAACTAGCTATGCCCTCGCGATTAAAGCCAAGCTCTGCTAAGTTTCGGGAGCTCTGGATACATATTTGGGCATAAAAACATGTTTTTAAGGCTTAGTTTCGTAACATATACCTAAATTAGAACATGCCCATTATGCTGGAACACTGCATACGTGACATATTAATCTTCCTAATTTCGTATATAGGCTAGGAAGCTGACCACGAAAAACAACTGACCAGCCTTTCCGAATCAAAGTTCCCCCTCCCCCCCAATTAGATACGATAACAGAAGATTCGCTGGAAAATTATCATATTACTTAAAATTGCGATAGAAATGTACTATACAATTATCAGCACTTGGTCAGTTAAAAGAATCTTTAACAAATGTGTTTGTATAAGTCGCATCAAATATGAAATATTAATGTAATTATATTTATGTAACAAACGAACAAATGCACATTGGTAAAATATGTTTAACTTGTACTAATATGTACCAAAATGTACGGTTGCTTCTGCGACCATCAGTATGTCGCAAAGAATACAAACAGCACACAAACTTCTGAAAAAATATCTGCGTAAATAAAATGATATTATTTAATGTGCGAATTTGAAATATACGGAGCTAAACATTGAATAGCGTATTTCATTTTATTTCACATGATGGTGCTCAATGCAAACATCCGTCTTATAAGGCGAGTTCGGAGACTTTCATGTAGGGGACTGCGGGTTCAGGAATCGTGCGTAGTGTAGCGCAGCGTAGTGTAGTGTAGCATAGCGTACCGTAGCACAGCATAGTGTAGCGTAGCGTACCGTAGCGTAGTGTAGCGTAGCGCAGCATAGTGTAGTGTAGCATAGCGTACCGTAGCACAGCATAGTGTAGCGTAGCGTACCGTAGCGCAGCATAGTGTAGCGTAGCGTAGTGTAGCGTAGCGC
>Ga0123354_10005305_pt1 | contig 18690 bp, 20 predicted proteins | sample TergutLab28metaG_2_FD_97872 | JGI IMG/M metagenome (GOLD analysis project Ga0123354, IMG submission 97872) | Labiotermes labralis P4 segment gut microbial communities from Petit-Saut dam, French Guiana - Lab288 P4 | ecosystem: Host-associated > Arthropoda: Insects > Digestive system > Gut ...
CAGCTCGGGGTTGATGCCGTTCTTGACCTCGATCACCAGCCGGGTGCCGTTCTTCAGGTCGGTCAGGTCCTTCATGTCGGCCACCCCTGAGATGGTCTTCTTCTCGGCGAGGGCCTTGATCTGCTCCATGATCTTCTCGGGCCCGATCAGGTACGGCAGTTCGGTCACGACGATGCCTTTGCGCCGTGGTGTCACCTGTTCGATGCGGGTGGTGGCCCGGATTTTGAAAGCGCCGCGCCCAGTTTCGTACGCATCCTGGATTCCGTTCAGACCGATGATCTTGCCGCCGGTCGGCAGGTCCGGACCGGGGATGAATCTCATCAGTTCCGTCGTCGACGCGTCGGGATGGGCGAGGAGGTGTTTCAGCCCGGAGATCACTTCGATCAGGTTGTGGGGGGCCATGTTGGTCGCCATGCCCACCGCGATGCCCGAGGCTCCGTTGACCAGGAGATTGGGGAAGGCGGCCGGGAGCACGACCGGTTCGGACTCTTTGCCGTCGTAGTTGGGGCGGAAATCCACCACGTCCTCGTCCAGGCCCTGGGTCATGGCCACCGCGGCCTCGGCCATGCGGCACTCGGTGTACCTCATGGCGGCGGGCCCGGCATCCAGGGAGCCGAAGTTTCCGTGTCCGTCGATCAGGGGCAGGCGTTGCGCCCAGGGCTGGCCGATGCGTACCAGGGCGTCGTAGATGGCGGTGTCACCGTGGGGATGCAGGACGCCCATGACCTGCCCGACCACGCGGGCGCACTTGACGTGGGGGCGGTCGGGACGAATCCCCATGTCGTTCATGGAGAACAGGATCCGGCGCTGGACTGGTTTGAGCCCGTCGCGAGCGTCGGGCAGGGCGCGGGAATAGATGACGGAATACGCGTATTCAAGGAAAGATGTTTCCATCTCCTGTTCAACCTCGACATCGAGAATGCGTTCTGCGTTGTCTTCGTCTGCCTCAACCCTGGCCACACCAGCTCCTTCGACCGGGCCATGCTACCGCGTGAGGCCCTCCACACGCTATTACTACGCTAATTGTTTCTTAATATGCTCTGAACCAGAGGCAGCAGGGTGTGTCCGTCGGGGGCGCGCACCTCGAACACCGTCTCCGGAATCATCATGGGGAATCCTGACATCTCCACCGGGCCTCCGTGGGCCAAGACCTGTTCGACCGTGGGCAGTTCCCGGATGGCGATGCCCGCGACCTTGTCGGGATGCCTGACGGCGAATTCGGAATAGAGTCTGGGATCGTGCTGGCCGTCGTCGCCGACCAGGAGCCATTTGATGCGCGGGAAGTCACGGGCCAGGGCCGCCAACGACGCCCGCTTGTGGGCAGGGCCGGACCGGAACCATCCCGTGTTGGTCGGTCCCCAGTTGGTCAGCAGCATCGGTCCCGAGGGATACCCGTGGCGGGCGATGAACCTTTCCAGGAAGGGTTGGGTGCTCCAGGATCCGGTGGAGACGTACATCAGTGGCGAGCCGGGGTGCTGGCGCAGGAGGGAGCCGTACATGGTGGCCATTCCAGACACTGGGATCCTCGCCGACTCTCGCAGCACGAAGGAATTGTAGGCCGCGATCATCAGGCGGGGCAGGTAACTGGTGATGATCGTGTCGTCCACATCTGAAACGATCCCGAATCTGATCTCGTCGCTGATGACGAGCACAGGGGCCTCGGCCACCGTGAAGTCTCCGGTGGAGATGGTGACGTGGTGCCAACCGGGGTTGAGCCCGTGACGGCTGACCGCGATGTCCACGTAGCCATCCCGGTCAGTCAGGGCGTCCGTGACGTGTCCGCCGACGCTCACCTGGACAGCCCGGTTGACGGCTGGTACGGCCAGGAAGTTGCGCCAACCGCGTCGCAGTGCCCAGACTTCCTCACGGGTGGCGGTCAGAGCGGGGGCATTCTTGGGCAACATGATGACGCGGGCGAGAACCCTGAGCCGGGCCTCGGAGCCATATCCGGTGTACGCGACGATGTGTTCCCGCCAGCCGAACCGGCGTAATGTCGTACCAACCCGGCGGTTGATCTGCTTCTCAATTCGGGCGGCAATGAATGGTCGTCCTCGCACGCCTACCTCTCGGATTCCTGAATCGAACTCCCTCTTTCTGACATGATGTCATATGTGACTGAGTTTTCGTACGGCGACGGTCCGTACCTGTGGGATCTACTGCCGAGTGTGGGAGCGCACCTCGGGGTGACTGGCTTTGACCACGATCTCATCGGTCTGCCCAGTTCGCGCCGGTACGTTGTGGTCCTCATCGACGGTCTGGGGTGGGACCTCACCCTGCGCTCTTGTGCACAGGCTGCCTCCATGGCATCCGCGATCGGTGACGCTACCAAGCTCAGTGTCTGCCTGCCGAGCACCACGGCCGCCTCCTTGATGAGCCTGTGGACCGGGGTGCAGCCGGGAAGCCATGGAATCTTAGGATTCTCCTTCGACATGGGCCTGGACAATCCCCAGCCCAGTTCCCGCAAGGTCGCGACCCCCCTGTCGTTCAAAGAGCCCATCGAGGCGGCTGCCTGCATCATGGACACGCTGGTCGACCAGGGCGTCAGCGTCAGTTGTGTTGTGCCCGCTGAACATGTTCATTCCGGGTTGACGCTCATGGGCACGCGAACAGCCGAGATCATCGGCATCGACATCCTGGACTCACCGGCCAGGATCCAGGCCACGCTCACCGCGTCCCGGCAGGGGAGTCAGTCACTGGTGTACGTCTATGAGCCTCGTTTGGACCAGACCGGGCACAAGCGGGGAGTGGCTTCTGGACAGTGGGCCCAGGTTCTGAGCGAGGTCGACGCCTTCTTGGAGGATTTGCGCTCCCGCCTGGACGACGATGTGTGTCTGCTCGTGACGGGCGATCACGGTATGGTCGACATCTCCGTGGACTCCCGGGTCGAGATCGACACGGACCCGGTCTTGAGCCAAGACCTCAGGTTGGTCGGCGGTGAAGCCAGATTCAGGCACCTGTACACCGACCATCCCCGGGCCGTCGTGCAACGGTGGCGCGAATTCTGTGGCACGGACGCCTCTGTGATGATCCGTTCGGAAGCCATCGACTCAGGATTGTTCGGACCGGTGGACCCCAAGTACCTGACTCGGATCGGGGATGTCGTGGTCGTGGCCCAGACCACTGCGTACTTGACCAAGTCTTTTCCCGGGGAATACTCCTTGGTGGGCATGCATGGCGGTTGGACCTCAGCCGAGAGGTATGTGCCGTTGCTGGTGGATCCGGGCTGATCGCGGTCCAGCCCGTTAGCCGCTAGGACCCTCCGCCGAAGATGATCTCGTCCCACGAGGGCACTGAGGCACGCTTGCGACCCTTGCGCGGGGCGGGGTTCTCCACTGCTGGAGCCTGCGCATCGGTTTCGATCAAAGCGGGTTGCCCAGACTCCGGTTGCGACAGTTCGGGGGTTTCCTGGGGATGCTCGGGTACAGCCGGCGACTGCGCGGGTACGGCCTGGGACTGCGCAGGCGCGTCGTGGGATTGCTCCGGCACGGGCTGCCCGTGCGGGGAAGCGTCCTGGAACTGCTCGGTGACCGGCTGGACGTGTGGCTGGACCGGTCGTGATTCCTCCGGCACAGACTGGGATTCCTCAGGCAGAGGCTCCCTCAGCCCGCGGAAGATGCGCACGGAGTCCTCATCGATGACGGAAATCATGTCGTAGAGCAGATCGATGTCAGATCTCAAGGAATCCTCATCCTCAGCCTCATCTTCATCGTCGTCTTCTTCGTCCTCGATGCGAGACAATCCCAGTGTCGGCTCGTCGCCCAAATCTGACTGAACCAGAGACAGGCGGGGCACGACCTGCTCAGTCGGCTCGTTCTCGATGTCGTACGGCGTGACCAGCGGGAGGTCTCCGACGAGCAGCCGCGCCGCGTCGTTCTCAGCCAGCGAGAAACGGCCCTTCGGATCGAACAGAAATCTCAAGTTGATGTCCTGGTCATCCACTTGGGACAAGCCCTGGATGATCCAGCGTCCGTCCGATCGGCGCCAGGAATCCCAGGTCACATAGTCGACATCTTGTCCCCGTGTCAGGAGGGCTTCAGCCGCCGTCTGGTACAACCGGCGCGAGGATGCCGTCTCCCCACGGCGTCGTACTGGGGAGGACAAGGCTGTGGCCGTGATGTGTTCGCGTTCGGCGAGGATCGGGGCGGCGAAAGCTTCCACCCTATCTGCGGGCAAACCTGAGGCGGAGATGACGTCGGCCAACGACTCTCCGGAGCGTATCCTCAATTGGATATCGCGGGGAGTCAAGGTGGCCTCCATGCCTTCATCCTCTCAATCGGCTGACAGTTCTGTGAAGAAATCTCACGCTCATTATCGCGCACCTATCACCGTGGTACGGAATCCGACGCTCAGAACATGGTCAGATTGCGAGATCCGGCGTAGGAACATGTCGTACCTAAGTGGCAAACCGCGTCCGTTTGTGATACATATGTGCGGTTGGTGATGCACACGAGAGGTGAGGGTTGATACATGGCGACAGACTATGATGCTCCGCGGAAATCGGATGAAGAAATCAGCGAGGACAGCATTGAGGAGTTGAAGACTCGCCGCAATGACAAGAATTCGGGGTCAGTGGATGAGGACGAGGCAGAAGCGGCTGAAAGCTTTGAATTGCCTGGGGCGGACTTGTCCAACGAGGAATTGACAGTCCGAGTGATCCCGCGCCAAGCAGATGAGTTCACTTGCGCGGGGTGCTTCTTGGTGAAGAACCGTAGTCAAATCGCAGTTGTCCGCAATGGGCAAGAATACTGCGTTGACTGCGTCTGACCAGGGACTTCGAAGCCCAGTCAAGGGCTCAGGTCGTTCAGAACTGAGGTGAGTCAGCGTTCGAGGTGATGGCGCGCCTTTTCGCCATCCCACGGTGGAAGAAGAGTTGGACCAAACCCACGCCCAGGCCAGAAGCGAGGAACCAAATCAGGGCTTGGCGTACGGGGACCTGGGGATCCTCGGGATCGGGCGGTTCGGCACCGGTGGCAAGCTTCCATGTTTTCTTGAGTGCGAATCCCGCGAGGAAGGTGACCCCTGCTGACAACAAAGCGGTGAGAACCTTCTCCACAACCTTCTCCATCTGACTCTCCTTCATGGCGTTGCTGAGGTTAGACGGGCCAACCATCCAGCCGCGCCTGTCAGGTAGTCTAGTATCCCGGATGGTCCCAGAACCTGCCGACGTGTCATGGGCCGTCATCCGAACACCGTCACATCGCGGGTTTGCTGTCCCCAGCGGACATTTCTAGGAGTCACAATGGACAATCCCCACGTTCTTGTCGTCCGCAGTGAGGCTTCGGCTCGCGTGCCTGTCTACGCCCACGACGACGACGCCGGGGCGGACTTGGCCATTGTGGAAGACGTCACCCTGGCTCCTGGCGAGCGACGCGTCGTCGGAACGGGGATTCAGCTGGCCATTCCTGCCGGTTTCGCGGGATTCGTCTATCCACGTTCGGGGCTGGCTGCACGGTGCGGGCTGTCCATGGTGAACAGTCCGGGAGTGATCGACGCCGGCTATCGCGGAGAGATCCGGATCTGTCTGCTCAACACCGACCGGCATGACCCGATCCACCTCAGTGCCGGCGATCTCGTCGCTCAGATGGTCATCCAGCCGGTCGCACACGTCGTCTTCACCCCAACCCACCAGTTGCCAGATTCTGGGCGCGGCGCCGGTGGTTACGGGTCGTCAGGCGGAGTAGCGGCTTGGCGTACTGCGTAGGAAGCTGGCTGTCAGGCCGGCGCCGGGAATCTGGGCCGGGGCCTGAGCGTCTTGGGAGACCACGGTAGTGTGGGCAACGTGCCACGTCGACGAGTGGACGAGTAGTCTGGTCCAGGAGTTTGCTGGCGGGACCGCATTCTTCAGCACACGCGTGGTGACAAGCAGAGAGGACTGACGTTGATCTTTGGACGGAAGAAGAAGACCGAGCCGGATTCCAGCCAGGACGAGGATGTGTCCGAGGTGGTCCAGGAGGACGCCGAAGATGCCGACGAAGCGGAGGACGCTGTCGACGACGAGACCGAAGATGGGGACTTGGACGAGGACGAGGCTGTCACCGATGAGTGGGCACTGTTCGATGTCAGCCAGGATTGGCGCGAAGACGGGCCTTTCGACATCGACGAGGTGGATCTCAGCGCGGACGAGGTTCAGCGGATCGATTTGGGCGCCGTGATCATCACTCCGGAGACCGGGATGAATGTCAAGTTGCTGGCCAGCCCGCAGACCAACCAAATCCTGCACCTCACCGTGGAGCACGGCCCTCAATCGCGCTTGCAGATGACGGTTTTCGCAGCACCGCAGACGGGCGACTATTGTGCCGAGATCCGCGAGATGCTGATCGCCCAAACACCCAATGCCAAAGTCGTCACCCTGGCCAAGGGCCCCTTCGGCACCGAACTTCGCCGAGTCGTCACTGCCACCGACGAGAAAGGCCGGGAAGGCTTCGCTCCCTTGCGGGACTGGCTGGTCGCCGGTCCGCGCTGGGTGCTGAATGCCCGGCTCATCGGGCAAGCCGCATTGCATGCCGAGGGTGGAGAAGCCGCCGAGCAGTTCGAAGAATTCGTCCGCAACACCATCGTGCGGCGAGGTGATCAAGCCATGGTTCCGGGGTCCGTCGTACCTCTGAGCGCGAGCGACAAGAAGTGAAAGCATCACCGGCCACAGACCGGTTCCGGTCGGTCTTCAAGCGAATCTGGTCAAGCGAGGAAGATTTGGTCGACGAGGAGTCGGCGGACGAGTCCGGGCCGGTCGGAGCCCAGGCCATCTCGTCGGTCAAGGCCCGGGAACGAGTCGGGTTGTTCGGTGAGATCCAGTCTGTCTCAGCTAGTACGCCAGGCGCTGCTCTGAGTTTCCAGGCGGACCTGAGCGACGGCACGGGACACATCACCTTGGTGTGGATGGGCAGAGACCGCGTGCCAGGGATAAGCCCGGGTGTCATCATGCGCGTCTATGGGAGAACGGCCCAACTCGGGAAAGAACTGGTCATGTACAATCCCCGTTACGTCGTTGAAGCCCCTCACACAAAAGGCTGAGCCCGCAGTGTCGCTCGCGACGCCAGCAATCAGTGAATCCAGGCTGAGCATGTCATTGAGGTGGTGCGGAACTATCCGTACACCGATGACGAAAGGACCATCAAGGCCACGATGGGAGCCACGATGCCCAGAATCAGGCCGGCGATCCCCATGGGGCGACCCCTCTTGGTGGCAGTGGCGACGATCGATATGATCCATCCGACGATTCCAATGACCGCGAACGCGAAGCCGATCAGGAACGGAGACTGGAGTTCGGAGACTTGCTGGTCCGTCAAGCCTGTGTAATTGGTCGCCCAATCTGGGCCCGCGGTTAGGACCAACTGATGCCCGAGATTCTGAGCGGTGACCACTGCACCGATTCCAGCCACGGCCACGATCACCAAGGCGATGGTTCCCAACAGGGGAGACTTCTTCGCCGGTGGGACCGTGGGGTACGCCAACATTTCAGGGGCCCCGTACCCCTGCGCAGGGGAGACCGGCGGATAGGAGGGAGCCGTCGGCACCTGAGGCGACGATGGCGCACCTGGATACTGGGGCGCACCCGGATACTGGGGTGCTGGAGGATAGGCATTGTTGCCGTAAGGAGATTGTGTCATGTGCTCATCATACGGGAGGAGACCAGTGCCGTATTAGTGCTACAACATTGCAATTTCGCATCTATCGCGCGGCCCGAAGTCCGGGAGGTTCACAACACGTAGTCGATCGCCTCTTCGGTTGGTTCGAGGCGGTCCTTCGCCTTGGGTGGGGTGCGCGGGCCCACACCCAGGGGCGTTGGGTCGGTCACACTGTGGCCCAGGTGCGACGATCCTGAGGGGGAGAGGAATCCAGCCAGTGGCTGCTCGGCATCCTCGGGAACCAGGAAGAGCAGTTCATCCCCCGATTCCAGGGTGGCGCTCGCATCCGGGGCTAATCCATGACCGCCTCGGATCAACGCCACCAGGACGACGTCGTCAGGCCAGTGGACCTCGCCGATGGTGCGCCCGATGTGAGGGCTCGAATCCGGCAAGGTCATCTCCACCAGATCGGTGTCCCCTTTGGTGAAGGTGAACAGTCTCACGAGGTCGCCGACGGTGACAGCTTCCTCTGCCAGAGCACACATGATGCGCGGGGTGGACACGGCCACGTCCACTCCCCAGACCTCGTCGAAGAGCCATTCGTTGCCGGGGTGGTTGACCCGGGCGACAGTACGCGGCACACCGAACTCCGTCTTGGCGAGCAGGGAATGGACCAGGTTGGCCTTGTCGTCTCCGGTCGCGGCGATGGCGACGTCGCAGGTTTCCAGGTGGGCTTCGGCGATGGTGTCCAACTCACAGGCGTCGGCCAGGAACCACTCGGCTTCGGAAACCGAGGCCAGTTTCATGGCTTCGGGGGCACGGTCGATCAAGAGAACCTGGTGACCGTTGGCGATCAACTCGCGGGCGATGAACCGTCCCACATTGCCGGCACCGGCGATGGACACTCGCATATCGGCCTCCTCACGTACTTTCCCGGGGCAAGGCGAGCATGCTTCGGCACTCGTCGACCGCTCCGGAGTCGACCATGACGTACAACAAATCGTGGTCCTGGAGCACTGTGGTCTCGTCAGTGGTGATCGCCGAGCCGAAGCGACCCAGGGCTGGGATGGGCGTGTTCAAGCGTTTCTGGATCTGTGAGACAGGCGTTCCGACCCATGACTGATGGTAATGCAACCCGACCAGGCGTACTGATCCCGAGGGATCGCGCCACAAGGACTCGGGCCCGAGGTCGATCAGCTTGCCCAGGATCTGTTCGGCCGACCATCTGACTGTCGCCACCGTGGGGATGCCGAGCCGTTCGTAGACGACGGCGCGAGAGGGATCGTAGATGCGGGCTACGACTGTGGCGACCCCATAGTTCTCCCGGGCGACCCGTGCGCCCAGAATGTTGGAATTGTCCCCGTTGGAAACTGCGGCAAATCCGGCAGCCCGCTCGATTCCGGCGTTGACAAGGACTTCTCGGTCGAAACCGACCCCCTTGAGCGTCGTGCCGTGGAAGGTCGGGCCCAGGCGGCGGAAGGCGCCGGCGTCGACGTCGATGACAGCCACGGAATGCCCGCGTCTTTCCAGACCCCTCGCGAGGCTGGATCCCACCCGGCCACATCCCATGATGACGTAGTGCATGATCCCTTCCTCGTCGGTCTTCTTGGGGACCAGATTAGCGCAGAACAGTCGCGGTGACCCCAGGAGGGGTTGGGCCATTGCGAACCCCGCGGTCATGGGGGGGGTGAGCAGACTGTTCGAGAATGTCCGGGCGCGGTGGACACTGGGGTCGTTGCTCATGTCCGCACGTGACGGTTTGGCCGTACCCATCGGTGAATCCAGAGTTATTACCCACCAGCAAAAGGTGCCGTCCATTGCCAGGTTCCTGCTTCACGCCCCCCTCTCCTCTCCTCCTGTTTGATGCCGTACTTCGATGCCCCCATGGTGGCAGAGGTTACAGGGACAACAGTAGGGGCAGTTGAACGTTGTATCGGGCGAACCATCATTGCACCGAACCCGAATTCACGGTATCCACTTCGAGTCCACGAGGAAATACGGCGGCTAGTGCGCCATGCTGGTTCCACTGTTAAAGGTGGTTGGTCCGACTATGACTGGAACAAGGCTGCTATTGCTCTTCTCAAGGAAGCCCACTCTCGTTATCTATCAGCCAAGACGGTTGCGGACACTGCCGAGAAGGAAGGCAGGCCGAGAAATGACGGACCAGTGACAGAGGCCATCGTGCTCGGCTTGACTGTTGCTCTTCAGGAAGGCGTTTTTGACGACTGGTTGAGCCTTGCAGTCCGACAGGCTCCGACGATACGAGGCTTGGCGTCTCTCCTTCCCAATCCGACCCAGGAGAACAGCAGGGACCCCGCAAGCGCCTTGGTCAGACATGTACAAGCACTAGCTTTGCCAACATCTGAGGCAATACCTATTCTGTCTTCTCTGTGGAACCATTCCGACCACGGGTCGAGGGCAGTGACACGCTCTTCCGGCTTATGGCTGGCTTACAGATTGCGGAGTGTGTGCCGTTTCCAGGAATCACTCGACCAACTACAGGGATTGATAACAGACTGGTGTGATGGTGATGCGCTTGATCTGAAACTTCTCCACAGTCAAGTGGCAACCACATTTCGTATGGAACGATTGTATGGTCAAGCTTTGGAGTACAGAACGAGGACCCTAGGTGTCGACGACGTGGGCTCCCCGGAATTTAAAGACTCCTGTTGGAGGGACCATGGTTTTGTTCAACATGAGAGGGGCGAATATGAGGATCGCATAGACCGCAGCAAATCGGCTCGATATCGGCTGGAGCTTCGCACGAGTTTTCTTCGACAGAAGTTGTTTTCAGGGGAAGACTGTCGCGTAGAGGCTTCAATGCTTCTCGATAAATCTGTTGAAATGGCAATGCCTGATTTTCAGATGAGCTGCCTTCACACACTTGGGGCTTTTCAGCTTGCTCGTCCAAGTGATCTTGCAAACACTATCCATCGAATGCAACAATTATTGCCACAATATCATGGCTGGTCTTCACAAATCGGTGAACTCCTTACCCTTCGGGCATTTCTCACTGGCGACCCTGAAGACCTCGCTACTGCTTCTCAAACGCTACCGAAGTTCGAAATCCGCCCTTATAGTTGTATCTTGACTGAGGTTTTGCTTGACTATCTTGGCTCACCATGGCCAACAACAGGTCAGCCAGAGGAATGGCTTATTCCGTACGAAGAAGTGTGTACGAATTGGCGTCAGGTAGCAGAGGGTGTCGTTGAACGTGCTAAATCATTAGCCTGACTATAGGAAGTATGGGTGGATGCTCAGGAGTACCAGGGTAACCGCACAGTTGCGCTAGTCTGTCCCACTGAATCAGCATCGTTTCTCACACTGTCGGTTCTCACCGATTTCGTATCCGGAGTGAGATACCCACCGATCCACTGGGTGGATTTATGTAACCTGCTGTGCGCTATTAGATTAGTCGTTGGCACAATCAGCATGACATGCCAGCGGGAAGGAAAACTACCATGCAGAATGAGGAAGCTCTAGTCAGATATCGGGAACTCTCTGCCGAACACTATGTCGATGTCTGGACAGAACCGGTGGACGTACTGGACCATATGGCAGCGCTTCAAGGCATGATTGCCGCTGGGGTACCGGGTTCATATCCCAAGGCGTTCGCTTATGACCGTTCTGGGATTGCGCCCTACATTAGTGACTGGACGGTGTTTCGGTCGTCGTTGGTGGACGTGAATATGGATAGCGCTGTGCAAGGTCGTGTACTTGCAGAGATCGACGAACAACTTCAGCGAGCTGATATCTTAAGCCGCCAAAACGATGATGACTACGTGTCGTTCGAGAATGCTCATGTCGGATTGCCCGATTCGGCGTTGGTAACGATTGCACAGGCTATCCTCGACGGAGAAACTGAATCTGTTCCTTTTCCGATTTCTATGGAAGGAAACGTAGGTGGAGAAGTAGTCACATCATCTGCGATGCAGCACAGAATTGCTTCTGCGTTGACGGCTTATGGTCTGCAAGGTTGGTCCGTCATTGAGGAGCGGAACATGTCTGCTCAAGCTTCTGTGAACGGTCCAAAGCAGCGGGTGCGTGTCCGCGCAGGCAGCACGTTTACCCCTCGCGGTGCCGATCGAATAGTGGCTCATGAGGTGGGAGGACACGTGCTTAGATGGGCGAATAGCTACGGCCAACCAGAGGCGTGGGTGTCTGTCGCATTAGGTCACACTGTTCCGACCGAAGAGGGATTGGCGGCCTGGCGGGAAGTTGAGTTCGGATTACAGACCGAGGAGCAGTTGCGGGTGTATGCCGCGCGCGTCATTGCCGTCGATACAGCAAGCCGAGAAGGATTAGCTGATGTCGCTCGACGTGTTGCTCCCTATGTCAGTGTTCAACAAGCTGCTGAGATTTCCATCCGGTCAAAACGTGGCTTACAGGACCCTAACCAGCCCGGAGGGCAGACGAAAGACTGGGGTTATCTTGCCGGTCTTTTAGTGATGGCGAGGCTCGCAGCAGATGATCCAGACATGCTAAGTCTCATGGGGGGAGTGAAGTGGCCGTTGGAAGATGCTCCGCTCATTGTTGCATTGCAGCGCCAGGGTCGGGTACACCTGCCTCAACACTTGCCTAGTGCCGAGAGGCTCGGTCTTGAAACCGTCTAATGCAAATGCAGTGTACCTAGTCAGGATGTATCAGTGATTAAGGTGAGAGCAGAATTGATGACAAGGTCTGTGGCGCTAAGATTATGCGATGATGTACTACGGGTTCACTGATGGTTTTGGAATGCCTGCGCTTCCACCAATAAGCCGAGTTTGCTACTCGGGGTCCCCACGAAGTACGACGACGGTCCGAGGGAGACTGTTTCAGGTAGTGACGAGTTCCATGGAGTTGACCAGGAGTTTGTTTCAGATTCGGTTGATCGGCGCCAGGGTACTGATTGAGGAAGAAGCCCAGGATGGTGACGTTGATAAATATCCCGGGGACACCGTCCCGGGCAGCAAGCCACTACGTTCGGATGGCTTCGACCGGTTGAAGTGCGGGTTGATCAGTCGAGGTGGTAAAGACCCTAGGTCCGATCCAACTTCACTTCCCGTCAAGGAAGAATCTGATGATGTTTGAATCGTTGATTGTTGGCGTGGCAGCTAGCCTCGTCGCATCGGTAGTTTGGGTGGGGGCGCTGAGATTACTGAGACCAAGAGTTGACATAGCGAAAGTGGCTTGTTATTCGCCGGGCAATCATCAGGTGACAATAAAAGTGGTCAACCGTTCCCGAAGGGCGATTGTCGGGATTCGGGTTGAGATTGCTGTCATTACTCAATTTCGAGCAGCAGGTGGTCTTGTTGGCCATCGGCTTGTGGTGCCGTTGCTTTCACCTGAACCACTCGCGATCGAAGGATACAAGCGAGACAATGATGATGGAAATGCCTATCGTTTCAGCACACTCATTGCTAGGGATGACATCTTTACTGGTGAATCTTCATCCTTGCGATTTGGAATATACTGCCAAGATGAGTTGTCCGGTGTGGGGAGGTTAATTCAACAGTCCTACTTCGACGCATCTGAAGTGGTAACTGGTTCTTATTCGAAAGGACAAGATTTTCGTATCGTCCGACATGACGATGAGTCAGTCGCGGCTGATTCTGGAAAGTCAAAATATAACTAGTTTTTGATGATGATTCTTGCCGATTCCAATGCGGTAAAAAGTGTCGGTTCCCAATTAAGGTAAACTGCGGTCCCATGCACTCAGCCCGGATCCCTCGATGTGCGACCATGTCGCGTACCCATCCGAGTGCCCCAGGGACCACGGTCGCCTCCCATCCGGGCGCGCCCATGATCGTCCAACTGGAGACCACCGATGTGGCCCACGGCGGTTATTGCGTGGCCCGTCATGAGGGGATGGTCGTCCTTGTCAGCGGTGCTGCCCCTGGTGAGGTGGTGGATGCCGAGATCACGGCACAGCGGGCCAAGCTGTGGTACGGGCGTACTGTGCGGGTGCATCAGGCCTCTGCGGACCGGGTCCCGCACCCCTGGGATCTGGCAGAACGCATGGGCATTGGTGGGGCGGATCTGGGTCATGTCAGCCTGGAGGCGGGCCGGCGCTGGAAGGCGAGGGTGATCGAGACACAGATGCTCAGGCTGGCCCATCTACCGGTGGAGGTGGAGGTCGAGGAAGTCCCCGGTGACCAGGACAGACGCGGCCTCGGGTGGCGTACTCGGGTGACCTTGCAGGTCTGTTTGGGCCGAGTCGGGATGTATGCGGCCAAGTCCCACCAGATCGTCGAGGTGGACGGGATGCCCCTGGCCCATGAGGACATCCACCAGGCCATTTGCGCTGATGTTGCGCGCGGGGTGTCCGGTCCCGATGGGCCCCGGTTGTACGTGCGCTCCTCGGAATCGGACCTGGTGGTCCACACTGAAGCTGACTGCGCCACACCAGTCACCGTCGAGGAAGAAGTACGAACGTACGATGGCCGGTGGACCTATCGAGTGGGAGCCGACTGTTTCTGGCAGGTGCATCGCCAGGCTCCGGCAGTGTTGGTGGAGGCTGTCCTGGCTGGCGTGGCGGGTGTCCCGGGTCCCGTCGCGGACCTGTACGCCGGGGCCGGGCTGTTCACCCAGCCCCTGGCCGACCTGCGTGGTGACCCGGTCACCGCAGTGGAGGCATCCGCGAGGTCCGCTGACTTCCTGCGTGCCAACACCGCTGGGCAGGACGTGGTCTGCCTGGTCGGCGACGTGGTGGATGTCCTGTCCACTTTCTGTCCGGGGTCTGGTGGGGTGGTCGTGTGCGATCCGCCTCGCCGGGGAGCAGGCTCACAAGCCGTACAACAGATGGCGCGTCTGGGGCCCGACCGAATCGTCTACGTTGCCTGTGACCCCGCTGCTCTGGCCCGGGATGTGAGTCTGTTCGACGGCTTCGGATACGACTTGACATCGCTGCGGGCGTTCGATCTGTTCCCTCTGACCCACCACGTGGAATCCGTGGCCGTGTTGTCCAAGCGCTAGTCTGCGGCGACATGCCCCAGCCTCGACGAAGTAGGATGGCGACTATCATGGAGACCACCGATGAGGACCAGCTCGTACTCAGATCCACCGATGCTCGCCCGCACACAGGGCATCGGGTGCGGTCGCAGAGATGCCGAGGGCCCATCCTGCTCAACCGGTCACGTACCCCCCAAGGAAGGATGACTCAGTCATGACGAATACTCAACAGCTCCAGGTCGGCGACAAGACGTACACGTACTATCCCGTCGCTGAACTGTCCGCCCGGTTGCCCCTGACGATCGCCATCGTCGCGGAGAACCTGATGCGCAATGGAGCCGATCCAGCCCAGATCGAGGCCTTGTCAGCCTGGTCTCCGGCTGCTGATCCGGATCAGGAGATCGAGTTTTCGCCCGCCAGGGTCGTGATGCAGGATTTCACGGGTGTGCCGTGTGTGGTGGACCTGGCCACGATCCGCGAGGCAGTCCAATCTCTGGGGGGCGACCCCGACTTGGTCAATCCCCATGTGCCCACCGAGTTGGTCATCGACCATTCGGTCATCGCGGAGGAGTTCGGCTCGCGCGCGGCGTTCGGGCGTAACGTCGACATCGAGTTCCAGCGCAACCAGGAACGTTACCAGTTCCTCAAGTGGGGTCAACAATCCTTCCGTAATTTCGCAGTGGTGCCCCCCGACATGGGTATTGTCCATCAGGTCAACATCGAGCACCTGGCCCGCGTCGTCATGACCGATGGGACCCTGGCCTACCCCGACACCTGCGTGGGGACTGACTCCCACACGACCATGATCAACGGTTTGGGGGTCCTGGGCTGGGGAGTGGGCGGCATCGAAGCTGAAGCCGCCATGCTGGGACAGCCGACCTCGATGACGCTCCCTGTGGTCGTCGGCGTGGAGTTGACCGGCCAGCTGAGGCCAGGCGTGACCTCCACCGACTTGGTCCTGATGATCGCCGAGCGTTTCCGCAAGCATGGGGTCGTCGCCAAGTTCGTCGAATTCTATGGTGACGCGGTTGCCCAGCTGTCGGTGGAGACCAGGGCGACGATCTCCAACATGAGCCCTGAGTACGGCTCCACTGCCTGCTTGTTCCCAGTCGACGAGCGCACCATCGACTTCCTGCGGATGACCGGGCGGGCACCCGCCCAGATCGAGCTGGTCGAGGCCTACACCAAGGCGCAAGGTCTGTGGGGCGACCCTGCCCGCCGGGTTGTCTATTCCGAGACCCTCCAGATCGATCTGTCCGAAGCCACCAGTTCCATCGCAGGGCCCAAGCGGCCTCAGGATCGCATCGATCTACGCCAGTCCAAACAGGCTTTCCGCCAGGCTCTGGGGGATGCTGTGCCGAGCGTCGACTCGCCCCTGGGCGAGTTGAAGTCGGGCCTGGTGGCGGTTGCTGCCATCACCAGTTGCACCAACACCTCCAACCCTCGCGTGATGGTCGCGGCGGGTTTGGTCGCCAAGAAGGCCGTCGAAGCCGGGCTGACAGTCAAGCCTTGGGTCAAGACCACGATTTCTCCAGGCTCCCAGGTTGTCACTGATTATCTCGACAAGGCTGGGCTGACCGGTTCCCTGGAGGCCTTGGGTTTCTTCCTGGTGGGCTATGGCTGTGTCACCTGCATCGGCAACACCGGACCGGTCGTCCCGGAAGTCAAGGCAGCGGTCGACCAAGGCGTAGTGGCCACGGCCGTCTTGAGCGGCAATCGTAATTTCGAGGGACGCATTTCTCCCGAGGTACGGATGAACTACCTTGCCAGCCCCCCGTTGGTGGTCGCCTACGCGTTGGCGGGAACCATGGACATCGACATGGGCGCCGAGCCTCTGGGAACCGGCAAGGATGGACAACCGGTCTTCCTGAAGGACGTGTGGCCGGATGAGGATGAGCTGACAGCCGCCGTCAACGCCAGTGTGGACGCGAGTATGTTCTCGAAGCGCTACGCCGAAGTTTTCGCCGGCACCCCCCGCTGGCAAGCCTTGTCCAGCCCGACGACCCGGCAGTACGCCTGGCCCGAGTCCACCTACATCCGCCGGGCTCCGTACTTCGACTCCATGAAGGTGGCCCCCGCCGGGGTGGCGGACATCGATGGCGCCAGGATCTTGCTCATGCTGGGTGATTCGGTGACCACCGATCACATCTCGCCGGCTGGTTCGATCAAGCCGGACAGCCCCGCGGGCCGCTACCTGAGTTCGCTGGGAGTCTCGGTCCCCGATTTCAACTCCTATGGTTCCCGGCGGGGCAACCATGAGGTCATGGTCCGCGGGACCTTCGCCAATATTCGTTTGCGTAACCTCATGATCCCCGGCACGGAAGGCGGTTTCACCAAGGACTTCACCAAGTCTGACGCCCCAGTGGTCTCTGTGTTCGACGCCGCCCAGGCTTACGCCACCCACGACATCGCGCTGGTGGTCGTCGCCGGGAAAGAGTACGGATCGGGATCGAGCCGCGACTGGGCGGCCAAGGGTGCGGCCTTGTTGGGGGTCCGTGCGGTCCTCGCCATGAGCTACGAGAGGATCCACCGCTCCAACCTGGTCGGCATGGGCATCCTGCCCCTGCAATTCCTGGACGGTGAGTCGGCCGAGACCTGGGGGCTGACGGGGGAGGAGACCCTCAGCATTGAAGGCCTGACCGGTCAGGAGGACAGGCTTCCACGTACGGTGGAGGTCGTGGTGGGCTCCCAGCGCCACACGGTGGTGTTGAGGGTCGACACGGCCACCGAAGAACGATACATCCGCCACGGCGGTGTCCTGCCTTATCAGGCCAGGGTCTTGGCTGGGGTCGCATGAAACTGAGGGTGGGTGAGACCCCGTGGGGAGCCGCGAGGTTCACGTACTCTTATCTCGCCGTCGTGCTGGCGGCCCTGGTGGCGGGCGTGCTGGCGTTGATCGTCAATCCCGTGGTGAAAGTCGCGCCCGTCTGCCGCAATGATCAATTGGGGTTTTGCCAACCCATCGTCACCGCCCTCGTCTCGGTCGTGATCTTCTTCCTCTTGTTGTTTGTCGTGGCCTACGTCTTACGCCTGGGGTGGCAGTGGGCCGCCTGGTGTGTCGCCCTCACCCTGGTCCTGGGCGAGGTGGTGGTCCAGGCCAGCAACCTCACCGTGATCTGGTTCGTGATGTTCATCCCAGCACTGGCATCGGCCATCAGCTTCGAACGTCCCAACCGCGACACGGCCCGATGGATGGTCCTCGCCAGGATCGTGGCCTTGGCTGTGGTCGTCGTGCAATTCGTGATCTGGATGATCGTTTTGATTGTTTCGCCGTAGTGACGAGCGTGCCCCGGCCAGGGGCGAACTGATCCTCTTCGAGGGGGGTACGGTCGCCCTATGCCCGAATGCACCGATCCACGAGTGTTGTGCGTCCTGCAAGGACCGTGCCCCGTCCGGATCTGTTCCAATGCTGGTCATGGGTTCCGATATCGGAAATACGCCCACGATCCGGATTTCACACCTGCAATAGTGATAACGGGACACGAGTCCCGTTGACGATGTGAGGCCACCATGGGAAGTTGAATAGACATAGCTAATTCTGGTGAGCAGACATTGGAACCATGAGTGACTAGTAAAAACGGAGGATTTTCTGGTGAAAAGAGGCACATCATATTTCGGGGGTCTGGTGGGGTTCTTGCTGATTCCATCGATGGTTTTCAGTTCGATCGCGATGGGAGGCATGTCGACTGCGACAGCGGCATCATCGGCTGCATCGGGGACGATGCTGGTGCCGTCTTCTTCACTGAACACAGTACGGGTGCCGTCTTCGGCAACGGTCACGACACTCGTGCCAGCGACTGCCGCGTACAATGCCAAGGCCGGGGACGGGCAGACCTATGGCGATAACACCTGGACGGATTACCGGATTGAAGCTGACGTGTCGAATCTGACGACGACAGGCACGGATCTCAGTCCCGACAAGACCCAGGACTGGGGTAATTTCCAGATCAAGTTCCGGGGCAACAATCAGAGTTTTTATGCTCTGAATATTGGATTGGGTGGAAACACTACTTTCATCATGGATTCCATTGACTGGACTCCGTTGGGGACCATTCCGGCGATTCCCCAAGCTCCGACAACGTCAACGTCTGTTCATTATCAGGTCGATGTGGTGGGCAGTGTGATCACGTTGACGGTGAATGGCACTCAAGTGTGGACGTGGACAGACAACTACGCTTCTGCCCCGCGCAATGTC
>Ga0123354_10005307_pt1 | contig 18689 bp, 10 predicted proteins | sample TergutLab28metaG_2_FD_97872 | JGI IMG/M metagenome (GOLD analysis project Ga0123354, IMG submission 97872) | Labiotermes labralis P4 segment gut microbial communities from Petit-Saut dam, French Guiana - Lab288 P4 | ecosystem: Host-associated > Arthropoda: Insects > Digestive system > Gut ...
TCATTACCCCAAACTTGTCGCTCGCGATTTTAATTAAGGTAATGTGCTCCACCCAGCCACCCACGCCCAGAACGAACGAGGGGGGGGGGTGGGGAATATGTCAAATATAAAACGATCAAGGGCTCCACGAGCGCGTTATCATTTCTATCTGCATTTAACCCACACAAAATAAAATAAAATCATACATGGAACCAGGCCATAAGAATCGATTAAATACTACACTACAACAGACTCTAGACCAACCTCATATCTCAATAGCAAAAGCTCGCCTCCTTGATCTCGGCAAATAAAGTGTCTATTTAAACAAACAGTTTTCCGCAGAACGAACAACGCGTACTTTCCTACTACATACATTTATCAACCTACAGTTCTGTTATTATTTTACTTTACTGCTGTAAAGAATGCATTGCTTAAGTGCCGATTTTGTCTACATTAAATACGTCCGATATGACCTTAAGGTATCATGAAGTTTCCAACTTTGTGATTACCTACTTCCAAATATAATTTCGTGCAGAATTTATGGAAATGTTGTAATATCTACCGCCCTACCACACTTCACATGGTTCCCTCTAGAGGTTGCTTTCTTTCTCTCCATCGCGAAGCAGCCCCTAGCTAGTGGGCCAGGACCTCCTCACTGTCGAGGCTGCACGATCACATTCAGACAGACAGACACACACACACACACACAGTGGGGGGTAGGACTCCTCTGCACGAATGATCGGCCCGTCGCGTAGACGTCTACCTGACCACACGTAACACTCACAAAAGACAGACATCCATGTCACGGAGAGTTTCGAACCCGCAATTCCAGCAAGCGAGCGGCTGCAGACCAACACCTTAGACCGCGCGGCCACCGGGATCGGTATTCTAAGGATTCCTTATTTAGTACAATCAAAGCGAGGGGCAAAGAATAGTTTCGAATAGTTCATGATACTACACAAAAAGTTCCTTAAAAGATATGTATTTTTCGAATACCTACTACCATTCACTATTTGATGATAGTATATTAAGCGTAGCCAGGGCCACTCCCAACTCACAAGTTCGTGCGGCCGCCATATTGTTATTACTGATTGCAGGTACTTAAACATTACGAGTTTGTTGGGGTTACCTCAAATGGCGTAAGGTCTAACGTACATACCATATCTCGTCAAAATATGCTAATTATTAAAAGCTGAAATGGGGGCAAAGAGACACAGCATGGTGATCTCATAAGCCTGTTTTTAGAGAAAAGAAAGTAGGCTAAAAGTATACAAGTGTTCACTAAGGTTCAAGTGTATTATCTCGAAGACACTCATTGTCACTTGATTAGAATACAATAACGAAACAATAAACAAGATGACTTCAGGTGTGGCCCTAATTACAGGTGGGATTCGATCCGAAATATCAGTATATTCCTCCAGCACTTCAATTAAAATGATCTGATATACTGCCAGCCTATCTAATGGTACAGCTAATGTAGGAAGCACGACACTCTGTAGAGCACAGTCAGTGAAAGTGATATGGCCAAGGCGGACCTAAACAACGTTAATAAAAGTGGAAGTTGTCGAAATGGCTTAGCCATTCTTTGCTCCAGTTTTGATACTATTATAGCCTACAGCTTCCAGCTAAACGTCACACCGTACCAAAAGAAACCTGATATATTCCAGCTCTTTGTTATCAGGTGCGTTCACAAAGCAGTTGGAAGAGTGACTATTAGTAGTCACATATGTCTGTACACCCTTCTGTCCGCATGGAACAACGCAACGTCCACCGGACAGTATTTTGGTTCGTTGCAAATATGGGATTTTTACCAACATTTGACGACCCATTCCCATAATGGGCCCATACACGAAGAAACCAATGTATACACCCTCTAGCATTTGATAACTATCCATAGTCTAAAAACGGAAATATATTTCCAATTTGACGGCACAATTCGCAATTTATTTAAACAAGCATGGAGGATGGGTAGGAATATGGCCAATAGATGACATAAAAACAACCTACGCAACAATTCTGTCATTTATAAGAGAATTAACTATGGCAAACTAAAGAGAGTTAATCAAAACATGTTGACAATCGCACCCCTTGTAAAATGCTGTAGTATAGACATAATATGCGAACATGGTATAAGGATATCAATCTGATATAATTATTTTGCCGAGCAGGAAGTACGATTGTAGCAAAACGTGGAGACAATTCTTGCTTCTATCACTTACAAATTTCTCTTTAAGCGGGTTACTGAACGACGCTGTCATCTAACACTACACAGCGCCTATACGAATCATTAATTTCTTTTAAAATTTCTTAATTTCGAGTACAGGACCTCTTCTAACATTAGTATAAAAGAAACTTTGAAGACTCTTTATAAAGTTACGTTCTTAACTTCTAACGAATGGAGAAACGAAACAAATGTTGAAGCCTGCGGTCACAAACCATACCTCACAAACAGAGGAATGTTCGGAAGTTCCGAAACAAGCTCCGCAACCCTAAATCAGGTGCATGTCACAAAACAATTTTCCATACTGCAATCAAGCATACACAGCTCGATACGTAAAAGGGATTAACTCAGCATTTAACTCCGAACTTTGTCGCGAATTCAAATCGCAACTAGCTTGTTCCGTGGTGTGCTGACGTCTCTTAAAAGAGGAAGAATCAACTGTGTGCTCTGCGTCTACACTAAACTAAACAACAGAGCATGGGCATTCTAACGTTACCTACTTTATTTAATGGTATTTTCTGAAGCGGGAAAATGACTATGGTTTACTGGAAAGGACGGGGAACAGGGCGTGGGTTGTTTTAAATTACTAACCCAGCACTACAGGGACCTGGAAAAGCCACGACAAAAACAAGATACGTAACGTAGGTACTGTACAACGTTAACATTGTGACACGTTCGCGTAACCATTCTTGTGATGGAAACGCAACATGCGTTCTGCATGCACTGTTCAGCTACATGTCACTGTCAACAATACAAAAATATTCAGTGTTGCACAAAACTGTGTTATCGCGAATTCATGTTGCCGGTAACAATAAGAAGTACTTAGGTCTCCATGTAAAGTGCCCGACATTTTGGTCCAATTTTAACCAAATCTGGAGTTTTTCGACAGAGTTTTATAAAAGTTCCAAATACCAAATATCACAGAAATCCATCCTGGAAACCGCGCTGATACATTTGGACGGAAGGACATGACGAAGGTATTAGACACTTTTCGCGACAATGTGAACGCACTTAAAACCATCAGGATACCTAGCCACCGGACTAAGAATCTAATCCAGCAATAAAATGTACGATCTTTAATCATTCAACGGGAAGTTCACGTACGAATATTCTTAGAAACATTCCGAATGGGAGAAGAAATTCGCAGTGGATTTAATAAATAAAACATTTACAATAAAATTAAAACGCAGAATTTGTATTTCCAGTTCTGTGCTTCCTACCAGAAAGAAGTAATGTTGCAACTCTGTCATTTACCTTCAACTGTCTACTGTAACAACAGCTAATATCCTCTGAGTGAGAATTAATTTAACCGGCATTCGGTTGAGAAATTCGTGGTTGGTAGGTTTACTTGGTAAGAGTGGCATCTTATTGTGTTCACATTTAGGGCAGGGCCATTAACCTTTCCAGATGAAAGTCTACACACTAATCCATTAACCGCGTATCATCTCTTGCTGTGTAACTGAAACTCTTTCAGCTTTTGAATGAACAGCGTTACCGTCGCTAGCTACGCAATACATGTTCATATGCAAAATTTTGACATAGCCCCTAACACAGTTGTTATGTACGGAAACTGAAGTAGTCAGTCTTCCTATTACATTAGCGGCTACTGATTGGACACTTCGGGAAAGATGTGAAGTGTAAGAATCAGAAATCTTAGTTTATTTTTCAAAGACACATATGTATATAGATCTCTTCGCTGGAAAGTCAAACGTTCTACAACAAAGGTTTTATTTTGAGCAATTCTTTCAATTACACTTCCTCCCCACAAAGAAACGAGGTAAACTCACTGCACACAACCTATGGGAAAGTGACAGTCGACAAGCTCATCAAGGAATTCCCCGCCTATTGTGCTACCTCAACTGTCTTGACTGTATTCAAAAGACCGTATCGTGGAACCTACACTGAGTCGGATAAATCCAATTTGCATAGTTAAATATTATATTTTAAAAAGCTTAATATTTTACTACCACCTATGCCTAGATCTCCCAAGTGATCTATTTCCTCGGGTTTTTTGACTGAGGTTTTACGTATACTTCTCATCTTTGCAATTCATCCTACATTTCCAACCCATCTCATCTCTACTATTTGATCACCCTAACAATACAAATTACGCAGCTTCTCCCCCCTCCTGTTACTTGCTTTTAGATCCAAAGATTCACGTCCAAATTTGCGATCTGAAATCAAACACATTCAAACTGTTCTCCGATATTGCATTACTCCTACGTACATCCTTATTCAACCACAATGTTGCAGCCAACTATGTACTACAATGCTGTTAGGACTACCTGACTGTAGCGTGCACATCTGGTTGCAACTTTATGGCCTTCAAAATATGTCATTCCCTGGCGATGAAAACAAACCAAGTTTCACACCCATTCAAAACAAGTTGAACACATACAATTGTGTATACTTTGACCTTATTAAATTTTCAAACAGCAGACCACTAACATGTCAGTACCACATACCAGCATTTGCCGTGGTGTATGAACCGCTATTTAGATTTATTAAGCACAGTAATATTCACATCCCTTGCGTCATCCCGTCGTTTACAAGCTCATGTAAATATACAACTCCTAGCACTGTCCAAGTACGGCGCTTTCAGTATTTAACATTGTTATGCAGATTGCATAATTATCCCTATTGTTTTAGGTATGTGAAGTGTTATGCATAGCAGCACAGACTACGGCATTTCATAATTCCTGTCCTTCTGGCAGTTCATATGCAACAACTGTACTTACTGTATATATAGTAGAATGGTGATGAAATTATGACAGGAAGACACTCGGGAAACCAAGGAGGCGAGAAAAGGATAATATTAAGACGGATCTCAATTAGACAGTTTGTAAGAATCGGAGGCGAATGGAACTGGTCCAACGGTAAGCTTCGGCATCAGAAGTGATGAACATTCCGACTTTGAAATTACAGATCTAGAACGGCGGAAGGTAGCAATTTTAGGCTGCATCCACCAATGGGGACATCAGTGTTCCCGAAGCCTTTAATTGCTGTATTTATCTATCACAATGCCAGGTACGTCTATCATCTTGGGCTTTCAGATCACAACCGCCAATCGGGACCAGACCATAATCCTTTTATTTAAAAAAGAGTACCTTGTTAACTGTACACAGAATAAGACAGGCAGTGTACTGTGGACACCTACACAAAACCACTTCTACAGTGGGAAGGCAGCAGTGTGTTCTGTGTATATTGTTGAGCTACAAGTCACTGTTAAAAATATAAAACAGTGAGTGTTGTACAACAATGCTTCAATGGAATCTAAGTCACAAGCAAAAATAAAATGTACTGAGGTCTTAATTTATAATGCCGATATTTCTGTCCGATTTTAACCAAATCTTCCTTCTTATGTATGCAGCGATACTCAAATAAAAAACTTCCATGATTTTACGTCGAATAATTTCCCGGACAATGTTTTAAAATGACTGTAGCGTTCCTTTTTCCATGAATGTCACAAAACACGTTTCACAATTGTACACAACAACGAAAACGCCACTGTGTTACGTATGAAAAAAGAATGCGTTGGAACTATACGGAACTATTAAAAGTTCGTGAACTGAGTAATAAAGACATCTCCTGATGTCATCACAAACCTCACTTTTGTTTCTTACTTATTTTCCAACGTATTTTTATTTGTAAACATTTTCAAACATATTCTTTCCTCTAGTTACAAAAATGGCTTTGTCAAGGGTTTTGCTATCGTGCAAATGAAGATACTTCCAGACCAATTTCTACGTTAGCCTGTTCACCAATTTCTGAAGAATGTAACGGCCAGGCATCATTAGTGGATACAAAACTGGACACTCCAGAAACGTTTTAATCAAAGACAATCGTGATGTCAGGCCGCTTTCCTAATTAAACCGGTTCGTAAGTCAGGCGCACTTCACACTCGACTTGCCATGATGTACAAAGCAAGGTAAGCGCGGAAGATAATGTCCTATCAGGCATTTCTGCTTGTATGTATCCAAAAAGGGCACACATCTCCAGAAAGCACACAATATTTTTAGATTTGCTTATCACTTGGAATTAACTGTATTATACTGCACGAATGATCAAGTCATATTTTTCATTTACTTGTATTGGAAGGGTGCATTAATCTCCATGCTGTTTTCCATTCTGGCTTTAGTTTTATTACATATAACCGTCGTAAAATATTGTAATTTACTGTCGGTACGTATTTGGAAAAGGCATGTTAGTAAATATTTAGTGTGAAAATACTGAGTAATAGTGGGTTAAAGTAATCTCCAGGAGGTGGGATGTGGGTATGTGGACTGGATTGGGTTGGCCCAGGATAGGGACAGGTGGCGGACGCTTGTGAGTACGGTAATGAACATTCGGATTCCATAAAATGCGGGGAATTTCTTGACTAGCTGCAAACCAGTTAGCTTCTCAAGAAGGACTCTGCACCATGGAGTAAGTAAGTAAGTAAGTGGGTTAAAGTAAACACTATTACTGCTATCATAACAACCGCTTTGTCGTATTAACCCTTCAATGACGTATGAACTTGTAAATGGCGTATTAACCATTGAATGAAGCTTGGGTATTTTTTTTCCAAGTACTCCCCATGTCGGAGCAATTGTAAACTTATAGTATCCTTAAATACATTCATGACCTATGGAGCACCGCGACCGGCAGCATGTCATGAATTAAAAAGTCCGTAAAGTGCGCCAAGTCGGACATTGAAGGTTTAAGTTTGTAATCACATACCTACTTCTGTTTACTCTAAATTAACATGGCGTGTCTGAAAACATTAAGCTGGTAGTTCTGCCAAGCGAAGTTACGCGAACCAGCTCTACCAGAGGTATAAAGATTCACTTGCTCTAAAATCTACCTAAGGCGTGAAATTATCCTAAGCACGGTGGGAACTCAAGAGGAAAGTAATGTATACCGGATGAAATTGGAAATTGTTCCGTCATACATGGCATTCCGATGGCCGTACCACGATAATTCTATCGTCTAGACAAAATCTTGTAGAACCGGTTTGCTCCAAGTACTGGATGTTACCATTTCACTTTGTTACAGGATCAGAACAGCACTGCTGCTCCGGCTTTGTGTCGCACAAACAGACGATCTGCGTGAAGCATTAATCTTCAAGTCTCTCGGACAGGGAAAGACTATTTGCAAAGCAGTAGGAAAATCTACTTAAATTCAAGAAAATTAAAACCCCGTGTTCGAAGTCCGCAGAGAATACTTACAGTGTACATCGGTCTGCTAGTCTGACACGCTCTCGAACTTACTACTACTACTACTACTACTACTACTACCACCACCACCACCACCACTACTGATGCCAACAACAATAACAATAACAATAATAATTATAGTGGGGAAGTGTAAATAAAAATGTGTTAGTTTTAGGGGAAAAAACTCGGAGAGAGCGTTCATATTGCTCTTTTTTTCCTCCTTTTTTATCTGCAGAAATAGGTGTGAGGGAATACAGTTTCTTAGAAGTGGTGCACAAGAACAGCAATTTTCATTTTCCACGGAAGAAAGTTGGCAGTATTGCATACGCACCATAATAATCAAGGTACTTTGAAAAAAAAATATTTCCGAGAGATGTCTACGTTGTAAAGTTTAGGCTAAGTCAGAAGCACGAATGAAAATGTAATATTTGTTCACATGCTCGTAAGTGGAATGGGAATTTTGTGATTCTGAACCAGTACTTGAAGGTGGCCCAGACGATATGACCATCACGCTCTGGGTTTATAACCATGAGGGGAACTGTAAACACATCGCAGTTCGTGCGAAACAAAAGATATTGATATTGACAATTTACCGAATTGCCGTGAACTTTCCGTTAAATTACAGTGTTTTGCGGCACGTAAAAGTTCGGCCTGTGGCGTAGAAATAGAAAATATTGTTATTACCTTGAAATAAAATGACGGACGTTTAAAAAAATATAATAGTTGTCTTGGTAGTTTGGTATTTAACGACGCTGTCAGTAACGCACATTACAGTGACCATTTATTTAATGACAATGTCGAATAATACCCTGGAAAAGGGTCGATCCCAGTGACCGTGCGGCCTAAGGAGTGGGTGTGCGGCCACTTCACTGCTGGGATTTCGAGTTCAAATCTTGATGAGGGTATGGGTGTTCGTCTTTCGTGTTTCTTGTGTGTTGTGTACGTAGCGGTCTCTGCGAAAGACTGATAACTCGTTCAGAGGAGTCCTACTGGGTGTGTATCTTAATTGTGTGTGATCTAGAAACCGCGAAAATGAGGCGGCCCTGGCCCGATTTAGGCTGTGGCGCCACAGAAGAAGAAGAAGAAGACGGCGACGAAGAATGCGGAAAAGGGTGTGTAAGGAAGAGGTCGCTGCCAAATTTAAGGTATTACTGCAGTTTCAACAGGAAGGACTGAGAAAAGAGACAAAAACATCGTGACAGTGGAAATCTCGTCCGAGATTTGAACCGGACACGTCTTCAATAAGCCACAAGCACTCCAAGTGGGCCCAAATTGCTTCTAAATGACAGGCGTTGTATGGAATTTGCATCAGGAATAAAATTATGCACAGCGTACAGAAAGGTACGGCATGTGTATTCCAGCAGCATATCTGGCGGGAGTTTGAATTCAAAAGAAACCTCAAGGTTGACGACTGACCCATGACGTATCAACATGAGACTGTTTAATTTGTTTAAATGCTAGCGACAATTCATCCAACAGTGTCATGACTCAGGTGGTTAGTTGCCGCTCTCTCGCGGTGAAGGACCGGTTTCAATCGCACGCAGTCCATGTGGGATTTGTGGTGGGTAAAGTGGCACGGGGAACAGGTTTTTTTTTCTCTAAGTACTTCGACTTCCTTTGTCAGGATCATTCAACCACTGTCCCTCATGCATGTTTCATTCATCAATCACCGACGCTACAAGGCAGTATTGTTACTTGAAAACAGGAAAAAGAGAATTCAATACTGGCAACCCAACCTTCCACCTCCTTTGAGAGTTACCAGCTTGTCAGGGTGACTGAGAACTCACAAAACAATTTCATCGCTCTTACAAAAATGCCAGCCTAGGACAAGTCGCGGTGTTGACCGGTAATTCGTAAAAGGGTACTCTTCTTGGGCTACCTTGGGATGGTGGTAACGTGTTCCTCCGAAACATCCATAAATAAATTCCCATCAATGCCGCGTCATATCCAAGAAGACTTTAATTTTCACCACAACGACGTGAAGATCCTCAAATTACAGTACGAACCTAGTTAGAAGTAGACGTGTTAAATGATGTAAAGTAATTCGTCGTAAGTTCAGATACTACCGCGTAAACTGTACATAATAAATACACTTTCGGAGGGGAGCTACAACACGCACAGTTTTAGTGTTGCATTACCAACTCCCGCTCAAACAGAACACTAAATTCCAATCTGACGAGAACTTGCCAAAACAACAAACAATAAAAACACTACAGAATCCTCAAGAATGGTTAATCTAACAAACCCTAGTAATTACTACACAAATGGTTATGTGTAACCCAAAAACTCTGCGTTTATCCCACACAGTGTACTTTATGTGATCCGTATGGTTCTTACAATCAACAGAAGTTGTTACCCTACACAGCTGTCGCCGATTGGCCTTTATAATGTCTTCTCCGTGCTGTACGAATATATATATGCACGTTATATTTACATATAACGTGCATTAATTTTGGTCTTCGGATTTTCCCTGTCAGTATCATTACACCAATGCTCCACACTCATCTTCAACAACCAAGCTACTTTTAACAGAACGACAAACGGCCGGAACATTGGAACCTCCGAAAAAAAAAAGCGACACTATTTCGGAAATGAATAAACAAAGGTATTATGTTTCTCCTTAGAATTCAAAGCGTTCAGATATTTATGGACTAATACATTTAAAGCACCTACACAGCTATAAAAATGAAAAAACGCGACACACGTAGTGAAATGTTTCAGATTTAGTCAAAGGTAATGTGTAGACACCATCATGGCCACCGTCTCTATACAGAAATGGGGGGGGGACAAATATCACATGTGACTTCTGCAGTTGATGCAGGAATGGTGCCCGTCGCGCGCAGACTGGACACACGTAACTTGTGAACTTGAAGTGTTCCTACATAAGTCTCAAGTTCTGACGGCAAATCATAATCGCCCTGCTCAAACCGGAACAGTTAGCACATCAATCCAAATATCAATATAGACAATGTCCAAACATACTATCATTTTTCAGAAGTGTTCAAGCAATTCCCAACTTTTTTTATACCACATCCGGCCCACTGGCGCTCAACTTGTGGTGAGGGGCGTTAACTGAACTTGAATGACGTAAGAGACGTAAAAGGCGGAACTGAACCAAAATCCAGTATGCTCAGTAGTCAGAAATTATCCAAAATTCAGCAGGTTCAACAGGTGGATATGACTCAAAAGATTTCGAACACACAAAGAAAACATTTCCAGTTTCACATTTGTCATCCTAAGTAAACAAGACGCATGTACTTTGCCCCTAGCTAAACACTAGTCGTCTCTTTAGGCGCGATCGCAGAATTGCGACTATTAGCTTCGTTTTGCCTGTCCGTCCGCAAGGAACTCGACTTTCACTTGACGGATTTTCATGAAATTTGATATTTGAGGATTTTTAGAAAATTTGTCTAGAGAATTCAAGTTTAATTAAAATATGACAAGAAAAAAGGGTACTTTACACGAAGACCAATATACGAGTATGATCATATCTCGATAAACTTCGCTTAGAATGAGACATGTTTCAGACAAATTTGTAGAGAAAATCGAAACACACATTTTTGTTTACAACGTTTTTCGGAAATCGTGTCTTTTATTAGATAACGTGGAAAAACACTGTAGAGCCGGACAGGCCACAGATGAAAATATGACGCATATGCATTGCATGCTGGATACATAAGGCTACAAACACATACTTGGAATTTGTAATACTTATTGATTTTCCACTGCAACAATGGTTGCACGCATGCGCCTCAATGTTACGTTATACGTACATTGGCTGTCTTGTTTACACTTGTTCAATAAATACATTCGTACATTTAACAGGCTACCTCCTCCATGTCCAGCTGCAGCATAGATGGTACTGATCAGGAAACAATCGATACGAACTGTTAAATGAAATCGAAGTGAAAGGAAATGCTTTACTCCGATAGTTAAGTGTTAAAATAAATGCAGCTAACTTGTCACGAACCGGTAAGCCTATAGGAAAATATCTGTGGCCGAACTGCGCCGCCCGTTGGTTTGCTACAGCAAGAAAAGTCACCGCCTAAGACTGTAAACGTTCTTTCACTGCGCGTATTTCGTAAGTTGCTCCCTAACCTGTCATATTTATTTGGAAACCATGACACAAAGCGACTAGAAGGCGCAATGCAATTTGCTGTGTAAAATTTTAATACGTTCATTAATGTTATTTTATTATTATTACTATCATAACATTTTCCTCAAGAACCTGAGGCAAGCAACAAAAAAAAAAGTGGTGACAGTCGTGTTCCGACCGAGATTCGAAACGGTCACCTTCCGAAAAAATGTCACAGCATCACCACTGCATCCATCTACTTGGTACTAAGGAGGCCTTCCAGTTGTCCGGACCTGTCTGTCGGGCCACGTGGGGCCAACCCGACCCTCTTCGTAGCACAGATATTTCCAGCTTCGGGTCTGATTCCAATGGTACCAATCGAAAGCTATATAAAACATTTCGGGCATTCTCAGATATCTCTCGTTATGTGAATGAAAAGTTACTTGTACAAGCGTTTATCAAATGCCATTGACACACAAAATTAATAACTAGCATAAATGTACTGAGCTGTGACGCCACTCTTATGTTGCGAATTGACCAAAGAGTTACGATGAGACTGAACATGCACGTAATGAGGTGCGTTGAAAATATATCTGAAGAGTGATGTGGGGAAATTGAGTTTTGTTAGCCTCCGCAAACACCCATGTTTTATTTTCTCGTGTATTTTCGTATCTAACCCCTACCAGAAAAAAAAATTTGAGATAACAACATCTTACACATTGATGTTCGATGTCTATGTGCCGCTTCTCAAACAACACAAGAATGTCAGACAATCTTAAAATCATCTTTCAGTAATTCATCACAATATTGGCATTTATGCAACGATCGTAACATTTGTTAATGAGAGGATAGAGCAGAATGTAAAGAAATCGGGCTCTATTCGGGCTAGAATTAAAGATATTTGGGCTTCAGTAGGGTACAGGTAACACATCTGACGGTAATTTTAGATGTGGGGCCGGATGATAACCGTGCATAGCGCTACGACACCTTGCTGCAGATTATTTGTTTGAGCAAATGACCGTTTGCAGCTACGTCGAGGGTTACAAGTGTGTTTAATGAAGAGAAAGAACTGAGATTGTTCTTTGTTTAACTAACAAGACCAGCGCTGAATTACAAATGTATTTACTGCACGTTAAACACCTGGAATGCAGAAATGGATACGACTTCGCGGCTATGAATGTATGCGTTGTCAAGTGAAGTGAAATGCAATTATAATACTACAGAAACAAATATATTAGAAAGCGTTTCGAAAAATCAGTAACATAATCAGTTAGAAACAGGACCCACAGAGAAGTAACCTGGCAACGCTGACAAAGGTACAGTATTTGGAAAGCCTAATTTCCGTGTAAATTATAGACAACAGCGTCAGACACATGAGGGGTCGGGTGATAGGATGATTATGATGAGACGCCAAAGATTTGGGAGGAAGTGAATCTGATCTGTTTTTAAATAACGTCTCAGCGATTATGTAGCGGCTGAAGAAAACCATAAATAAACAGGCAGGATGTCTAGTCTCTTTGCCAATTCGAGCCGGAGTTCTCCCATATGTGAAACTGAAACCCTAACTGTTACACCAGGCAGTTCGTTTAGAAAATGAGAAAGAAGTTACGTGTACGGGTTAAAATAGCTGTAGTGCATTTAGACTATATGAAATCTTAAGCTCACGTGAGAAGCATCTGTACAGAGAGAAATCACAAGCACTTCCATGTTCGAAACTAAAGGATGAATTTGAAAATATAAGGAACAACGGGTTTAAAAATGAGAGTCTACACAAATTTTGTGTTCTCAGACTCGGTCAAATTCGTTTTAATACCCATATGTTTGTACGATATGGTGGCAAATTGGTCAGAAAATAAATTTACAATGCACATACTTTATTTTCATCTCTACTCTGAATAGTTCGTGTTTAAATTCACTGCTCTCCCACTCATTTTCCAAACAGTCTTCCTCACAACTGAGGCACTGATGATACAATGGGATTAGCTTTCTTCCGTCGCAATTTGGCTGGAGTCTGTGTCCTGTGTTAACAGCCATCGTGTCTCAGCTGTTTCCACTTCGCGATGATCTGTAACATCGTGGCGACAGGATCCTGCTTCATCTCTGGAAAAGATGACAATCGCTCGGTGACGAGTGCTCCCGATATGAACACGATCAGTGTAGGTTCTTTAATTCGGAAATTTTACGCCATGTGTATTTCTTATCAGAGGAAACCAAATAGAAACTTTCAGTCCACACGCCACTAGGTACAAGGTTGCCAGTGCAAATTACAACACGAAATGCCAGCTTTCGCAACATTTTAAGATACATAAGTGGAGTCCACGTGCATCACGACAAAACCTTCCGAAAAACAGTGCGTCGTGTTGAGCTGCGCGATGCCACTTTTACCCAACTCACAACGCCCCGAGTTCCGTGTCTTATGATAAATCATCTCAAGGACGTGCAATTTGCGAAGTGCTGGGCGTTGGTCAATTCAATGTTAAGAAGAAAAACTGTATAAAAGTCTAACAAATTCTAAGTGTAAGTAGAACATAGACTTATGTAAGCGGTGAGGCAACTGGAACTCAAACAGTGAAATGTGCCGGACTATTAGCAAGCTTCATGTCACAGGACACGCATAAATAGATTATTCAACGTTAGAATCGTGCCATAAAACAGCAAAAATTTGACACCTGTAACCCACTTACTACTACATATACAAGCCTAAAAGTTTGCCATTCTGTCTTGACGTAACAATCGTAGTTGTGAGCAGTCAGGAATGGGACCACAAGTTGTTGGCGATACATGGAAGTGAGCGGTACCTTCGACCCAGCTCGACTTTGCCGAAGGCGAGCAACGTGCGCATATTCAGTAAAATCGTTATTCCAAGAGTCCCTCAAGGGCTATAATGTAGACCGTATAAGAATGAATCAAAGAATGTGGAAAATGTATTTGGAGACGGGAAATTAAGCACCATACCGAGAAGACAGCACCACGTACACGTGAATTATCATCTTCACGTCCCGTCTACTTTACTCCAGTAGAATAGGCTAGGATGCTCATTGGACAGTTATGGGAGGGCCGCGGAATTTGTCTTGACGCCGTAGCAAAGAGAAAAATTCCTGCTCCTACAGGAAATAGGAAGCAATGTACAGTCACTATAGCAACTGAGCTATCCGAACTACTTCTTTACATCAAGCATTTCCAAAATTAGTTCTTTTATGCACTCAATCTGGAGATACGCCGCGCCTAACAAACTTTAAATCCAGTATTCACCCTTTCTTCTTGTGATCTTTTAGCTGGACGACAATAACCGGTTTACAGTGCAAAAGAGGTCTACATCCACCGAGACCTGGTCGCCTTACATCGTTTCGTTTAACAAGCCTCAGTGCGTGGCGTTACGGCAATAGGCAATAGTCAAAGGCAGTATAAATTCACGACTCTCATAATAACTAGGCAATGCATTTCAGAATGGTCTGCTCTCAGAAAGACCCCGATGAATAATGGATAGATTCCCCAGTTTTAATACAAAACTCAAATACAGTCCGCCATACGCCAGTAATTAAAAAGAAGGTACAGAAAGCAATAAGAATAAGAAACATGTCATTTACTTGCAGGCAACATGCCCATCTTTAATTAATTCTAAATAGAGGAATTCGATAAATATGACGTAATATAATAGAATTTATTGAGTTCAGATTATCCTTCATTTCTTGGGACTACTTCCCGATTAACCCCACGCTGTCACGGTGGTAGCCACCTCTCCATTAAATACATATATTATTCACAATTCTCTTATGTTATTAAAGCATTTATATTTGCCTCAGTACCTAATTAGTCGCTACCGGTGGCCGTGTGGTCTAAGGCGTAAGTCTGAAGCCGTTCGATGGCTGTCATCGAGGGTTTGAATCCCGATGAGGACATGGATGTTTGCCTCTTGTGTTTGTTGTGTGTTGTGCAGGTGGCGACCTCTGGGACGGACTGATCACTCGTCCAGAGAAGTCTTAGCGGGTGTGCGTGTCTAACTGTATGTGATCTAGAAACATCAACAACGAGGCGGCCTAGGCCAGTGTTTGGCTGTTGCGTGACAAAAAAAACGCCCTAGTTGTATAATAAGAGCTTCACTGGCTCATCTTAACATATTCTTATAAGCTACCTGTCGTTCATATTCAGTCATTTTTAATTAAAAAATTCCATTCTCCATTTTCTAGTTTCTAAACAGCTAAACAATACATGTCTGACATCGTTTTTTTCGAAACATAAAATCATCTTCCTTTGATTTTCTTCCTAATTTCTCTCAGTTTCCAGGCTCCTCCTAACAACCACGCTATACCGCTTATTTTCTTCCCAGTACAGCATTCCATACACGATATTTTACCCCAATTAAAATTCATACCAAGATACAATGTTAATGAACTCTTTTCATATATTTTTCCTACCACTGTCAGTAACGTCTGTATTTTAGCACTTTATTTATTTCTCTTAAATTACAATCCTACTGCTTCTTACATACAACACTAGTCCAAAATATTATACAGTTGGATGGAAAACTAAACGTGCTCCGGGCGAAAGCAAGGATATATAACACGATCAACCGGTTCGTTAACCATCGTCAACGTAATGTTACAAATCTGTAACGTAGATACGAAGAGGTACAACGAAATAATATTAGTTCTGTGGCTGGAAACTACATGAATTTCCACATACTGATGTATAACAAAACAGGCCCCATGCGTATAACGTAATATTGAGGCGCGTTCGTACAACAATTGTGGCAGTAGAAAATCATATTCCGAGTGTGTATTTGTAGCCTTAGGTACCCAGCATGCGATGCGCATGCGCCGTGTAATATTGTCATCTGGGGCCTGTCCGGCTGTACAATATTCTTCCACATTATCTCATAAACGGTAAGATTTTCAAGGGGAAAAATGTTATTGAACATAAAATGTATGTTTTGATTTTCTATACACGTTTGTTTGAAACATTTATCATTATAAGAAGAACTGAGCGAGACATGATCAAAAATTTACAAGGGTCTTCATGTAAAGTTACCGTTATTCTTGTCCGATTTTAATGAAACTTGAATTTTCTCGACGGATTTTCGAAAATTTCTCAAATATCAAATTTAATTAAAATTCGTCCAGTGTAAGCCGAGCTGGTCCATGCGGACAGACGGGTGGACGGACATGGCGGAACTAATAGTCGCTTTTCGCTATTTTGCGAACGCGACTAAAAATACAATTTCAAAGACGTTATGAATAAACCTAATAAAGAGATAACTCCGTGGTGAATAGTGGTGTCGACCGGCCCACTCCACTTGCACTGAAGGTCGTAATGTGTGCAAACAACGCTGGGTCAATGATAATAGGAGCGCAAGGACGGCCTTTCATTACGATCTGTAGAACACTGGCTCCATTTCAGTCTGTCCTGCCTAGCGCAGGGTGAAATTCCAGAAACTGCAATAATAACAATAGAGTGCATATTGCTATCTTCTGCAAGATGACGTCATGTAATCTGAAAGCTACTTACCAACGTTTCGGAGGAGCCCAACGCCTCTGCACGGTACAGCATTCTTATGCTCTAAGAAGAAGGCCACACGCTCCTCGCAACGCAGGTAAGTCTGTACCAGACTACACGGTGGCCGTAGTCAAGAACACAGTAGTTTTCCATATTCCTCTCCCCCGTTACACTTACTGTAAAATTCTCCACCAACATATTAATTGTTTTGGAGGGAATAAACTACGAAATATACTGCAGATGGCACGTCAAATTAAATGGATTGGCACAAATATATTTCACCATTAAGTATTTGCTTTTAATATACAAGTGCTTCGCTCTTATTTTTCCCCGTGTTCTGCAGGAGGCGCGTATTACTACTAGGAAATGTCGGAACGCCGAAGTTACTATCGAATGACGTATGTAATGATAATGCAATGAAAGTGTAATTAAAGACGGACAAGGCGCGGAGATTGATGAATCATTACAAATTAACTAAACCTGTGGGAAAGTATCGCCACAGACTTATTGAAAACGATTACTCAAGCGGTAAGGGGACTACTTAGGTTCGAGACGTCTGGTACGCAGCAGCGAGTGTCATAGTTTTCCTACGTTTTCCACGCAAATAAAAAGAACTGTGTTTACCGAGTCCTTCATTCTAACCAACCCAATGTGCCAGCCAATCGCATATTCTCAAAGCTAAATAAAATCTACAACTGAAAAACCGACGTTCATGGAAATACAGAACGATACATTTCTGAATTATTTATCATTGGACCTATAAGTTTTCTCTTCGCAGTGGATGTAAACAGTTACAAAGACCTAAAGACAAAACCATGGAAGGGTATGCTGAATACTACTGCACACGGATGCAGAGGGAGATCAATATCGTGCCTGATTAACTAAATGGGGCGGAGAATAAAGAAAGTGTTCTAGTAAAGAAATTATCCGCATTTTCGGACACCCGAAAGTATAAAGTTCACAACCGCCCACCACCTCCCATCCTATCCTTTAAGATTTAATCCACCTAAGTCTAGGTCTTAAAGTCGTCTCTTTCCTTCACTTTTCTACAGAAACTGTGTACGAAGTTCTCTTCTGTTCCTTGCGCAATATGTACAAGCGTCACATATTTCATTCTCATTCATTTGATAATATAAATCTTTGGCAAAGTTAAAATTATGAAGCTCCTCATTAAACAAATTCCTCAAGCCTCTTATTATTTCCTCCATTTTTGGCCCAAATATTCTCAAAATCTGTTCCCCAACACCCTTAGTCTGTGCACTTCCAATAATGCGAGGTACAAAGATCAGCGTTCAGTTGGTAAAGAGCAAAACAAACCTAGAACAGTAACGGATCCCGAAGTTCAAAAGAGCTATAGAAAGGCCACACACGCACCCACACACACACACACACACATGCACACTCACTCGTGCGCCGGCGCTAATTTTGTGATAAGCTGGTGTAAGCAATACCGAGGAACGAAAACAACAATTCCACATCTAGTACAGAGGTCAGGTGTCCTGGCAGACATCTGACAACTTCCCAGACTAGAAGTCACTAAAGACAGCATCCTCCCATTGCATACGCAAATATATATATATATATATATATATATATACAGGGGGTCCCAGGAGGAATGTGCCAGACTTCGGGAGAGTGTTCCTTATGTTAAAGTATACCGATATAACCCAAAACACCTATATCCAAAGTTGAACGGTTACGGAGATAATGGCCAGAGAAGTTTGAA
>Ga0123354_10005308_pt1 | contig 18688 bp, 12 predicted proteins | sample TergutLab28metaG_2_FD_97872 | JGI IMG/M metagenome (GOLD analysis project Ga0123354, IMG submission 97872) | Labiotermes labralis P4 segment gut microbial communities from Petit-Saut dam, French Guiana - Lab288 P4 | ecosystem: Host-associated > Arthropoda: Insects > Digestive system > Gut ...
AAGAGGGGGGGGAGGGTGTGTTAGTTAGGGCTCAAGAGAAAGGGAACGGGAGAAATTAAACGCTCCCCCCCCCCCCCCCCTCCCACACACACATGCGCGCGTCACAAATTCAAGGGAGGTCTCACCAACTTCTAATAGTATTTAATTCTAAGTTAACAAAGCACAGTGAACTGTTACCCAAAGTGTCGTCATTGAAAGGCCCTTGGCTTATCTGAAGTGAAGTGTATTGCATGGTTATCTGAATACATTGCCGAAGGTTTAATGATGAACGTGCCTGTAGCGTAAGCTCTCAGCCCCCTAGTGCAGCGGTCTTACAAAGAACCGGTCTCCAAAACGCAAGAGATCTATTTTGAGTCCTTAGAAGAGTTAAATTGAGAGATAATTTCTGTAAACAAGCTCTCATACATTCTCACCATTTATTACTATTATTATTATTATCACTTATAAGCAGGATATTTAATTTTTATACCTAAAAGAACCATGTTTCTAGGGTACATAATTTTACAGCTATTCTGCTTTTACCTATATGGTACGTAAACTGTTATTTCCCATGACAATAAGTGTCTCATGCTTTTACATTAATACTTCCTTAAGTATGTGGTCAGTGCCCAGTATGGTTGTTTTCTGTTCTTACTGACGTCATGTTTCCAGGTACGTAGATCGGGTATTATTATTATTATAGAACAAATGTGTGTGGTTGAAAAACACTGGAATAATAAGTGTAAGGTTGTGCAAAATTGTGTGGTATAAGTCTTAAATATAAACAACAATTATGCAAGTTTCCTTTTAGAATGTATAAAATATTGTTTAAACCACATTAAACCTATATTAATTTTTAGCTTCACAGTGACTTATGTTGAGAGTTCTTCGAGGAATTTGTTCCTTTTATTGATTGCGTAAGAAAATGAAATCGAATATTAATCACAACAAAAATTGGTGTGAACAATATTACTGACTAAGAAAAAAACACAGATTGGTATTACGAATAACATTACAACCCGTGATACATAATCCCTTTTAACACTAAAATCAGCAGGCCTAAGCCGCATGCTTCTCGTCTTCTGCTATTTTGGTTGTAATGGGAAATGGGGAATTGAAAGATAATGCATAACATTACGAGCAATATTATCAAAGTTACACCTTAAAATTGGTTAATATTCGAATTAGATTGACTAATTAATTTTATGAATTCAGAACGTAATAGTTTCGCGGCAGATGTGGGCCCAAACATATATATATATATATATATTATAAACCATAACATAGGTAATTTAAAAATAAAATATAACAGGATATTAGATGACAGGGAAATATAAACCGGTTTGTTATGGTCGTTTTGAAATTATAGACTCGTAGGCAATTTTTGTCGGAAGTAAAGAAACGAAAATAGGCTATGAATTTTAATTTGCATCACGTATATGAACAAGAATTGTACTTTGTATAGTTTTCGCAAAACAAACATATGTTGTTAATAAAAATCCAACCAGATACAACAGTATGCAGATATTTATTTACTGCAAAGTCACTCTACATGTATCGAGTGTCACAGCACCCATCATCAGGAGTACTAAAAACTGTAACTGCAGCCTCCGGTACAGGTCATAATACTGGTACAGCTACTTCCCTCCAACGTCTGCATGCTTTTGCATCTGGTTGGATTTTTATTAAAATTGAATTAGGACGCATGGAAACATGAGCTTAAAACAAACATACGTATTCCTTTTCTTTTATAATATAAAATATAAATCCACCCAACAACAAAGAATGTAATTTGTTTCTCGTAAAACGAATTTTAAAAAATATGCAGTATAGGCCTATACTTTAGAAGGCAGGATGAGCCACTGTTTTGTGTAATGTATGAATATTGTTTTTATATTATTTTGAAAAATGTTTAATTTATTCAGATTTAGTTCCCCTGTGTGTGTGTGTGTGTGTGTGCGTGCATAATAAAGTTCTATATTTCAGTCTCTGCTAGGCGTACCTCCAGAGGACATATTAAAACCGTTCCGACCGTCAGTTTGTAAGCATACAAAAATTCGATACCAAATACACGAGTTTTCAATAAATCCAAAATTCCAAAATTCTACCGGAAATTGTCCACTCAATTAAACCTTAAATTATATGCAGCAATTCCGATTACCACGTTGCTTGAAAACAAACATCCCTTTCCGCGGGAAAATCTAGCGCGTACATCCCTAAATTCTTGTTGAAGTGGAAAATAAAAGAGCGCTTCAAATTGTCATATTATTATTATTATTATTATTATTATTATTATTATAAGACCAGGTTACCTTCGGCAAAAATATTCTCACTTCACCGGCATTTAGGTTGCAACTTCAATTGAACATATCGTAATTACACTTTATAAACACAACGCCATTGAACGTAGAGTAACAACTCATGCTTAACCCATTATTAAAAAAGAAAAAAGAAGAGGAGAAAATAATACCTCTTTGATAAAGACCAAAAGGGCATTTTTAGATTATGACTACACGTTTGACCACTTACACAAAAATTTTCTGGTCTTGCTTGCTTCAGATTCTAACTTAGTGCACGCCGTTTACTGCCATGCCCCATACCCTGTTTAACCAAATCAGCTTATTGTTTTCATCTTCCTTACGTTGATTAAGACTCTACAGCCCAGGGGTTGCTATATGCATAACTTGTTGTAACATTAATAATTGCGCGATCTAAGGCTCTTACACCTATGTTGTTTAACATTTACAGCTTCTAGGTTGTCACGTTTATTTCTTTGGGTTGCTTCCCAACTAAGATAATAACACCAAATTACAGCCCAGAACACCTGAATTCTCGACATTAAGTAACTCTTAGCGTTGTCCACACAACATTTTCACACATGCCTGGCGATTTTCACAATATACAGCCGTTATTTCCCTAAGCAACATGAAACGACAGCCCTTTGTAATGGAAACAAAGTTTTCTCTCCAAAGTGTAAACTAAATCTTATACATTTACACACACACACACAGATACATATATATATACATACATGCGTGCATACATACGTACATATATACGTACATAAATACACACAAACATATACACGCATATATACAGACATATACATACATACATAACACGTAACACATACATACGTACATAGATATATACATACATACATAATACATACATAGATATATACATACATATATACATTATACATACATAGATAAGTACATACATACGTACATGCATACATACGTACATACATACATAAATACATACATACATATATACAAACATAATGCATACGTACATACATACGTATATACGTACATGCATACATACATATGTACGTACATACATACAAACATACACACATACGAATGAGTCATTAACTGAAGACTATAAAAGAATCCCAAAAAGTGTAGTGAAGAGAGAGTCAGAAGAAGAAAGCATGAGGAAGTGGCAAAGAAATTGGACACAAACCACCAAAGGAAGCATAACGAAAGAATACTTCCCAAACGTGGAAGAAAGGCTAAAAATGAAAATAAACCTCACACAAAATTCACGGCTATAGTAACGGGACATGGAAAAACAAGGGCATACTTACGCCGATTTAAAATCATAGAGGAACCAACATGCCCCTGCGGAACAGCAGAACAGAAAAAGGATCACCTAATCTTTGAATGCGAAACGATAGTAAAAGAGAGGAAAAGGCTGAAGACGACTGCCCTACAGAATGGAAGATGGCCAACCAATAAAAATGACCTAATAAGGAGGCACTACAGAGACTTTGCAAAATTCATCAATGACATCCCTTTCGAGAAACTAAATGCAGAATAACAACAGAAAATAAGAGTCAAATGGAACAAAAAACTACTGTAAATAGATAAACATCAATTATGTATAGCTCGTAGTATTACGCTGTAATGGAGCAAGCAATAAACCATATTAAAAAAATACGCACGTACATACATACATACATAAATACACACATACAAATACACACACACATACATACATACGTACATACATACATACATAAATACACACATACATACATAAATACACACATACATACATACACACACACACATACATACATACATACATATATATATACATAAACACACATACGTACATACATATACATACGTACATACATACATACATAAATACACACATACATACATACATAAACACACATACGTACATACATGCATACATACATACATACATACATACACACATACATAGCTGGTTAAACGGCATGTAGTACTACCGAGGGTAGTGGAGCATGCTCAATAAATCATAATTTAAAAAAACACATACATACATACATACATATATATATATATATACATACATAAATACATGCATACATACAGAATGCCTTTAGTCTTTAAAGGTTTTAACCTAACTTACACACAGGCCCGATTTTTGAAGGTCGAATTTCTAGTTTTCTGTCTGACTAGACTCCTCATTCTGACACAGTTCCGACCGACGTGACGCATATGTGAAGACAGTAAGAAGATAAAATACCTTCGTAACAGCATTTAAAACTGTAGGCAGACAAGACTGTCACGTTCTGTGTATGTCGCTTACGGTGCAAAATATATTTCATGGTATATACGGCCATCTTTAATCTTACCCTTCAATAATTACTACAGAACTTCATAGACAATATCAAATGTTTGTTGAAAGAGGTGCGAGAGCCGCGTGCACAAAAATTCACGACTAACACCACAACAGTTTTTATGTTACTTTGCGGCATAAACACTCTTAAGTTAACGAAGAAAATCTCCATTAAGTTGCTGCAAAGTAACTAAAGGCAAAGTGAAGTTTAAAATGTATCTGATTGCTCAAATCAAATGTTGTCTATTTTAAATAAAACACTTTCTTCAAATAAACGTGGGAAATGTAGAGAATGTTACAAGCACAGACCACGATATATTATGTCTTGCCTGTGTACTGCATGACACAACGGCCGGAGTGGCTGCCTCCTCTCTAAGCTGTCTGCTTATCCTGATGAGGTGTTGTGCGAAATAACGATAACGCATTAAGAAAGGCCGAAATAGAGAATACACATTTTCATTACACAATTGCGCAAAAAGAGATAATTTGTATTCCTGTAGCCTTCTATTGCCAAAGGAATCTTCGTAAGGCAAAAAAAAAACTTAAAAGGCATCATTATAAAACGCGTAAGATACAAATATGTTTTCAGAAACAGTGAACAATGGCAAAGAAAATAAACCTATGCGAGGACTGAAACAATGTCACGTGACTTTAGACATAAAGCTGCAGTGTATTTCATGAAAACAACGCAGCTTTTACCTTCACCAGAAGAGTCCACTAGGTTCGTCTTATCCAAGCCAACTCAATCGAGTTCACATCTTCACGACCAAATTTCCTAAGATCCAGTTCATTTCCACAAAATGCAGACACTTTATTGATCAGCTGAGTGACTGTCGTCGTCTCAATAAAAGATATGTTCTATGGAGTTGGACTGTGTGACAGTCGCCATCATGTGATTACACCAAAGAGCTTTAGATGTCGCATGTATCACTGATGCGCACGGAGAAACATTCATGCGAACTTAAACAAATTGCTGGCCTCGTGCGTCCTCTTAATGTCTTCTCGCTTGCTTGTGTTTGTGTGCGGGGACCGATGGTATTCTCTGACGCTGTCAAGCGCGATTCAGTTGCAGGAGCTTCCATTATAACAGGCCGCTTATTTCACCATTCTCCAGGGTTCTATACCTAGGACAACAGAAGCGTATAACACCCCCCAGCCTCTCACACAACCACCACATAACGTAGTCTGGTTCCAACATATCCCACTGGTGTCATTCCTAATTCCCTTGGTCGTCTCTGCTTGCTATAGACGACGAAAATACTTAAAAGTTAATTACATCTCTTTTATTGGCTGTTAAGATGCCAATGCAATTTACAGGTGCTAAACAAATCATAAATCATATTTATATAGAATCACCAGCCAATATCCTAGATCTTGTAACTTTATCCACTACTTCACAAGACAGATCTGTTTCCCGGCTTCAGGTAAAATATGTGGAAGCATCTACTCAGTTGGGCCCACTAAAAGAAGAATGAAGCAGGGCACGGCCAATTTAGAACACCTGACCTGTCACCCGAAACGTAATTCCAACTGAATGTTTCTTTGCAGTACTCCATATTAATAGGAATGCTGATACTCGCTGCAGAAGTTTGTTTTAGAAGGTGAAGCCAGTTCAGTTCGCAACAAATATCTTTGTTACGAAAGGCCGAACTGTCAGCTCTTATCATGTGTCTAAGGATAGTGCAGCTTAGTGAAAGGGACTCTTGATTTGGAACGTATTGACGCAAGTACGTGCCGTGTCTTGTGTTAAGTTCCGAACTTAGTAACTTGCACATTAATGTGAAAGAATTATCAAGCACTAATTTAAAATGCATAAAATTTCTTTCGTAAGTAAGTACTTCAGTGATTTCAGACAAGTGTTTAAAATTTAATATGTCCATTTTATATGTTACCATAAAGAAAACATATAGTTTGGTTCCGTTAAGCAGCCTCTAAAAGCTGACATAATTTACGGCCCCAGCACGTCTAAATCCAGGCCTCCTGTGACGTAATCCTAACAAGTGCACGCGATGCAATGAACCGGAGGCCCGCGCTGCTGAAAGACTCATATAACGAAGATTTATTTGCTACTATTTTCTCACAAGTTATAAAAGTTCCGCTTTTTTTACAACATTTGTCACTTTAAAGCCACGCTTTGTTAACCTCGTTATCTACTTTGCTTTTGTAAGAATACATGGGTGTCTGTGATTTCGTTTACGTCAAGCAAGTAACATAAATATAAGGAAACTTCCTGTTGTGCATTCTTTATGCAGTTTCAAATGGACGTGCTAAACAGAGAATTTCATCTAGTTAAATTGTGCACTCTGCCTTATTTTGCCAGTACACGCCAAGTTAATAACCGCATTTTAGCCACAACCATTTAAAGATTAGTTTACTTAATACAACTAAACTATCTTCGCGTTATACTACGCACAAAAAATAAGTGGGGAAATGGGGACCAGTATTTGCCCCTGCACCAACTACAGCCTAGTCTTCTCTTTTCGAAACCAGCATAAATTAACCATTCAGCTTTCTTACTTGGTTGTAAAGTCCCGAAACGTCACCACCAATGTTTACTTCATCTTTCCTGGCCTTTAGAAGCAAATGTTTTAAATTATCCACGTCCATATACGAGCCATACTACCCTAAAATAACACCACATACAAATAATTCACCTGCACCTGTCATATAATAAGGCTTTGGCTTGTACAGATTCACAATTCCAAAAACTCAAATAATCAGATATTTAGTGCGCTCCTGTTCTAACAGATTTTGATCCATTCCATACCCTCTACCCACACAGAACACAACGCAATGTAAAGCAATGTGTAGGCATGTACAACCCCCGAGCCACATTCGAGTTTGAAATCCCAGCGTTACGTAGGGCGACGGCTGTGAGAGTTTCAATCCACAGAATCATTTCGACTCACATTAATGGTTTTATATACGATGCCAGAGTACGGCTTACACACCTAAACATGAAATTTCAAAGATCTGTGACTGTCGTTCCGCTTGAGGTCCACAGTACTCTAGAGTTCGAGCTTCAGCTTTCCGTAAATTATGTCATTCTAATTTTCCTTCTACCTGTAATCAGTCATGCGTATAATACACCTCACTGATTCAAATTAGTGGTAGTTTACACTGTTGTCTCGTTATCAAACTATATAACGTTACATTTATATATTCTAGTATTATATCTTCTCTCTTTAATTCGTTCGTTATTAATAACGCTCTATTGAACCTTATTCAAAACATCTGAAAAGAAGTTCGCACTTGGGAACCTTATACTCCGTGAACTAACTCTGTTATTAAGAACCTGCAGTATGCCGGTGAACTTCTAGGGGCAACAGGATTGCTACCAGCTGAAACTTAGTTAAAACTAAAAGGCAGATAATGTAAGTATAACGTAATATTGAGGCGCGTTCCTGTATCTATCATTGCCGGCAAAAGCAGCAAGAATAACATATGTACGAGTGTGTGTCCCTAGCCTTAGTTGTCAAGCATGCAATTGGCATGTGTCATTTGTCATCTCTGGCTCGTCTGGCTCCATACTGTCCCATAAACCGTAAGATTTTCGGAAAAGAATAACTGTATTGATTATAAAACCTGTGGTTTGAATTTCTCTACAAATTTCATTTGAAACACTTCTCATCCTAAGAAGAAATGAGAGAGAGACTGTATGTTAGTCTTCACGTAAAGTATACGTCATTCTTGTCGTGTTTTAATAAAACTTGAAATTTCTTGTCAGATTTAAGAAAAATGCTCAAATATCGAATTTCATAAACATCCGTAAAGTGGGAACAAAGTTGTACCAAGCGGACGGACAGACATACATGATGAAACTAATGGTCTCTTTTCGCAATTTAACGAGAGCACCTAAAAAGTTGTTCTGAAGAATCTGGCTTCATAGAGCTTGGTAATATCTGAAGTGGACTCTTCACTTGTTTTTACGGTTGAAGAAAACATTCAGGAAATATGTACATCACTACACATTTCTATATTTAACTGTCCTGTTACAATAAGTGTAAATTTTCGATTATAGGCCACGGCTTGTGCGGTAGTCTGGGCGTGGTTTGCACCCGACTGCTTCTTCTTCTTCTTCTTCTTCTTCTTCTTCTTCTTCTTCTCCTCCTCCTCCTTCTTCTTCTTCTTCTTCTTCTGTGGCTTCACTATCCAAGAAGGATAATTTCCTCCCTAGTTGCTGTCGTCCATCCACCCCTATCCAGCGCTATTAATCTCCAATTAACAATACCTATATGTCTTTTATGTAATTCTTTGCACCATCTTTCCATCTAGCGTTGGACTCCCCGTGGGTAGCCTCTGGTGTAAGATGTCTTGGTATGTTTTCTAGGTTCTTGCATTGTAAATATTTCCAGTAGTCGCTAATAGGCACTAGTTCAACACAGACACCCGTAGTCAGCTGCACTTTCGTTCTTAACGTAACGCTCGGTCAGTGCAGTCGAAGGCAGTTGTTTCTACAGAAGCACTTCAATTTCCTGCCACCATTACTGGCTCCAGTGCAATAGCTGCTGTCGTCGCCATTCATCTGTGAACGAAGCAACAGCAAGTCTCTTCTTGCGAAGAGCACATTTGGTTGTCGTTTCATAATGAGTGGTAAATGTTTCCTCATGATTTTTTTCGGGGGGGGGGGCAATCTAGAAGAGTAGGTATCGTATAATAAATATCTTAAACATAAATTGCACGATGAAAATATTAATTCTTAAGACAGCGCTAATGTACTGACACTTTAGCCCACATTCCTTTACAATTTGACCGATTTGCACGAAACATTTTACGAACTCTTCTTAGTAATCAACCAAAATGATGCACAAAATCTTAGTTTATAATAAACTTATTATAAAACAAGAATTTGTGCATTAAGTTGGTTAATTTCTAAGATTATACTGAGATACACGGTCAGCAAAACATCAAACGTCTTACGAACATTATGCCACACGAGGCTACTGCAACTCAGCAGCATTTGTTCGTCTATAATCATTAAAAGTGTGAGGTGAAGTAACACTAGAATGACTTCAGTGAAATCTTTGAAAACTAGACCTACACAAAAGGTTAAAATAACTTTTTGAAAAAAGTACAAAAATGACAACGTGACAACCGTGCGAATTTTTTATTTCGCGTGATTACAGCGAGAAAATGGCATTCTCCTGCAGCAGCCGAACAATCTCGGTCTACTACGCCCGTTGCGGTCAACAATCACGCTGTTTTACTTAACCGATATTTTGGATGTCTTTCACACTGAGATCACAGACTGAACAGCGTTCGGTGCAGCGTTTATCTTGTGTAGGTCACGTTAGGCAGTTGAACATAGACACAAACTCTGTTGCTGCACAAAAATGTAAGAATTAAATAATAATAATAATAATAATAATAATAATAATAATAAGGGAACATGTATGTTAATAGACGTTGCAATCTCAGGAGACAGAAATGTGATTAAAAAAGAAGCCGAGAAGATTCTAAAATATAAAGACCTTACAATAGAAATACGGCGCATGTGGAATGTAAAAACAAAGGTGATACCAGTAATAATAGGGGCGACTGGAACTAATTTAAAGTCATTCAGAAAACACGTGAGCAACATACCGGGAAAACATTAAGTCAAGGAACTACAGAAAACAGCCATATTGTGCACTGCACACATACTTCGGAAAGTACTAATGTAAAAGTACAATAGATTCAACGCTGAAACTAACGATATAAGCACCATGAATAGTAACAACAGAATAGCTGCAACACTGTATTCCCTAAGGACATAGTTTGTCTCAGGAATATAAGTATAAATACCCTCCATAAAGGAGATGATGATGATAATGATAATATTAATAAATCTGCTGTATTGGACACACATCTATAAAACTTAAAAGTAAACTTAATGTGTTCTGCTACACAGTTTTTTTATGTAAGCCTACATCATGTTAAGTTACATTCGAGTGTACTCATTGTTGCACAGACCCTTCAGTTGTCTTTATAACACTTTAAAATCCCAAATATATGTTCCATGAAATTTGTGGCCGACAGTGCATCGCTACAATAACCTGCTTCAGAAGCGATTAAACAAGTTCATTTACATTGGATGACAGAATGTAAATTTATTACTCTAACTTTTCTAGTTTAAGCGGAAAAAATTATAAAGATCTAAAATCCGGATTCGCTACAATTAGGGGTTACAGATTTAATCAAAGTTTGACGCAGGTTTACGTACATATACGCAAGTTTGTGTGTAGGGTTTGAATACTGAATAGGGGCACAAGCATCAGAGGCGTACAAGAATCTCATCATCCCAACTTGCATTTGTACTTCTAGTTACAATAAAACACAAACTCCATATAAAGTATTTGTAAGACGGCCATGGCCGAATCCCCTAATCCGTGGAATCGATTACGCCAATAAAGTAAGGCTGAGCACTTTGGAATTATAAAACATGCTGTAACAGAAGAAGGTCTTATCTCGATGAATCTTAATATGGTCTCTTCTTGTATCTCTCAGAAAGTAGTAACGTGTCCTTAATTACAGCGCAGCGCTAGATGGCTGCTCTCATTCACATGCAGGAGGCGTTGCGTCACTAACCACACCGCACTTGGGCGAACACGGAACACGGAACACGGAACACGCTCCTACCGAAATCTTGACGAAACTTCTTCCAGCATCACTCACTGAGCTATGGTCTCATATAAGTTTCCTTCACTGTGCAAACTACCACAGGGGACTGCAGTCATCAATTCTACCGAACAGAGGTATTCGAAGTTGTAAGAAAGACAGTGAAGGAAGATGTGCCTCTGTAAAATTTGGTATCATCAGGTTCCTTGTTTTAATTACATTTGGTGTAAGCATTTTTGTTTAGTTACCGACTATAGTAGACTAGGAAATACGGAAAAGTGCTCTGAGTCATTTTCAAGAATAATTGTTACTTAATGTTCGGCGTCGCCATGACTTCACAAAACGAAAGTTGGTTTCACCAGGCAGAAAACCGCGCAAGGCACAGCAGATTGCTCCCAAATCTTTTAGGCGCGATCGCATAATTGCGAAAGGCGACTATTAGCTTCGTCACGTCTGTCTGCCTGTCTGTCCGTCCTTCTGTGTCTGTCCACATGGAACGACTCGGGTCCTACTAGAAGGATTTTCTTGAAATTTGACATTTGTGTATTTTTCTAAAAACGTTTTTGACAAAACTCAATGTCATTAAAGTCTGATAAGAATAACGGGTAATTTACATAAAGACCTATGCATATTTATGTTAACATCTCGCTGAAATCTTCTTAGAATTAGAAATGTTTCATACAGAAATTTTAGAGAACAACAAAATATAAATTTTTTGTTGAAAACTTTTTCCGAAAATTGTGCATTTTACGAGATAATGTGCAAAAAGTATGGTAAAGCAAGACAGGCCACAGATGACAATATAATGTGGTGCGTGCGCATGGCATGCTGGATAACTAAGGCTAAAGGTATACACTCAGAATATGTAATAATTATTGTTTTCCAACGGCAAGAATCGTTATGCCAACGCTCCTCGATATGATGTTGCTTCTCTAGTTTAACTACTGGCATGGGTTGATAACCTTTGCAATATACCTTGCCGTAGTCTGAATAAACTCCACAAACTCAGCATTAATTCTGGTATGAATAAGCTGGAGAGCTTAGTCGGCAAATCAAATACTACAAGGTAAGCATACAAGAAGCAGACGGATATACAAATGACGGCCGCCCATTTGAAGAATTTAACTCGACCATTCCAATGGTGGTATACTAGCCGAATCTTCAAAATATTCAACACAAAATTACGAAGTGTGATTTGGAGTTATGGCCACCGTGTTGTTGAATTCTTCGATCTTCTGATATTTTCCACAGCCTCAATGCGTAGTTAGTTATCGACGTTTCGGTAAAGCCTATCAGGGCCACCTTTAAAAATCAAGTGCAACAGTAATACAAAACCAAATTCTCTCACATAGTTAGAACTGAAGCCATAAGTCGAGTGCATTAAGTGTACTTCAGAAAATGAAATACGACGGTCATAGTCCTGGCATAAGACGTCAGATTAGGGGTATATTATCTACAAAATTGTAAACCCGCCTCTTGTGGAGACTTTCGTAATGTCGCATTTAAATTAAAATTCCCGTCTTATTTAACTGCAGCGATTTAAAACTGCCTGTGTTCAGTTTTCTTTATCAATCCAAATTCCAATTCATACAACCACAACATTCCATGACCGGCATTCACTTACGGTCTGTAATTTGCGGTGCCCTCACATACAATACTCCATCCTCATTGAGAAGAGAGAAATTTGGCTAGAAACAGGTAAATTGCCAGGTGTACTAGGCTCAGGGGTTGTCTTAAAGGCAGCATAGCATGTGTTAAAGCAACCTACATACAAGTCAGCAAACCACTACAGGATATCTTGAATCCTGTGGTTTCGACCACCTCCACATGTTGTCGATCGATTTATTCGGGCGAACCGCTCGCCATCAGCTAGCGGTAAGAAACTAGGACGAGATGACGTCCCTTTGAAACGACGATCTCTCTAATTGCTATTGTTCGAGTCATCAAACAGTCCTTCCCTCTCTTCTTCACTGCCTTATTGGCTAGTGAAATTGCACCAAATGTCGTCATCATCTAAGGGTTCAAAGTTGGGAAGCATGCGAACAAATGTGGCTGCTGAGCCTCGAACTCCACCTCATATGCCCTATCGATTTAAACACAAAATCATTATGTGCAAAGTGTCATTTCATGACCACAGCAAAGCAGTCTTCATACTGGGGCTTTAATCTTTCTCTTCCTCAAACATCATGGGCCGGGAAAGTTCTGTCGGTATAGCGACTCGCTTCGAGCTGGATGATCCGGGATCGAATCCCGGTGGGGGGCGAGGTTTTCCGCACCCGTCCAGACCCGCCCTGCGGCCCACCCGGGGGTAACGCGACCGGGGCGTGGCGTTTACCACCAACTCCCACTTAGAGGCGAGGTCAAAGAAAGAGTAGATCTATATCTCTACTCCCCCTCTGAGCATTCGTGGCCTGTTCTAGGGTGAAATTTACCTTTACCTTTATATTCCTCAAATATCTGGAACGTCATACATATACAAGATTATCTGAATTCATTTAAATATAATTGTTCATGGAAAGATAAAATAGTATGCATTATTTAGTTGTTAATATCTACGACATAATAAAAGTTTAATGGAATTTCTGAAATGTCTGTCCGAAAGGAAATCCTGCACCACACACGTAACTTGAGTTGTGTCTAACAGTGTCTTAAAGAATGAGGTATCCGTTCTTTTGGAATGTTACGCTGTGTGAAGGGGTGTTTGGTTCCCGACGTTTCGGGACAGCGTATCGTTGACATTACGAAGGGTCGGAAGGTACAGGAAGGGTATATTAATCAGCCAACGAGCATGGGCAAAATGAAAGAAAGATATTAAAAATTTTCACATTTTTTAAAATCTCCTAAACGCATAGTGCTTAAATACACACTTCAGGATGTTACTAGGTTTTACGACAGTACAGTGATATAGGCACTGCAGCGTCTGTAGCAGAATTGCTTCTATCATTAGCGAGAAACAGTGGAGAAGCCATAAATGTTCTTGGAGTTTCATTAGAGAATCTCCTGACGTTTAAACGCAAGTTTATATAAAGTGGTGTTTCATAATAAGTTCGCTTTTGGCATTGTAGGCGGAATTATTGCACCCTTAAAATCTGTGGCGCATCTAAAACGCAATACGCAATATTATGACGACACAGAAATATACTGAACATTCTAATGCTTCAGACAGCAGCAGCAGCAGTAGCATCAGCACTGCTACAATTAATACATATAAAGCGGAGAAATAAACACTGACATCAAGAAAAGTGACAATTACGGTAGGCCTAGGAAATATAATTCGCATTTTGGCACTCAAATTCTCTTAAAAATTAAATACGGTGTAGATTTTTGACAACTAATTCTGTTTTAGCTTAAGGATATATAGTCTTATGGCTTTCTGAAGTGTTATATTAACCGATAAACACCACTACACAGATCTAACATATTAGTTGTTATTTAACACAACTACATGTTTCGGACGTCTAACTCAGCCATCATCAGATAGGGCACTGGTACACAAAAGGAATAAAATGGAGAGATGGTTGTGTTTATCGGTAAATATAACACTTTAATGGTAAGAAATACAAAACGAACGATATTACCTAAGATAAACTTACGAGTTTTCTCGACAGCGCTACCTTGAATCCACCTTAACCGTTGAATCCATACATGGGTCCGATTTCATGAGAGGGGTGTCCGACTCTCCTGCCTGTGTGGTAAATGTAAAGCTGGCAATGAGCTCAGTAAATAACCATGACATATAGATGTACGGGAAAAGTTTCAATGACGTCAAGGCATCTGCTTCAGCCACAGAATTTGTTGTACCTAATTACGTCTGCAGGGTTTTTATTTATTTAGCAGGTTGTACAATGTTTCCACATCTTCCTGCGCCCATTTGACAATTATATTATTTTCTTCCTCCAGTTGCCTCTGTAATTCCGGTCTTCTTCCATTAATCCCTTTTCTCCCACCAGTCCTCTCATCCCTTCCGCCCAAGTAAGTTTAGATCTACCTTTTTCTTTACCGTTGCACCGTGCATATTAAATAAATGTGAATTAGATCTACCTCGTTTTCTTCTTCCTGGTGGGCCCCATTTCATAACTCCCGTGAGGCGTTACTAGTCTTCCATCGGGCGCCTCCCCCGGTGGCGGATAGGGGAAAGCTCACCAGATATGGCGAGTACCGGGGAAATAAATTACCCGGGGCGGACCAAAACTAGCACTGCTGCTTTGCAGTTTGATACTGGCGCATCATGGGCTAGAGGAAGAAAACCTTGATCAAAGATCAGCTGGTCCTCCAGGTTAGGGGTTGATGCAGCAGGCCAGCCCCTGCTCATCGAAAAAAAAATTGCTAAAAAGCCCATTGGAAATAATCTGGATAGATGAAACCTATGACGACATAATCTACGCAAGAGGACTATACGATTAGGCACGCTGAATGTACAACGAATAAGTAAAAAAACAGGAGGAATTCTAAAGGGTTTGGAAGAATTAAAACAAGACATTACAGGATTTTTAACTTCTCCAAAAAATAATTTATTTCTTCCCCCCGTATTGCGCAGTTTTTCAGTGACTCATTACTTACAGCACACTTCTTGTCCTTGCTCTGTAAATTTAATTTTACATATTTTGACACTGCTATTTTGCTATGTTTAATTCTTACTGTAATGTACTAGGCTATGGTTGTTTTCTGACATCTCGTCGGGTTGTTAATGTTTACCAATAAGTGTCATTTCTTTTGTCGCCAAGCAGTTAAACCGCAGAGCATGAACGAACTGTAGTTACGCTCTTAGTCATTAAGGTATATAGGAGATGCGGAAAAGTAATAGTAGTAGTAGTAGCAGTAGTAGTAGTAAGAGGTATTGGTTTTAAAAACTCTTGAGTCCCTTTGAATAGCAAAATTAATTTTCAAAATACTTTTTATATTAAAACAATTTTAGAAGCTGGCTTCTTTACTTACGTCTTGGTACACTTCTGTTGTACTTTAAGTTTAGCTAAGTTAATTAAAATTTTGATTATGTTTTGGCTACGGTTGTTTGGTATATTAGCTTCTCGAGCGGATTATTGTTATCTAGAAAAGCTACGGAGAAATCTCTTTTTCCTGGTAAAGGCATTGTTTTCTGGAACGTGACGCCGTGTAACGTCTTAGTTCGGTACCAAAAAGAAAAAAAGATCACTTGGAAGACCTAGGGGTAGAGAGGAGGAACATGTAAAATGGTCTTTAAAAAGCAGGACGGGAGGGCATGGACTGGATTAGGACAAATGGCGGGCTATTTTGAAAAGATGAACTTTCGGATTCCATACAATGCAGGGAATTTCATAACTAACTTGGGAAATATTAGCGTCTTTTGAAGAACCCTGTTGCGTAGAGTTAGTTATTCAACCAGTTAGGTAGCTGGTAAGGGGGGCGATAAACTCGTAGGCCAAAATTAAATCGGTCCTAGAAATTTTAGAGTAGATATCTAATAAAAATTTAATTGACAGATAGTGATTCTTGTCTAACATTAAACATGCGGATGGAGACACAATATATCCCATTCTCTCAATAGTGTTGGACATTAAACATGCGGATGGAAAACACTAGCTTCTGCTGTCTTATTAGTGTGGAATATTCAACCAGAGGATGGGCGGACATTATCTTCCATTTTGCATTCTCCGTATCCGATTTTTGAACATAAAAACAGTTTGCCACACCCAAGCGAAGATTCTGCTTGCAGAGACGTTCATCGCATTACGAGATAGACGTCTGAGTAGTACATATCATAGTTTAAGAAACAAGTGCCTGTAAGATATAAAACCAAACTATATTTCTCGTCTGACGTAATCTTGAAAGAGGCAGGAATTATAGGTCTCACAAAGTTCCACGGAGCCTATTAGACACAGAACTCCTTCAAGAATGTAGCATTTAAAGGTCAGATTGTAGAGGTTTCTCTATACTTTTACTTCTTAGCTTCGTCTTTTTATATACCATCCATTCCGGCAGTAGAGTTGGTAGCTATGTTGACCGCTGTCTGATGACGTCACGTCTCTGGGGCGCGATAATAGAGTGTCTGTCTGAGGGAGCAGAACGAGAAGTGGGGGTTACAGGGTTGGAGAGATTTTCACAGGCAGCTTTGAGAGTGAGGGCTTCTAAAATCCCTCTGGGAGGGTTAAAGGGAAGGGAGAGAAAGAAGAAGTAGAATCGGGGTAGGATGGGGAGAGAAAAAAGTTCTGATTGAACGTCCCCTTTGGCCCAACGTCGTTCAATACTTCGTTACTGGACTGGCGAGAATAGATGCCTGTCAGGAGGCCTACAGGCTGTGTTACAAGCTCAGCAAGCGTGTTAATATCTGTGTCAGGTAATAACCAAGGGACAGGGTTTTATTTTCATTGGTCTCACTAGAACACGTTCTTCGCTATTTTGACCCTTAGGACGAATGACGAAGAGCAACGGTGAAGAAATGAGCGGTGATGTTGTGTGGAGTGGTGAAACTGACGGCTGTAACATGGTCTTAGTGGAATTACACATACACAAAATCCTGAGTTGTCAATATCGCAGGGTACCTGCACATTTGCCACTGGCCGTAGTGCAGGTAAACTGCAATGTGAATCAATCAGGATTTTTGAATGTCAGTTATGGCAAACCCGCAATTCTAGTCCCCTAAAAATACACAGTGCTTATCGTAGAATGATAATGAATTCGGCAAGTGAAACATCACATGGTTACAGTTGGTTATTGCAACACGTATAGATATTATGCATGAACTACGCCAGAAAAATGATATTTTAATGTATTGAATTAGTTTTAACAGAATCGCAAATAAATTACCATATATACCACAGGTTCTAAACATAATGTTTTAAAATTTTAATGTTTAGAAGGATACTAAAGTTACACTTAATGTCTGTAAGCCCACATGTTTTGAAAAATGTATAGCTAATAAGCAGCAACCGGGTAGATTCTGTTATTTTGCTTGAATGTTTGCCCTGAGGATGGTCGGTCGGTCACCACCGTAAGATAATGAGTATAAATAGAAGGACATGTCTTGTAATGTTACGTATTTCAATGTCTTTATAATTCAAACTTTAATAGATCAGACCAACAAATACACTCTGTCTTTACAGTCCATAATAATCTACATTATATCGGAACTATAACATGTTTCGATTCTCAAAGAGTCATTTTAAAGGAGTTACTTTGATTGTAGAGAGAAGCAGACATGTATTGCGTAATTGCATTTAATGTATGTCTTTATACACACTTCTCTCTACAATTGAAGTAACTCCTTGAAAATGGGTGGGCCGGGTAGCTCAGTTGGTATAGCGACTGACTACGGGCTGAACGGTCCGGGATCGAATAGTCTCCTACTGATAAGTGTAGTAATTTTGGCATGCACGACACGCTACAACACCGCCTCGTCGAATGTGGAGAAGGACCACAGATCTGGCAATGGACAACACAGAAACTTGCCCTCATTCTCAGGACAATCCCAACTCGAATACCGAGCGACTGGCTCTTACGTCCACAATGTGCACTG
>Ga0123354_10005309_pt1 | contig 18688 bp, 10 predicted proteins | sample TergutLab28metaG_2_FD_97872 | JGI IMG/M metagenome (GOLD analysis project Ga0123354, IMG submission 97872) | Labiotermes labralis P4 segment gut microbial communities from Petit-Saut dam, French Guiana - Lab288 P4 | ecosystem: Host-associated > Arthropoda: Insects > Digestive system > Gut ...
CTTTTTATAGTGTGACTTTAGCAAGGACGATATGGCTCCCTGATGATGGTCCTAGGACCGAAACATGTCGGAGCGTTTTTAATGTTTTAATGTGTAAATTTTATAAATTTTATATATGTGCAAGTAGTTGCTTTAATAATTGAGTTACTCAAAAACATGCACGGTGTAACAACGAAAATAAATGGTATAATTTAACTTAGAATGCACGTACGTTCGTCTCCCCAGCTTTACAAATTTTGTGTGCATTATTAGCTTTTCTGTTCGCGCACTTCCGACAAACTCTGTTGTTCCAAATGTAAACCAGTTTTGATAGCCGACAAGTAAATAAATAAATAAATAAACCATAAACAATAAACACAATACACATACTGAGCGCCGTCTATAATGCTTATCTACGACGACTTATTTTTTTAAATGTGAGTTTTATCTCAAACACATGAAGAATGGGTTATAATGGGTTATAATGGTCCCAAAGTGAACCAAATATAATTTTAATGACGCCTAATCCAACGCCCAACAGCGTCATTGAATAAAATCCATTCAGTATTCCTACAATAAAATCAACTAAATGCACTAATTTCTCAAATTTAATTTTGGAAAAAAACTCGTCATGTTTCGGATAGTTCCTCTGTCCATTATCAGGAGTTTTTCACTGTACACATAGCAATGGTATACATCATATATGTTTGCTAACAGCTTGTGAGCAGGATCAGGACGGATCAGTTCCGTCCTGATCCTGCTCACAAGCTGTTAGCAAACCTGTATGACGTATACCATTGCTATGTGTATAGTGAAAAACTCCTGATGATGGACAGAGGAATTGTCCGAAACGTTTGGTTTTATTCCAAAAATAAATTTGAGAAATTAGTGCATCTAGTTGGTTTAATTGTAGGAATTTAACACGAAGCACGGTCACTTGAACGTCAAAATCCATTCAGTAGTCACCGACAGGAGACATATGGTTCAATAGACATACATAAAACATTCACTTTATCCAGACTGTGTACGGATCGAATAAATGTTCAACTATATTTTAGGCGGTGTTTCGGTAGTGATACAGAAAAGTGTGATTTTAAGGGCGCTGTCAATTACTGACAGATCAATAAGACAGTATCAGTATGGACACTGATGGAATGACACTGATAGAAAGAAAACCATAGGTTTCTGAGAAAAACCTGCCCAAGTGCAAGCTTGTTTACCAAAAATCCCACACAAACTGACCTATAACTAAACCCGGGCCTCCTCGGTAGGAGCAGATAAATATTAGAATGGGGTGCGGAGCGATCGCCATTTTGGTCCTGGTATTCCCTTTACACATGACACAAATTATACCGTTAGAGAACAGAATGTGACAGCCGAATGAACCAAATGGAGAGAAAGCTGTCGCTAAAAGTCACCGGGGAGAGAATTCCTTTAGATCTTAAAGGCGTTGTGGAATGCGGCAGGTGAAAGATTTATGAGGGTGTCCCCAACTGCGAATATTCGTAATGTAACCTGAACAAAAACACAGTGGTTGAATAAAGATAGACCAACTTGATGTCACTTGCTTTATTTCATTATTTAATGCTCAACATGTTTCGAATGTTAGTACATCCATCCTCAGGAGCTTCAGCCTGCATACAGATACCACACCACCCCAGAGCAATACAACCCATGAAATAACTCAACAAATAAGTCGCAAGCTCCTGAGGATGGATGTACTAACATTCGAAACATGTTGAGCATTAAATAATGAAATGAAGCAAGTGACATCAAGTTGGTCTATCTTATTCAACTATCAAGATGATGCACGGTCCAATAAACATAAGAAACAGCACAGTGATTTCTGCTCGCCTTACATCGTAGGCAACTTCTCTTTCATGCCTGAGAAGCGGAAAGGATACGTTTCAGTGTTACCCTCATAAGACAAGACAAGGCCCTTCCTTTCTTGACGTACATTCGTAATTTGTTACCACGGATAGTGTCTAATTTCATTCCAACGACAAAAAGAGTGTTTCAGTTCTAAACGTTACGTGTCGGAAGACCACAGTCTTCCAGGTGATGACGCCGTATAATCTGGTAGACATTAAATGACATTTCGCCGTAAAGCGAAATTTTATATTCAAGCCTCCCAAACGTTAGTAAATTTATATCAGACTCCACGGCGTCTCATTCCAGAAGACGGTGAACTTTGATGTCACAACCATGATATTATTAAATCTCGTATAAATCAACTGTTTTTGTAACAAAGAAGCAGTGTGTTTTCTTGGACATACAAAATTAACTTATTCTTCAGCTGCTATAATAACGGCCCATATTTGGTAAAGATTCAGAATTAATTCTGTCACAAATATTCCTTAGACTTGGTATCGGTCCAAAGCAGGGTTCTGATTTTCGCAGAAAACCTAGCAGACACTGTATTGCATGTACGGATACAAGGCAGTGGCAGAAACTGGCGAGCGTATTGCAAAGCGGTCAGAGACAATGAGCAAGAATAATTGAAATTTTGAGTAACGCAGAACAACCCCATCCTATAAGGACTGACAGAATGCAAAAGACTTGAACTTCAGAACTGCTGAGCTGAAATTTGTATTTAAAACTATGGACCTATAAGAATAAATTTTTGAAATATAAACGATGTTTTTATTTTCGATGAAAATGTAATGTAAAACTTACAGGGCATAACTCTGAATTGTGCCATCCCCGTTGTGTAATATAAACTATAAAGTGGGTTTGAAGTCAATAACACAACTAATGTTTAGTTAGATGTTAATATTCTGGTTAAAAGATTGCATGTTTCGGCCGGTAGTGGCCATTATCAGGTCTTTGTCATTGGACATACTTAAGAGTACTTTATACAATTGTGTGGTGGCTTGTTTCATGAGGAGATCTCAACATCAGGGCCTTTTTCGAGTATGATATATCTGTATTAAATGTGTGGGTGAGCCACTAAATTAACCTAGAGTTATATATTATATACTTTATTTCTAGGTTAATTTAGTGGCTTAGCCACACACCTAATATAGATATATCATACTAAAAAAAGGCCCTGATGTTGAGATATCCTCATCAAACACGCCACAACACAATTGTATAAAGTAATCTTAAGTGTACTGAATGACAAAGACCTGATGATGGCCACTACCGGCCGAAACATGTAGTCTTTTAACCAGAATATAACATCTAACTAAACATTAGTTGTGTTATTGATTTCAAAACCACTTTATAGTTTATAGGGCATAAGTTTTCATATATACTCACAGTGACGTTGTGACGTCAATTGACGTACTTCTCAATTATCGCTACACAAAATAAAGTAAGACAGTTGCGCAGCCCTCTTTTCAAGGAACTAATTTAAAACATTCATAACGCATACTTTCGACACATCACCAATCAATATATCGATAACGTATACTGAACGACTAGGCAATATCCACGGCCGCCACATTGCTTATTGTTGATGTCCAGTTGAAAAGTGCGAAGTTTTCACGACGTTTAACCCGACTTTTTAATCGGTTTGCCTTTGCTTAAAGTCAGATACTGATGCCTGTAATTCAATGGGGCACACACAGCTCGCTAATAGAATTTCTGTTCCTTGGGAACCTTAGTAAGGGCCTCTCACAGCGCTAACTATTTATAATTCCATTGTCTTCTTCTGCACTGGAAGCTGTGACTTGTTTCGGCTTATCAATGCACACTCTAAGCCCCCCTGTTTCTATCTCTCCACACCCAATATTCTACCTCACAAAGAAACATCCTGATTTATGATAGGATTTGTGTCCAAAGTCCTGGAGGTCATTTACACAAACACTCATAATACTTGCTCAGTGTCAGGAAGGTTTTGGACTCAAATGTAAAGCCATTTTAAGTAGCTGCCATATATAACAATAACTGGAAGCAATGCAATGACTCCGTTGTTTTTGCTGCCCCAGGTTAATCTAACTTAGACTTGGAATCGCCATATTAAAAGATGCGCATAGGAGGACGAGTTGGTACAAACTAGTTTTTGTCGGAGTTCATATCCCTTCGGCTATAATGGAGAGAACGTCACATGCAGGAGAATTCAATCCTAGGAAGCAAGACTGATCCAGAACCGTTTAACTAGAAGCGGAAATGTTTATAATTACACCGAGGATGAAGAGCCTTCAGGTCACTGTTTCAGTTTATACTTCCGGACACATCGCTTTTCTATGCGCCAAGCTCCCGCACTACATAAGCATGTAAACGATTAGTTTGCTTCATAAAAAGTTCTACATATAGTAGAAGGATTCCGTTGCTTTATATAAAGGAACAGTAAGTTCTTCGACATTAGAAATTAGAATTAGACCAGAAATCACAAGAAACTTCGCTCGATTGTTATAATGGAAATATTTTTCCATACACGAATAAACTTTCAATCTCTTTTAATTAGCACACCAACTAATGCACATACATAACATTTTTTACATTAAAACACTTAAAATCGCTCCAACATGTTTCGATCCTAAGATCATCTTCGGGGAGCAACACTGTTCCTTGCTAAAGTCACATTTTTAAAAACGCTAACTGATTAATTTCCTTATATTAACTTGGTGCTGTGGCAGCATGCTGCAGCATCTTCCCAGCTACGCCTGGGACAATCAAGCAGGCTCTTTCCTTCTAGTCACCCCACCAAAATACTATATGCATTTTTTCACTCCCCAACACGTGCCATATGACCCTTCCATCCCAATATCCGTCACTTGATTACCCTTAAAATATTCGGCGAGAAATACAAACCACGAATCCACAGTCAGCTACCTACAAATTCATAGACATCCCACCAGACTTAGCTTAAAAAAGCACGTAAAATGATGATGAGATCTCAACATCACCACGCGGTTTAGGCATAATATACAAGACTCTTATAGCTAGAAAGCTGATAAAACCTGAAGATGGCCGCTATAGGCCGAAACATGTAGTTTCTCCATTGCTACTAAACACCATCATTTACCTATATATTTATAGTTGTGTTTTTGACTGAACTTACCTCACCATATATATGAAAGAACTGATACCCAGTACAGACATTTCGCTGTGCATAATAACTCCCTCACACAGAAAATGCCGCAAATGTCCGCTGCGTAGTCGATTCAGACGTATGCTACCACTCACTATGCGTTTACTCTAAAACGCTGTGATCAGTGGTACTCTATATAAATCCGTTACTATATATTTCAAGAGGAGATAGAATATGAATCCATAAAATGAAGATTAGATGAAAACTAGAAAAAAAATAAGGGAAATTCAAATAACCAAACCTTGCCTTGAACAAAGTGTCCTTGGCACAGACAGTGTTACAACTGGCCTACGGGTATAAGTAAACATCCATACGTCTTGGAATTTGGCCCTGTAAGGAACACAGAAGCAAGCTGCATGCTCGCGGCAAAGAATAATAAGATCTGACAATGACATTAGACAATACAGGCAATGTACTTATAAACGTAACAAAAACGCGCGTTCGCGTAACCAGTGCTACAGTGGCAAAGAAATAAGTATTAAATATTGTGAATATATGTCTGTAGTCTCAGTTATCAAGCATGTAACGCACATGAGCGGTCCTGTAATCTGTGCTTTGTCTGGATCCACAAGTTTTCCCACTTTAACTCAAAAAACGGCACGATTTTGGGGAACAATTATTGAACACAAAATGTGTTTCTTGATTTCCTCTACAACTTTTGTCTGAGATATTTCTCATTCTAAGAATAATCCAGCGAGATAGCATTAAAAGTAATTTTAATTTTAATTACACCCAACAAGATGCAACTATTTTCATTTATTTATTTCTAAAACGCTCTACATGTTTCAGGCGGTCCCTCCGCCCATCATCAGGAGCACATAACTGTACACACAGCTTCACGTATTGTCAACTAGCGTCAGTTCCGTCTCAGCCACCATACCGGCCTGCAGCAGTACTGATTGACATACCTGAAGCTGTGTGTACAGTTATGTGCTCCTGATGATGGGCGGAGGGACCGCCTGAAACATGTACAGCGTTTTAGAAATAAATAAATCAAAATAGTTGCATCTTGTTGGTTGTAATTAAAATTAAAATCATACTAGCGATGCATGGACATATGAACATCAAAATCATCAAAAATGTACATCGGTCAGCATGAAGTGTTCGTTATTCTTGTCGGATTTTGATGGCACTTGAATTTTCTAAACAGATATTCTAAAAATACACAAATGTCAAATGTCATAATAATCTGTCCAGAGAGCCGAGTTGTTACATGCGGACGGACGGGAGGAAAGACAGAAAAGCATGGCGCAGCTGAAAGTCGTTTGTCGCAATTTTGCGAAAGCACCTAAAACGGTATCACGGGAAGGAGAAGAAATTTATATGTCTGTGTAGAAGACGGGTTCATATGAATTTCAGTTTCAGTGACTTACTTACGTACGTAAAAATAATTCAGTGTATTATGTAACAATGAACGCCTAATGTGTGTATGTGTATGTGTGCGTGTGTGTGTGCGTGTGCGTGTGTGTCCGTACACGGACAACAAATCGCAATGACATCTAAAAATAAAGTGAAACACTAAGATAATAACAATTTTATCCATTGCGGCTGTGTTCCTGGCATTCAAGATGACACTGCTCTTGCGTCCCCTCTTCCTCCAGAGCTCTCCGGGACATACAGCACTAGCAGCAATACTACAGTTTCAAACATCACTGCTAACTAGATAATATCACTACAACAATTCCACAAATATTGTTCGCTTCGTAATAATTGCCTACATACGCTAGAATATGAACACGTACGGAAAAAAAACTTCTGGTCGCAAAACACGAAGGTTCACCACGGCCAACATAACTTCAGAGCTGAAGACATCCTAAGCCATGTCCAGCCATCCGCTGTCTTCGTAGTCTATATAACCAGAATATGTCTTAATGTTATCTCCACTAACCCACCTATTTCTCTACCTTCACCTAACCCTACCAACACTTTGCATGTATCTTATTCTCCTGTACCCAAAACATGCACCCAGGATATTTCAGTCGCCTGTATTTGATCATAACATAAACTGTAGACGTCATATGAATGATATAACGATGTAATGTCTCCAAAAAATTCGTTCCCTTAGCACCTCCCCATTTAGTCCCATCATATGTGGAAGCCTGTGGCGCAGTGCCACATATACACAACACAAAGCGGTGATAACTTTAACAGTTTAATAGTAGAGGCAATGAATACAACAAAGAAGAACACAACATATCAACAAAACATAAAGATATATCGGCACCGTCACTTACATTCTGGCGTAGAACAAACCCAAAACACATGCCCAACACTCAAAATTTAAATCATTGTAATACCTGGGCTGCCGTTATGGAAAATTGAATACATCTATTTGAAACTTACTGATCGACGACATCAGGCCAGGGACACTGACCCGGACAAAGAAACTAGAAGGATAACTAAAGAATAAAAACCAACTAGATTCCACGTATTATTTTATTGTACTTCTTATAGGCTCAACATGTTTCGGGCACTACTATGTCCATCATCAAGAGCTCGTGACTATGATGTTGATTACCACATTGGTCGTCTCGTTCTTGAGTTGCTGTAGGTTGGAAGTTAGGTGCGGGTAGGCTCGATTGGTGTCCTGCAACCCAAGAACGAGATGACCAATGTGGTAATCAACATTATAGTCGTGAGCTCCTGATGATGGGCATAGTAGTGCCCGAAACATGTTGAGCCTATAAGAAGTACAATAAAATAATAAGTAGCATCTAGTTAGTCCTTATTCTTCAGTTATCACAATGATGCACGGTCCAACACACTTAAAAAACTAGATGGAATAAAAAAAAAGCTAACAGAATTTTGACCGGCAAGTACCACGGCCAGAATCACAGCGAACGTAGGCTAAAACTCATCGATCTAAGTCAGTAGGTAGGAGAGGGGAAAGCAACTCATGTTTGTGTAAAGTCCCGTTGTGATACAAATACACAAAGGTAAACCATTCAGCTCACTCAATGCTTCCTAAACAGTGACAAGAGTACAGAAACAAAACAGGGGACCTAGAAAATATATCTACGCTTATGTAAGTACCGTATAACTGAACAACCCGAGCCTAACACAATCCTTTTATTGATTTTTTCTTCACAGTTCATTCATATGAAGAAAGACAAACAAGAAAATTATATAAATATATGTGTATATATATATATATATATATATATATATATACAAGGCAACAACACACAATTTTCAAAATTATACATACTGAGATAATAAGACATGACACCTCCCTTGGCCACCATCAAATTCTACTGGGAAGCACCAACTTTAAAAATGTTAATAACAATTTTAATAAATTATAATCACTCTCAACCCCCGAATTGATTGCTATTGTACACAGCTTTCTTGTATCCAACAATTTCCCGCATAACATATACCAATTATATATATATATATATATATCTTATGGTATGTAAGTTGATATCGCAATTAATTCTAAAACTAGATTAGGGATTAAGCATATGTAATTTTCCCTTTGTGTCTTACTGCTTCATTACGGCTCTATTTTAAGAGAGCCGCAGAATGTACCTTAATTTCGACTTATTTTACGAAGACTGTTGTGACTGGCGATACTCTCCTTACTTCTGGCGGCCAAGTCACTCAAGAATTCTCTGGACTGCACCGGCACACCTCTTAAGCCAAATATTTTTGCCAGCACTTGTTTTCACACATTTGTGACTCACGTCCTTCGCACAAAATAAACATTCCACAATGCACATAACAAAGGTTAAAGTACAGATGTGTTAGTATATCAGAGTGTACAACATACGGTAACAATTTCTGAACTGAATAATGTCCAAACACTGTCCAAATGCAGCTGGACGAAGAATTAAACGGCAGTACGTCACATACTGCTCTAAGAAAAATTATTTACAATCTCAGATATAAGATTGGACTTACACCCTTCTGCGTATCAGGTCCGTATTTTATACTAATCCACACTATCACGTTATTCTTGTCATATGCATTTAATTTTCTAATTAATATACTGACTATGTTTACGAATTGACCCAATACGGTCATGAACATAAATCAGAGATTTTCTATACACTGTGTTGGGGACAGTAGCGTTTCTTAATCTTAGCAGCAGGCGGTATATATACACACCACAGAACTTCAGAGGTTGCAGAAGACTAGGGTTTACAATGCAGACAACGATTTCAAATACAGGGAGACGGATGGCGAATGGGTAGGGGTGGCTGCGGATATGACCCTATGGAGGGGTTTTGTGAGCGCGATAATGATCATTTTGATTTCAAGACAGCCGGGGATATCTTGGCCGAGATAAGAATGTCACTTTTTCAGGTAACAAGTGGAGAATAGTAGAAACACTGTGCATACAGTGGAAGGGATCTAGAAGGAATCCATTGTATCCATTTTAAGTTACCATGGAAGCGTTTCTCTGGGGAAACTGAAGAAAACTCCAATAAACGTCAGTCAGAATAACCGTTCTCATTTCATCTCTTACTACATGAAGTGACTATATTATATATTTCGCGCATTTCAGTAAATAAAATCGTTTGCGGAAAGTGGCTGCTGGTGGAGGCAGGGCAGTGCAGGGAGGGTCATGTGTTTTGTGAGGCACAGCAGCAGAGAGGGACAATCGAATTAAATTCCCTTGCGTCGTGTTTGCTCTCGGAATGAAGACAACAGCACAAAAACCTTTTTTCTCTCCTAGCTCTTTCTCTTCCTGTCCCTTTGTCCTAAGCTCCACAGCTACGTTGCTGAGCTCCTCAAAGTACTGTATTGCGACTCCACACTTTGATGGAGAAACTCCAGCCAGAGCATCTACACCTCACGTACAAATCCACGGGATGCGACTACGTGCCGTCCAACGCGAATCCCACCCCAGAAGTAACCAGTTTTAAATCGGTAAAATCTGAAGTTTTCTGAGGATGGTGAATAAGAGATACATTGACTGAATCTTTGGACACTTCCCACCGTGCCAGATTTCTTTAACACACCGTGTTCCTGCTACTTGTGCTGTTCCTATTATTAAGTAACACGACAAAGTAAAGCATTCTATTTCGTTGGTCAGCTTGGCGGAGTTTACTTCTTACCCTGGGCAAAAGAGCACCAGTCAATCACACTCCTAGTCAGAAACTGTGGACTTTGCTTACGATGACGTGTTGATCTCTTACTGCAAAGAACACGCACGCACGCACACATAAACACACACACATTCAGTCTGAAGATTCCACTGAACAGAACGGTGGGTTTTCAAACCGTTCAAAAGTACAGCAAAGTAGAATACTTGATGCTGGTTGTAGCAAAATCAAATTTATATTCAGGACGAAACTAAAAGCAGACGATTTCGAATAACGTTTGCTACCACTCAGTTCAGAATTCGTTACCTCCCCTTCTGCAGACATAAACATTGAAACGTATACAGACATTTCTCTTGTTATTGATACTAAATGGTCAATGGAAGTCACACAACACGGAATTGTTTATTTAATCAGTCATTAGGCTGTTTAGAAAGTCGGTTGTTGTCATCACTCGTCAACTAAATTAGTTAAGTCATAATGTAGGGTGTTTTGGATGGTACGTTAACCAGTCAGTTACTTAATTATCTGGTTAGTTGGATAGCCATTCACAGAAAGTCAATTATTTACTTGAACATTTACCTGGTTAGGCAGTTACAAATTAATTAGCTAGCCAGTCACAAAATTTGTCACTAGTTTTATATCTTCCGCAAATTTAACGCAATTATTCAGTCAATATTAGTTAATTAGATAGCCAGGTAGTTAGTCTACTATAAAATCGATTATTCACATACTTAAAGATGAGAGTTAGTTGCTTAACCATTCGTTTATTATCTGGTCACTAAGCCAGTAAAAGAACTAACATAATATTTTAACATACATTATGAAACGTATACTTAAAATTTAAAATTTGGTAACTGCATATAGGTTTTGATGTTCTTTGTAATATATATATATATATATATCCTTCGAAAAACACCTCCCTGAGGATGGCCACAATAGATAATCGAAACCTATAGGAGGCTTACGACATCCGTACTGTAATAAATTCACACATCTTCATATGCACTTGTTGCTTTTATTCTCACAACGAATCATCAGTGCATATTCATGAATTATTAAAAACGGTAATGAACCTTAGTGTTAACAAAATGCGGGGAATTTCTTAACGAGTTGAAGAATGATTAGCTTTTCGAGGCAGACTCTGCACCTTGGAGTCACAATAGTAACGTACGCCTTAAAACGCAAGCGCAAACAATACACCTGTACAATAGACATGCACGTGTGCTGCTCACACATCGGCCGGCAGCGTGTGAGTCAGGACAGCAATAGACTTGGCAGGGTATCCTGTACAGTTCTGTACAATGTAGTGTTGACGTTTGATAACATAATTGCGTTCTGAAGTGCTGCAGGTACAGCACCTGTGTGCAAATGTGCGCAGATATGTACTAAGCTTCCAAGTCAGGAAATCGCTAGAACAAGCTGTCCTCTTCTGCTGGAAATGTACTTGTCGTCTATAAACTAACAAATTTCAAGCGTCACGGAAGCCTAGGATACAGTACGAAGAGCAGTGTTGAAATGGTGCATGGAGACCGGAATTTCGGAAATTAGAACCCTGCAGTAACTACTACAATGACAGCAATGCTTGCATCATATCTGTTTCTTGAAGCCCACTAGAGTTGTAGCAACATTAAAATGATTTACTACAGAATTTGACGTTCAGGTGACCGTGGATCGTGACGAATTCTTATAATAACACCAACTAGATGCATTAATTTCTCAAATTTATTTTTGGAATAAAACTCTACATGTTTCGGGCAGTTCCTCTGTCCATCATCAGGAGTAAATTTGAGAAATTAGTGCATCTAGTTAGTTTTATCATAAGGATTTACTACAGGTTTCACAATCGGACTTCGATTCCCGGGTAGTGTCAGTGATATTTCTTGCCCATACTACGCTCATACACCAGTGCCCGCCTAGTCCCCTCTCCAAAAGAAAGTGGGAAATAAGTAAGCGGAAAAGTGGAGTTCACTATCCACCCACACATTGTATAAGGCAAGAAAATGTTCCGGTTGATCAGTGTGGTAAACTCTCCGTGCTCCTTCACCCCACAGCAACTTCACGTTTCACATTAAGACAGCAGGATCCTCGTACAAATGTGTCACGTGGTAAGTGTATAAGTAGTGACAGGGTGTCAGCTGACAAAAACTTTTTCAGATAATAAGTATTACCTTAGTGCTTCCGATGCTGACATCTTCACATTTACTGGTCAAATATACATTGCTACTAATGGTCACTTCGAAAACACTCGAATAGACGGCTTTTTTGAACTGCTATGAAGAACAGCGACGAGTTTTAAATCGATATATGTCGTTCATAGCACAGGAATTGTTATCGCCAATGACGGAAGTGACGTGTGTGCTTTCACAAATCATCGCCGCCAATCGGCTTGAAGGTTTTATAAATCAGAAAGTGAACTGTTAGGTTACCAACTCATTTTAAGGAAATTCTAAAATTCTGACAGAGTAAATTAGAAAAATTTCACCCAGCGTCTCTGTGGACTATTCTTATGGACAGAGTCTAAGCACAATATCACCATAGTCTAACCACAATACCACAAGTACAGAAACGATAAACACTACTTCATTTATCATAAAACACAAAAAACCCATAAAAAAGCTTTCTATGTTCCCCCTTTCCTTCTGTATTCGCAGGTACAAACGAAATAGCGCATAAAGTGGTCCATATCCATCGCCGTTCCTTAAGCAAAACACACGACGTGACGCACAAACCAAGTTATTAGACATTTACAGGCCGTATAACGATGCGACAAGACAACGGCACATAACATAAAAGACGTATGACGCCATATCCTCCAACGTTTAAAGCTTTCACTTAAAGAAAAAGGAGCACTTCAGTATTCGTTTGCTGCAATGTACCAGAGAAGAAAAATCGGAAAAGGAAAGCTGGAAAAGTACCTGAAATATCTGAAATCAACTGACATCGTCATTAGACAGGTTAACGGTCTCGATGTTGTTTGCATCGTTGATGAGGTTAATTAATGTCACAGATGAAATAAGCATCTTCATTAAGACTGCGCAGTTGAAGATGCCGTAAGAAACAGGGAGATGTAGAGGTACGTCATGAGCATGCGTATACACAAAAGACGGCATCACACAAGACATCAGACCTTGACGATGGAATAGGAGAGTCTTCGAAAGACTGGGAATTCTCCCCAAATTGATACGGTTGATCGCCCGGTAAGACTACATTACTGGTAACTATGTCACGTAATGTCACAAAACTTCATGGGACAAGTTTCAATGACATTAGTTGTCTTCATCAAAATACTATGTGCGCATAGGCTTGCTGCTTCGCACGACCACAAGAAAGGTGCCAACAAGCGTCTACACACGGAAAGGAAGCATATTTATCGACGGCCTCAGTGCTGCAGATAGGATGGTATTATCGGTCGCCATGCAGCAACGATGTCGTACGCTCTACGGCGAGCAGTCCGATGATAAATATACTCTTTCCACCTCTCTTACACACACACACACACACACTCATAACCGTAACTTGGTTGAAGATTGGGAGGGGGGGAAGCAAAATCTACCACGGGTATTAGAAGGTAAAGCAGACACTTTACAGGCCTGGAGTGATCCAAAGGGTTCCAGGAAGTTAAGGTTCTCAGATTACATGAAAACGGCACAGGATGGTGGTAAGGTCGTCAGCCTTACTCACCGGCCGCCTTAAACCCCAGAAAATACTCCTGGTACTCATTTCTGTTAGAGGCTGAGTCGATCCCAGGACCATAGTGCAATCGGAAGGATTATGTCAATGAAAAATTCCATTGACACCATCTGGAATCGAACCAGCGACCTTCCGATTTGTAGCACAGCACCTTAACCAATGTGCTACCGCGGTCCGACCACGGGTATTAGGAACTTTAATTTACGAAGAGGTCAAGTTAGAAAGTGTGGAAAAATTGGTTTGAACTACGCCTTAATATTTATCCCTGTTCAACTAGTAACCAAAAAAGTTATCCTGAGGTATAAAAAATACTAGAGAGACGATTTCTCCCACGTCCAAGTCACGCCTACGCACACACTGTACGGCTTCACATCATTCAGTACAGACAGTGCTGTATCTACCTGCTAAATTCAATTCAAGGCACTGTTTCCTTGTGTGTCCAAGGATAAATGCACGATACCCAAACGAACCGTCCTCCTGAGAAGTTACTGCGCACCCTACGATCAGTTTCAAGATAATTGTTTACGAATCAAAAACAAAATGCATGTAAATGACTGTGTTAGAAGAGAGACAGACGGATAAATGTGACATAGCAACTGAGTCTGAAGACGGAAGTAATTTCCTTCAGCTTCTATCCATGTTGTGTTTCGTAGGGCTCCGTTACCTAGCAACAATCCAGCATATGATACAATGAGATGTCTGCTGCTTGTTTATCCACACACCTGTAACATAATACTGCTGGGAGGCGCAGCACCTCGACCCTCGACCTGATGCATGCAGGGAAATTTTCCCCACGCGAACACACGAGGCAAGAACTGTGTTTGCCAGTCTCCGTCGGTTTGGTTTAGCGAGTGGCCACCAGGCGGCTCGTCTCACGTCTGGAAGGGCAGTGCACAGCAGTTTAAAGGGCTGGAAATACTTATACATTAACGAAATGATAACACATTTTTACGGTATAATTTATGCACGCGACAATGTAAATAACCTGAAGGAACAGAGAAGGATAAATTTAGTTGTTAATGACGGCCTGTAATTCCTTTTTTGCATAAGATTCCACTTAGGAGATACTGGCTGCCACTGTGATGAATGGATTCAGATGGATCAGAATGCGGATAAATCAGAGCTTCTGCGAACACGTTAAAGAATAATGAAGTTCTGAAAAATATGAACTACTGACCAACTACCGAAGAACTTACCCATTTTTAAGAAACATTCTGTATTACCGGATTAAATAGTTAAAAGCGGTGTTACGGGCAACTATTTGTAGACAGAAGTATTGAAGGGAAGAAACAGAATTACAACCATACCAGGCGCATACGTTTACTTACATACGAGTATCAATGGGCCTTATTAAACACAGACTGCCAAAACATTTTGGACAGTATTCACACATGCGAAAAACATTGATTTACAGTTCATAACAACAACGTTCAAAGGTTGCAAATGATTGAAATTTGAAATATCTTGATTAAACACGTGGAACAACACGGTAGTGAAAGACATACTTGATATGACAGAAACTAATTCCGCTTATCAAAACCACAATCCACTGTTGAATTCTACAGTTCGTCGACATTTGTCGAGCCCTCTAGTTCATGACCTCATTCACAAAAGCCCGCCAGTGGACACAGTCCTGAGGCAATTCAGTTCGTTCCGCATCATCAGATCTTAAAGTTATGGAATATCGACTGTAATTCAGTTTTACAGAATTTTACGATAATATAATACTGGTATGTTTCGTACCTCTGGACTCTACCCATCGTCTGTTGTTGAAAACCTATGGAAAGTTAATAAAACTTGTCGGAAATGGGATGTCTCCCTCTTCAGGTAACAAGGTGGAACCGAGCCCGTTAGTTCAAGCTGCTCTCACTCTTTAGCCCACATTCACTTGACACTCAAATTAGACACAAACAATGAAGTTGCATTCGCTGCTTTAAATTAAAAAACGATATAACTAGTGCACAAACATCATCCTCCGGCTTAGAGCCTTGTTGTCACTCAATTTTGTGAGCAAAGCACTTCCTTTAATATATCAGAAAATCAAACTGATTGTAGGCCTGTGTGTCTTTGCAACAGCAACAATTTCTATTTCCTACGGCAACATAACAACAAAAGAAGCCATTTACTTTTATCTCTACAAACTCAGAATAGGAAAGGGTTAAGTTACTCCACTCTGAGAGTAGTTCTAACCCTTGGAAGAGCTTTTGTTTACTTTAATCTCCCCTTCACGATTCATTTACCAGTGCTGACTGAATAATCATAACATCGATCTCAAGCCTCGACTGCTCGCAGCGTGACAACAGTATGAATACTTGAAGGTGTTTGAAGAACACCAGCAGTTGCGATTGTTCCTCCAAACCCTTCCCTCCGTCAGCATACATAACCAATAGTCTGAGGGTGCCTAACGAAGTAAAAGGTCGGCCACGATCAGTCAACGACAAGTCAACGCCCTACAACTAATTAGTGTGATTACAGACAACCTCACGACACGTTTCGACGATTCATTCAGAGACATATCACTTGAAATTTCTACTGAAAAATCCTTAACGAACAACAACATGGAGGCAACAATCACGTTTTTGTCTTCTATTCTGCAGGCGACCGTCTTGAATTTTGACTGGAACATAGACTATAGTGAGGAAATTCGTGGTTTATTTCAGTCTTTCTAGCCAAATGCTGGAATAGCATCTCGGAAAATTTTCCTTCGAAGTCTTTTCAGACTTATTCACCAATAAATCTATCATTCGACGCCATATTGTGCTGGCCAGGGTCAACACAATACGGCGACTAAGCCGCATGCGGCTCACGCAAGTTGCCCGTGAAAATAAGTCGCAATGTCGCATAATTACCGTTTTAGAACAGACCACTATAGGACTATAGAATTCCCCAGAAAGCAGCAATTCCTGGTATGGCTAAGTGGCAGCGTTACTTGCCTTCTCTCACACAATGAAAAGTGGTGCTATCGTACCTTTGACTGGATACATGAACACATAGTTCTTGCCTAGGTTGACTCCAAAAGAGCGGCTCCCGAAGTCCGTTTAGCTGGCTACCCCTGCTACATACTCATAATCTCGGCTAATGACTGTGTCTTCAGGCAAAATACAAAAATGCCGCAATAATAAAAACACTAATTCACAAAAATGTAGTGTTTACATGCTACATCAACTGCCCTTTAAGGTAAATGTATTCCATGGGGTACCACAGCCGTGTAAAAAACCAACAGATACGAAACTTCCCGAAATCCCACAACCTTCCAAGTATCACAATAGGCTACGTTAAGTCATTAATCCATGTAGATAGTAAAAATATGACCGACACGATAAGGTATGTGAAGATCAACTACCGTGTTCACAACCGCCCGATAAAGGATCCAGTTGAATACATTCCACACCTGAACACCTCATTCCTTGCCATACGTTTTAATAGTAATTTACTTTCCATACTCAGAGTTCCTCAGCACAGTTCCTTCAGGTTTCCTGGCTAAATCAGTCAAGTGATAAAGTACAACCAAAGTTCCTACGTTCCTAATTACAGACATCAGTGCGAGTCACAACGATTCTGGGAAGTAAAACAGCCTGTCACAACATGTGGGTGAGTGCAGCCCCCTACCGAAATCTTCGGCAAGTTGTCCCGAAAAATCAGATCAATACAATGTTGTCACATTTTTCAGTTTAGCTGCGGCAAATAATTGGTCGGGGAGACGGAACACGCGAGGTCGGTTCTGTACCTCATGACCCAAAAGGGAACGTGCTGAAAAGCAAACGAATAGAGCTGCCCCCACCACCAGCACACCCCATGCTGCTACATCACGTTATACTGACTGGTTGTTACATAGGTTCGAGAGTCAAGGGAAGGTATACACGTATTTAAGGTATTTAATAGGAAACTTTTATGCATTAATACTGAAAGGGCGGTGAATAAAGGATAAAAAATGATAATAACATTGCAATTTAAATTTGGTCATCATTTATTTAGCAGTCTGCCTTACGAGGAGGTCCAAAGCCTCTACCACAGCCAGTTCTCCACATAGTGCGATCTAGAGCGTCCTTCTTCAAATGACAATATCCTCTTCTTTCCTTAAGGTCATCCAGTAGCTTCCTACGTCTTCATTCTCGTCCTCCTGTCACTCCTATCCCCTCTTTTATCTTTCCTTCAATAACTTGTTGTAGAAGGCAGTTGCTACGCAAAATGTTACCAATCCAGCCTGCCGTTTACTTGTTTTACGTAGGATATTCCTCTTCTCCTTTACTCTAAGCAATACTTCTTCATTTCTCACATGATCGGTCCAACTGAACTTCATCCTTCTCCAGCATCACATTTCAAAACTTTCCAGGTTTTCCTGATCTACTGCCCGAAGCGTCAAATTTTCAGCACCATATAAAGCTATGCTCTAAATGTAGCATTTTACTAGTTTCTTCGTCAATTTTAAGTCCAGTGTGCTAGTAAAGAGAGCCCTCTTCTTGATGAATGCAGCTTTTGTTAAAGAAATCCTGGATTTAATTTCACAAGTATAAAATTATGATTACATTGCAATTTAAATTTAGTCATAAATAAAAAAATTAACGCCGCATCAACTGGCCAATTTATTCTCAGATTTTCTTCAGTTATAACTTTCATAAAACATTTACAGACAAAGGACACAAGAAACAAGGACTTCGTTATTTTACGTATCCCTTGTACTGTAGTCTATATGGGAGACAAGTATTTCTGTATCTGACTCTCCTTCTTGCATAGGAGATATATCACTTTGGAATCATGATGAACATAAGATGTGCGAAATATTCTTATAATAAAAACAACCAGATGCACTAATTTTTCAAATTTATTTTTGGAATAAAACTCTACATGTTTCGGACAGTTCCTCTGTCCATCATCAGGAGTTTTTCACTGTACACACAGCAATGGTATATGTCATACAGGTTTGCTGACA
>Ga0123354_10005310_pt1 | contig 18686 bp, 9 predicted proteins | sample TergutLab28metaG_2_FD_97872 | JGI IMG/M metagenome (GOLD analysis project Ga0123354, IMG submission 97872) | Labiotermes labralis P4 segment gut microbial communities from Petit-Saut dam, French Guiana - Lab288 P4 | ecosystem: Host-associated > Arthropoda: Insects > Digestive system > Gut ...
AAAGGGCAAATAAATAACAAAACCAGGGAAAATTGAAAAAATAACTTCCTTTTTTTATTTTTAAAGCCTAAAAGGAGAAGAAAAATGAGGTTTAAGGCCCAGGGGCCTTCCCCCCCCCCCCCCACAAAGCATCCTCAGTGCAAACTGAATATGAGGCAGGGTGGGTTCCAGAGATGGTTTGGACACCCAAACCTTAATATTTATAAAATATATCATATTATAAATTTTGAACTTGCATTTTAAAATTTAAAATGTTTCATGAATGTTAGGATTTTATGTAAACACTATGGAATCCCTTAATGTATGTACACACTGAATGTACCTCCCTATAGTTAACATTGGCCTGAAGATGGATTTGTAAAAACTGAAATATGTAGGCAAGAAACTAATGTATTGAAGTTGCATTAAGACATAAGAAACCATTTTATTGAATATTAAATCATACAATGGGATGGCTCCTATTAAAATCCATAGTATTTTTAGCCTTACCCATGCAACTTCACTGATTTCATCTGTCACATAATCCCTTTCTTATTCCATCTGCAATAATCACGACAATATGACCTGTGCGATATGCCCAATTCATGAAGGTTGTGGCATGGTATGACTGACATATTCCACAGGAAATGCCAAAGCTAAATCACATTTATTTAGGTTAGGCTGTATTATTTTCAAACAACATGTTTGCAGAGTGTAAGTCATCCTAGAGAAGGTCTTGAGACTACATACTAATCTTAAAATACAATGCATGGTGTTGTGTACTTTCGGTCACAGCAGTTATTTCAGTTGTCATCACAGAAGCCAATAAACCAAATAAACGAATGGGCAGTAAATATGGGAAGTGAAATTCACCGTTTTACAAAATCCTAATAGTTATCTAAATACATAACCTGATAGTGAATTTGCTGCTACCTACTGTTACCATACCGAACATGAACCACTTTGCCTTACGTACAAGGGCTTAGAATTAGGAAAATTACTCAGTAAACCACAAATCACAGGGCCTAGGGAAAATTACAATGCTTCACGTCATGAAAATATTATACCACTACAGCTTTTACAGCAAAGTAATTCGACTCATAACATGAAATTATGTTTACATAATTAGTACTCCTGCTGTGACCTCCACAATTTTTAATTCTCAAGAAACTTCATGTTTTTAAGCTTTATAAAAACGGACTGGAAAACTATCAAAATGTCTCAAGTGATTCCGTACCAAAAAGTGACACCGATTTCGTTGCTGTATTTGAACTTACAATGTTATTATTCCGAAAGAAATTAAATCAACCTCTCTGAACTCGCTCCACACCAACATCGGGCACATCAGGGTAAAAAAAAAAACACATTTTCTCCCATCCTATCACCTCACACGTATCACTCGCAACGCCATACTGCTGTGATACTGACCGCAAGCGCATTCAACATGCAACCATCATATCACAGATCATCTGCATCATATAATTACAGTTGTACCATCATGTGTGAATCTGTGAGAAGGTATTAAATAGTACTCTGTGATTTGTCCGTACTCTTCACGTATTGGATTGGCGTCTGTTCGAGCCACACAATTCTACCACCACACTTCGAAAGCCATTGGTCAGTACCCATCACCCGTGTCACTCGTCCATCAAACTAGTCCCCAAATTATTCACTTGGTTTGTAGCGATAATACAGTCACCATGATTGACCCCTTGACAAGGTACTTACCACAGATAAGGCCACTATCCATCGCGCGGGTAACGTCTTGTTGACAAACATCGATCCCAACAGCCACAGTCAACATTGACACGCATTTATCACATGTGAAATGTTTTCCAGTCGTATGGTGGGGCAAAGAAATTTATAAACTACTTCGATTCTGTTCTTCCCCCTAACCACAGATCATAGATGAGCTACCAACCCAAACCCTCTTCATTCCATACGCATGATATATTTTGAAACCCTCTTATTTCATACGAACTTATTTCGTCTTTACGATAAAGTAAAAAAACCTTTTCCAGACCTAAACTTCGTCGTGTCGTGCAAGCCAGGACAACGGATGTGCAGAAGTTTGTCAGCTTGAGAGTGTAAGTGGGCGTGGGGGTGCGTGGTTTTGTTTTTATGAGGCACAGTTTCCTACACCTCGTCTGCACCTTGCGTGCATGGTTGGAATTCGTTAATTGCTCTGTAACGATGGAAGTGTAATAGATTGAATTGTTGGAGGACGTCTGCACAGAAACAAGTAGAAAATTCCATGCGAATTTGTATCATTATAGTGGCCTTGTGAGATGTGAGAAATTCCTTATTCAGCCGATTTTAAGTACAAAACCATATCGATCAGATTATATCGTTGTCTATTGGCACCTGGCGAGTGGAGAGTTGTTGTATGGACCATCAGTATTGTACGCAACATAAAGTCGATTTTGCATGCCAATGACCTGACCATTATCTGTTGATATGAGGTAAGTTATTTCGCTGTTGTACCGGATATCATGGTACCGACGTTTGGTAAGGGAAGGTGTGCTCATACGAGGACTGTCCTGAAAGGATCCAGGCATATTGAATATCTCAAGAACTGGTCGCGTGGCCCTGATGTTACTTTGCGGCCAGTCAGAGGAGACCTTACTGCGCATCCGTGAACACTTTCCCGTGGGGCAAGTCAGTAGGCAGTGAAACGCCGTTGACTGAGCTTGTGTACTGTGTAATTTTAATTGTAATTGTAGTTTTATTTAACGTTCCATAAATCCACAATAAAAACAATAAGTAGGCTATAGAACATGTCAAAAGTAAAACATTATGTAAAATATATAAATGTGTGGAATCAAGCAGGAATTGATTCTGAATCAAGTACATAAATAACCCTAAATACAAACAGGACCAATCACTGTATAATGAGAAAAGCATAGGAAGACATGTTTATAGTTACATACAGAAAAATAAGTCAGATACAGGCAACAAACTAATCGCAGCAAAATAAATACAGAGAGCAAATATATGCATGTGAATAACATTAAGATGACAAAATGTTAAGATTTTGTTGTGATATTTAGTTGACAATAAGCAGAGATTACTAGGATTATATATAATTCTTAAATTGCTAAACATGTTTTAATGTGTTATGTCATTGTTGTACGGTTATAGCTAGCACAACGTTCATCAGTGAATTCTTGTGTAAAGTTTTTTTTATGTGTGACAGGCTTCCTCTATGACTTGTGACTGTCTCAGTTGATTGTCTTTGTATTGTTTTGTATGATGTGCTTTACATCAACATAGAGCCTTGGAGCACTCAAGATATTACAAAGCAACAAATTATGTATGTATGTATTAAATATATGGTCTTATTAAAGACATTTGATGGCACATTATCTGTTAGTGATAGATTTGTATTGAAAATATTCTTCTATGGAGTAAAATGAATGTATATGTAGGAATAGTTTTAAACAAATTTCATATTTCCTAGTATTATTTGATATACCTTTAATGTATGGATGATTTCCATATCCATATGGTTTTTGTAATCCTGTATGGATTTACGGAAGGAAAATAAATGATATGTTATGATAATGACAGTTACAAACCTCCTTTGATAAGCTTCTAACATGGCTGTCACAAATTATAAGTATTTATATCTTCCATGAGCTGATGTTACAGTCTTTTTTTAATTATTTAGCTTCACTCTTTTCTGTAGTGATGTCCTTTACTTTATAGTCCTGCTTGTATCCTCTCTTGCTATTGTCCATTAATTATGCTTGCTATGGTGTAGGTCTTTTCTTCTAACTCTATGAATGATTGCTGATGAGTCAAACTAGGGTTTTGGAGGTTAAGTTCTACTTTAGTTTTCACATTTATTTATTCTTGTGGTTCTTTAGTAATTGAACAATCCTGTCCAGTATACTTAATATTTTCTTTCTGTTCATTATTTAGAGCTCTTGGTTTATTCTCGTATAAAATCTTAATTCTATTTTCATTTCTAGGCATATTGCTGCTAGTTTCTAGAACTGTGTAATGATTTGCATTCACTAGGTTTTGTTCCTTAGAATTTATTAACTCATTATCCAGTAATTTCGTTTTGTTTTCTGTACTTCTTTTAGGATCTCTTATTGTCATCACATTCCAACTCTTATCTGCTTCCCATTCAGCTTCCATATTTTGGATCGAGATTGCAACGGTATCCTCTTGAACATGCTTTTTTTTTTAAACATTTGAATAATTAATTGAACAGAACTTAATTCATGAAGTACTTGAAGTTGTATTTCAAACTATGCACACTTTACACAATTTTGTACTTCAGTAAAATTTCAGTTATTCAGAAAACTTTTAACATATTGCTTCATTCCATCCACCTCCTCCATCACCTTTGTCCACTTATAAATGTATGGAAGAATTTAAAATTCCTAAACAATTAATAAATAAATAAGTATGTGTTTAACATGTGCACAGAAGACAAGAAGTGCTGTTAGAATAAGAGGAACACTGTCATCCTTTTTTTAAAATAAAACAGATTTGAAACAAGTTGACTATCACCAATATTATTAAACTCAGCATTGCAAAAAGTGGTACAAAGTATAAAAATGGTTCTTTGAGGTATGAAGATTGGTAAATAACAATTGAATGTATTAGCATATGCAGGTGACATTGTCTTAATTGGAAAAAACGAAATAGAAATTAGACAAGTTTGTGTAGAAATACAAAACTTTGCCAGAAAGTTAGAACTACACATAAACCTAGGAAAAACAAAATATATGGTAGTGGAATGGAAAAAAAATTCAAAATAAAATAAAATAGGAAAATTAACAATAAAAAATTATACCTTAGAATGAGCTGAAAATTTTAAATATATAGGTGTTATACTTAATGTAGATAACAATCACCACATAGATTTAAAAGAAAGAATAAAAATGCTAACAAAACATACTCCATGCTACAATGCTACAAACATTTTTAGGAATAAAAATAGATTAAAAAACTAAAATGAAAACTTAAAAACACGCTAATAGACAAAACTTTAACATATGCATCAGAAACCTGGATACTAACAAAGAGAGATGGAAAGCAAATATTTTTGAAAGGAAAGTGTGTAGAAGAATTTTAGGCCCAGTATATGACAATGAAAAAGAAAATGGAGAATATTAACCAATAAAGAAATTTATGCATTGGTTACAAAACTTACTATAACAGAGACAAATAAGGGTTAAATAGATTACGTTGGTTTGGGCATGTACAAAGAATGAAGAAAATAGAATTCCCCCAAAATTATTAGATATTTATTTGGAAACAGTGAGTCTGAGAAGTATACCAAGAAATAGATGTAAAGGGGAAGTGAGCGAGGATGAAAGACTAGTGTGTGGAAAAGGGTGGGAGGAAAGGGTATATAACATAGAGGACTCAAAGAAGCTCCTGAGAACAGCAAGGAATTGTCGCATCCTGCACATGCCAGTCGAATGAATGAATGAATTCTTACAGCCCTAATATTTTTAAAATCCAAAAGGATAATTAGGGTTGTTATGAATGGCAGACATAGATATTCTTGTAGTCAGTTACTCCAGAAACTAAAATTTCTTCCCTTCTATTACACAAAAACCAAAAATATTTATATGAATCACATGCAGAGATTCATAATATCAACACCAAATGTATTGATGTGATTTTTATGGACTATATAAGACGGGAAGTTTAGGAGCGTTAGGTTGTAGAGAAGGCCATTGATCCAGACGGTATCGAAGGCTATGTTCACGTCGACGAATACTGCGACGGTGAGCCTTTTTCACCGAAATTCCTGGTTATTCTTCAAACGAATGGGCCAGCTGCAAGGACATGCTATGCCTGGGTCTGAACCCAAACTCCTCCTCTCGCATCAGTTCGGGTTCGATTACTACATGTCAGATCCTAGCTAGTAGTATCTATTTTGCCAATCGTGTCTAAGAGACTAATGGGTCGATAAGAAAAGAGCAGTGCTGAATCCTTCCCAGGTTTAAGGAGCGTGCTTCATAACTTGGTGAAATTCATGGACATCTGGACTTTTAGGGAAACCGCAGGTTTGGGAAGATTCATCAAGGCACTGTTAGGGTAGCGTCGGGCACGGAGCCTTGCTGAATTTGAGACACCTGATGGCGTCGTGAACCTCGTCATTGTTGGTTAGCTTGGTTTCAAGAAGTAAAACCTCAGCGTCACCCGAACAATCTCAATAACTGCTGGTAACGAAAGATCGGTCATCGGCTGAAACTGAGTCTCCAGACTGTCGGCAAAAACTTCAGCTCTCTCAGAGTCTGTGAGAGCGATTCCCGCGGGTTGACACGGGGGGGATGGGTGGTGGAATATTGAGTAGGAACTCTCACCACCTGTTCGGTCTTCCTACACAGCGATTGGTCTTCGGAATAGATGGATTCGAGTGTCGCGCTTCAATGGTCGTTTTATCACTCCTTGAGCCGGCGGGTAACCGACTTCTGCAGGCGGTTGACAACGGTTCTCAGAGCGTGGTCCCTGGTGACCTACCATTGCCTCCCAGCCGGGTTTCTGGCCTACCTCATCCTAAATGCGAGCCGGTATCGTAAGCCTTGCGTCGTCACGTTTGTGACACTTGGGAGTAGAAGTTGTCAGAGCCTTCAGAACAGCGCTTGAGAAGTTCTCAACGCACGTGTAAATTGACGTCTCGTTGTACAATTCTGAATCTAACGGAATTATACTTTCAAATTGAGTTTGGAGGTTCGCCCAGTAAGTGCACATGATATCAGGGCTAACCGTTGCATGGTGAAAGGATAAACGACAAGCAGTGTCAATGAGAACCGGGAGGTGCCCCGAGCTTAGTGCAGAGCACGAAGTCAGATACACTGGAATTGAGAGGTTCTTGGTTAGTACGACGCCCAAGACATCGGGAATAGCGGGCGTATTGCATGGGTTGGTGGTTGGGGATTCCGGTTAAAGATCAGACAGGAGTCCTCGCCGCCATAATCACGAAGGTGTTTCCCTCTCGTGCTCAGCGGCGAGTTCCAATCCGCGTGTTTGCTTCGAGCCCAAGCAAACGAAATTAAGTTCAATACGCCACGCCTACCAGCTCTGACAACAAACCAATGGCAGAGGAGACTGACCAGCAGTGACCTGTATAGAAGGGGCAACATACCGCACTCAATTCAAGAAGATAACATAACAAGAATGACCAGCTCTGGGAGATCGATTAAAAAAATAGCCAGACCCGGCAATTCGAGAGAGAGAGATACTAGCTCCATATCGCCAAGGAGTAATCTTGTGGAACTTCAAATTTGTAAACTTGTCGTAACTCAAAATGAGTAACCATGTCGGACATAAAAGGGAGTAATCTTGTCGGCGACCCTTCAGAAAGGAGTAATAAAGTTGACACGAAAATCATAGAGGAGTAAAGTCACAGAGGCACATACGGAGTAGACCGGTTGCTCGCCATCCGGCTGGAGGCCTTCCCGCTACGCAACCTGCTGCCGACTAAAAGCCTCTTCTCTGCACAGCATCCCTGTTCTACACCACAGCTATCGTCGCTGGAGAGAAAATCAGTAGCATATATCTTCCCTGCTATAATTGCCTGGGTTAACCCAGCAAGACACCAAAAACTAAATCGCGGTAATTAAGACACAAACCTTACCACGCCTGACTGTACACCTTGAGACTACAATAAATATTGTTTTATGTGTTATACTGTGATTGTCACTTTAAAAAATCCCACATATGTAATTGTAGTACCACAGGAAAGATCAGAGCAAACAAACGCCTTAAATATACTTGGTTTATTTCGTGTCTGTTTACTAACACCCACGAACGTCAAATACCTTGGCAGTCGTTACAATAACGTCTCAACTTCAAGTTTAGCACGATCCTAAACATCCAGCGGGATTCGCGTAAGTAGCAAAGTTAGTAGAGGCTAGTAAAACTAAGAAAAGTGGCTGTTCAAAAAAACGTAAACATTGCACAACCTATGCGTAAAATACTTCCTCTAAATCGACCTATTGTAATATTTATTGAAGGTGTCTAGGAAATTGATCTTGCGGATATGATTTCCTCTCGAAATACAATGATAAATATAAATACCTCTTAAATGTCATGGACATATTTTCACGGTATACTTGCAGCGTACCTCTAAAGGACAAGACTGCTACGTCAATCACAGCAGCTTTAAAATATTTATTTCGAAATAGATAACCAATTAACATACGATCGGATAAAGGAATTGAATTTGTTACTACAATTGTCCAACAATACCTAAAAGGTTGGGGACTGAATTTTCATACGACTCACAATCCTAACATAAAGGGACTTTATTGAGAGTTTTTACAAAAATTTGCAAACGACGGTGTACAAATATTTCACAAAAATATCCCATACCGTTATTTAGACGTCAATTACACTTTTAACAATTTAAAACATCCCTGTCCATTCCACAATAGAAATGTCTCCAAGCGAAGTAAACACCTCAAACATTTACTCTGTCTGATAGAAGATGATCAGTCTAAGGGCTAAAATTTCTCCAAGGACGTGTTAAATGTAAAGTGGGAGATCTTGTAAGGACAACGAAAACGTTAAAGTTTGTCAAGGGGTATAAACAATCTTTCTAACATACATATATCCGATTGTGAAGGTTTTTCAGAGCATACCACAACCTTTTACGAACTTTCAGCTTTGTAAGCTCGTCTTATTGTATGTCATTCTTACGATAACATGCTTCTTGTCGAAACTGTACCATCACAAACCGAGTTCCAAATAGATAAATTATTACGCACCCGAAATATAAACATTATTAAACTACATGTTGTGAAGTGAAGAGGATACGAAGATACTTTCAACTCTTAGGTTAGCGCTTATGATAACACGAAAATATAATCGAACTCTTTTACGTGACATTGCTTTCAAATAATTTCAATTATTTTTTCCTCAGAATACAATAGCTAATTTTAGAACCAATTTACCCATTATTTTCGAGTTTGAAACTGACAAATACGAGGTTTGTTTGGTGGAGATATATTATCCGAAAGGATACAAAAAATGCCTGCTATAAAATACCTTACGTTTAGATTCAATGCAAATCAAGTTTCCCGTAAAAAAATAAGATTCTCTGTATGATTACATCGCGAATATTACCCGATTTTACAAATCGCCTAACATGAAGGAACAGTTTGTTACTACTTTAATCGAGTTACTAAAGAGTTATGTACCACCTCACGAGTTAATAACTGAGTTATTAATACGTGACATGGGCAAAATTCACTCCAGATTAACGAGAATATGGTATCTCCAATTCCGGTCAAAGTGAATAACGGGGAGGAAAGTTTAGTTGAAACAATTGAGAAACCATCTGTTTGCGTTCTTCCACAGTAACCCTGGCTGTGAGAGATAATTTTAACTTTTCCCTGCCTGCACTTGTATGTGTTTACAAGGATGTTATCAACCAAATTTGGTAGGGGATTCTTACGTTATACCTCTGACTTCCTTGCAATTCCCATCGACAATTCCAGAACACCTAGAGTATAATGAATACCATTCAAATCAATAAAGTGGTAACAAAACATGTAAAGAATGTGCATGGGGTTTATCCAGTAATTCTTTTAATATCCACGCTTACAAAAACCTCAATAATTATCACCAACTTCGACAAGCATGATTGAGGCAGTAGCTAGTGCTAAAAATACTCTTTTAAAGCCACATTTAAAACTTGGAGTAAAATTATAGCATCCGGTAACGCACCTATGCAGTGCATGATGAAAGATATATGTGCTCAGTGTTTGCAAAGGCATGTAGATCCAAAAACTGGTGAGGAGAGTTTTGTTTATAGCTTCAGTAATCAGGATCAAAAACATTGATTACGTTGATTTTAAATTTTTAAGAGGAAGACTAAACAAATCAATTTGCAAGAAAAGGTACAGCAAAATGGGTAAATTATTGCTTACAAGAGATTAAAGAGAATTCTGCTTGACATTGTAGAGAGAAAAAGGGAACTAAGAGAAAAATATAGAAAGGAAATAGATAAGTGGAGATTTTCCTTTTCGTGCGGCAAATGCCTGATATGTATTGGGTAGTTCTATATTTTTCCGACTCTGGATACGCCGAATATTTTGAATCGTACGGTCTGCCACCATACAATCTCGAAATCATTGCATACCTTCGGTGTCACTTAATTTCTTGAAAATTTAAACGCCACATACTACAGGGTTTAAGTACGAATGTTTACGGTTATCACTGCTGCAAAGACGCCCTCCACAGAACCAAGAGACTATCCATGACGTCATTCGTGAATATTTTTTTACCTGCTCGCTACACCTGCAAGGACATAAGGGCAATGCGCATGCTCCGCGCTCAGTTTGGAGAGTTTCTCGCTTGCAGCCAGTAGGAGCAGTTGCAGCAGTTGTGCAAGCCGCAGTCATAAATAAAGCAGTAGCAGCAGTTGTGCAAGCCGCAGTCATAAATAAAGGTACATTCACTCACAATTATCAACAATGTTTCTGAGTGATTAATTTCACTTACTTGGATGAGCGGGATGGTGAACTCGTGGTGAAGGATTTGGCAGCTGTCGACTCCCACAGTAACAGGGTCTCATCACATGTCTTTACGAGACCGCACGGCTGGGAGGAAATACCAACTTTTAAGGCTAGAATGAATCAAGCTATTTACCATGGGTGCAATCGGAAAGATGGCTGTATACCGTATTCAGAGCTGGAAATTCTGCTACATCGCGAAACATCATCTGTAGTTACAATCTATTGTTTCGGACCTCAGAAAACACAATTTATTAGTGGTCTTATCGACCGTAAAATTATTGATATTACTCAGGTAGATTGACTCAACACGCTGATGTAATTCTGCCCACCATTAGCTGAAAGTCTGCATGTCACAATGCGTCTAAACATTTCTGTGCATTTCGGTCGACCTCTTCATTAGCTCAGTAGTTATACTTTTAAATTTTTAGTCTGCTGATTTCAAAGTACCGCCTTAGCCTGAATATAAGTAATGTTTTCCAGATGTGGGCCTGGGCGCTATTTCAACGTATCTACTTCCTCAACAAGGAAGTAGATAGGTTGAAACAAAGTACGTCTCCACCTACCTGAATGATGACCTAACACCGCAAGTGATGATTGGTAGTTCTTCTTGTTAAGTGGTGTTAAATGATATAGAGTGTTTCATTCTTGTGATAAGACACGTATACCCAAGAGGGAAGTACACGAGGTTTGCGTCGTACCCTGTCTATGTATTCTGTACTCTATATCCGCATCACGTCTGAGGTCACTCAGGTGTATCTAATTAAAAAAAATTGTTAATCCTCATGGATTTATGCAAGTATTTGCATTTACAGACAAGTAATCAAATTCTGAAGACGGCAAGACGAAATGGTAGAGTGGCGAGATAAGTATTTAGAATCTAAATGCATTTGTACACCACCAAACACAAAGGCCATTGATTTAGATGCATTGTATAATGAACTAAAATATAGAACACGTCTTTTCAACCAGTCTTATCGCGATGACTAAACACATACATTGTATGTATTTATAAGAGTGGAAATAAAATGAATAAACTGCTTTGTATGTATTTGTACGTCTAGATGGAATTGAATTTTAATAATAATAGTAATAATGATATAATATAATATTAATAACCTGTAATGTAGACTATTAATAAATTTGAATATATTTGTAAATAGAAAAAGTGCGTATTTTTTATTATCCTTTTTTACAATAAATATATATATACATACATACATAAATAGGGGCGGGCTCGTTTAAGAAGACCTAGAGGCGATAAACTATTTCCTATCCTTAAAAAGCGGTTCGAACCTAAAATCTTAAACATGTAAAAATTTAAATCTAGCGTCATATTAAGTAGTGAAAAATTAACACTAACGCTGGTCGCAATATTGTAAACATAAAAAATGCCGCGCGTCCCCCATATTGAGCAGTACAATTTAAAAATATTAAATTAACGCGCGCCGTACTTATTCTAAAATAACAAATGATTAAGTTAGGTTAGCGCCAATTCAGAATGGCCGCTTAATTAAAAAATGCGCCAGGCTGTATAACTCATGCCCACTATATTCTAAAATAGTAAATGTTTACTTTAGTTTCGTAACAATTTAAAATGGCAGCTTAATAAAAAAAGTGCCAGGCTGTCTAGCGCGCTTCCGCCATATTTTAAAATAGCAATGTTTATGTTACATTAGCGCCAATTTAAAATGGCTTAATTTAAAATGACGCCAAGGTATCTAGCGCACGTCCGCCATGTTCTAAAATAGTAAATATCTAAGTTAGGTTAGCAACAATTTGAAAAGGCGCCACGCTGTCTAGCGCATGTCCGCCATATTATGTAGTAAATGGTTAATTTAGGTTAGCAATAATTTAAAAATGGCGCCATTCAAATTGACGGCTTAATTTAAAAAGACGTCATGCAGTATCGCAAAGCACCACGCGAGCTGGCACAAACTGCAATTAATTCACTCAATCAATTTAATTTTCGTATTAATTAGATCAAACAAGATAATTTGCATATTAATTAGTTCAGTTAAGACAATTTTCATATTAATCAAGGGTCATTAACGCCGCCGCCGTGTTTCTTTATATGAGATGTCATTGCTCCTGCTAAAAAAAGATTACTTACTACTTGTCTCGTAGTTTAAGGAGTCCATGTTGTAATTTATATTGTACCATACATTATATGCGGAAATGTGAGGCAGTTAAATTGTCGTGTGGCTGGGGTCTGTTTTCGCGTAATCTCTAATCTAATGTATATCGTCAATATTTCGAAAAGAAATAAGTAAAATACCTCTGATTTTGTGACGACGTGTAATAACAAGTAGTATTGCGTCTCGTGAAAAATCTGACAGTGAAAGCACTACAATTAAATCAATTTGGCATATATAACGATCTTTCTGACATCGCGAGGAAGAATCGTGATTTTGACCAAACAGAAACCAAAACATAAGTTTTCACGTTTGTATGGGCACAGACAAATTGATTTCCTCACTTAGGCACAGGCTTGTTTGCAGTCAGAACCTCACCAAATGATTGGGGGAATGAATATGGATGTATGTATGTTTGTATAACACTTACCACTAGATAAGTATATTAACGCATAAACCTCTATCATTACAGCACAATACAGCCTATGCATTAACATACCAAGTAGTCGCAAGCTCCTGAAGATGGTTGTATTCACATCCGAAACATGTTGAGCAGTAAATTGACATAATAAAATAAGTGGCATCAAGTTGGTCTACCTTTATTCAAATATCAATCCCAACTTTATGGGTCAACGGAGACGTAAACGGATGTATTGGGCGCAGACGTCTGAACCACGGATACCATTGAAGAAGGGCCGCTGAATTCGTGTAGGTAGTAAATGGTGTGCTGAATCATGCGGAGCTTGAGGGCGTACATTCGGTAGTATTCTTGTGATAAGTACCACTAAAAGTGAAGTTGTCACGTAAAGTGCAGCAAGGAGATTTCGCGGCAGGCTGTTTGAATGCTCTCGGGGTAGCAAGAATAAGTAATCTGTGAGTCGAAAGGCGACGTACTGCGGACGAGTAGAGTAATAACCGTCTACATCGATTTTAGGTCTGTGATGTTCCATCTTTGTCCTAGAGCTTAACATTGTTTAATTTTTATTGCGGAATGTTGTCTTTCTTTATCCTGTTTTTTGGGTGCAGGAGTATTGGATTTGCTGAAAATGTACACATGACGAAAGTTTTTATATTACCAATCGAACCCGGAATGTTCAATTGGACCTTACAAGGTATGGAGAAAGTTTGAAGTTATTTTAGACCTGCACATTTGCAATAATACAACCCTTTTTGTATCCTAGTTACCACCTTTACTTTTATAGATAATATTCGTATAAATTTGCAGGGTATAACTTTCATGTATGTAAATATTTAAGTGTTATGTTGCACGATTAAATAAATTTAACTGTATGGTAGTCATTTAAAACGTACTCTAACCTTGTACCTCGAAAGGTTACGGTACCATCGTGACGCATGTGTGACGGATTGCTTCATGCATTGTATATGCATTATTACAACCAATTACTTGTAGGTTAGATTGCTTTAAAATGATTAGAGTTAATATTATGTCAATTTGACGTGAATACTGCAATATGTGTGTGTTTCATCTGCCACCGTTTTCTGCGGAATGTATTATGAGGCGCAGTCGCAAAATTGCGAAAAGCGGCAACTAGCTTCGTCATGTTCATGTCCGCCTGTTTGTCTGTGAATGGAACAACTTGGATCTGACTGGACGAGTTTTCATGAAATTTTATTTGAATACTTTCGAAAATCTGTCGACATAATTCAAGTTCAATTAAAATCGTACAAGAATAACAGGTACTTTACATGAACACATATGTGTATTTATGATCGTTTCTCGTTGAATTGTTCGTAGAAATGTTTCAGACAAAAGTGGCAGAGAAAATAAAAACACACATTTTATGTTTGATAACCCTTTTTCCGAAAATCTTACCATTTATAAGATAATGTCAAAAAGTATAGTAGTAATACTTATTTCTTTTCCACTGCAATGGTGGTTTTGTGAACTCACTTCATTGTTACACTATACATACTTTGCCTCTCTTGTATTAGTTTTTAATCTTGGTCTAAGTGTTGCTTCATGCACACTATTTGTGCCATGTTTAGTACATATTTTTATAGCTCCTCTTTTTCACTGTACCATGTACCAGATGTCGTGAATGTGTTGTCGCGCTTGCTTTCCACTGTTGTTCAATAACTTCTGTATGTAGTGCCTATTGAATCCTAATATTCCGTTTGATGTGTATTACAGTTTTTCAAATTTGCTGAAGATGGTTTGAGAATTATGATTAATCCAGTCAAAACACAAGTGTTTATTGTATTATTTTCAGCTACATGTTACACCCCAAAAGGCCTTAATCAGCTTGAACACATGAATAAATAAATAAGTAATATGTACACACAAAGTTTATATGGAATTGAGATCTCAGTACCTCACAAATTATATTGTTGTGTGGTTATACCTAACATTAAAAGAATAGCCTTGGGAATAGAATTTATGTAACTAGTTTGGTGGTCGGAAAAAGACTCGATCAAGAATATGTCAGTATGAAAAATAAATAATAATGTTAAAATGTAAAATCAGTAGCAGTGTAGGTAATTCCTCAAGGGACAGCCTGTATAAGTTTACAGTGGTCTCACATATTCAAATTTTGTTGAAGATACGACATTTAAAATGGCATGCTCTTTTATTGACATTCTAGATTATGTGTATCAGAGATTATAAATATTTCATAACTTTTAACTGTTTCTAGGAATATGGTTCCTTCCCACTGTTAATTCATTTGGTTGTCATACTCATAAAATTTCTTATCACGCGACACACTTGTGTAACATGTTTTAGAAAATATGGAATGTCTGATCTTGTTGGTGTCTAAAGGTCCTCAGACATTTTCAAGGTAAGATGCTAGAAATAATAGAATAAATTGTTGTGTTTTGGCTGGATTTATCATTATTCTAATTGCTAAAAAGCACAATAGGAATGAATTGTCTTAAAATGAAGGTGGTTTAATGTATTCCAATGCTACACTAACTGTACTGTGTGGCATTGGAATTTGTCTTTATTTATAGGGTTATCAGATCAGTTTTATTATCGTCCATCACTGCTAAATGCACCAGATCTTCCTTCATGGATCCATTATGTATACAGTGACAAGCATCAGACAGGTTTCTTATATGGTGTGCCTCCACTGCAACATGGTGATGTAGAGGTTAGTGTCTCCTGATTATATTCAAGCCACATATAAGCTGTATTCGTATTGCAGTTTCCATGAGATGTGTGTGATTGTTGATATAACCCTCAGTTTGGATATTCAGAATTGAAGGTATTAAACTTTTACAGCATATCGTTTGTTGGTGGACACTCAGTATTAGGAAGATGATGTTGATCTGGTATCTAAACCAGTGAATGTTAGTGTTCTGCATTACCTAATACTGGGTTTGCCTGCTAAGTGCAAAATAGCATACACATGAGAGAAATATCTTCTAAACTGCCTGCTTATTCATATAGGGGTTATTGGTGTAATTAACATTTTGTGTTTATAAGAAGGTTGTGTGTATTGTCACTTTAAGTGGCATAAATTATTCCAAGATACATTCTTTATAACTTGTTTTGTGGCTTGAAATTTCTGTTGCATTATTCTAGGCAGTATTATTACACATTAGAGAAGCTGAATTAGACTCAAAACACATCAGCAACATGGTGACACATGTGAGTTGTTAGGTTTTTTCAGTTTGTGGCTGAGGTATCCGTTCTTCTGTGATAATGTCGTGTGATGGGGTATTTGGTTCCGACATTTTGAGATAGCATACTGGTCCCATCTTCAAAGGTTGGAATGTCCAAGAAGGATGCCAGAGAACAGGTAGATATGTAAATATGTATATATATAGATGGTGTAACCAGGGATTGGCTAATTGGAACATTTAGTGGCAGGAAATTTTAAGGATTTTCAAAGGCCCCTCCAGACTGAGAGATGTCTTGACTGGCACTGAGAGGGAATCCTGTTGGCTCTACTGGCAAATTATGATGTCTTCTTCCACCAGCTGAAAAAGGACATTGGCACATTGGTGGTGAACAGTGTTGAATGTAATCAGAAGATTGGAGCCCTCCTAGCAGATCCAGAAGGTTCACCAGGAGCATGCTTCTTCTCAAGATGCCCTCACTGATCTGCCAACAACTACATCACAAGATTCAAGGCCCATGAGGCTGTGTAGACTCAGAATATTCACAAAGAGGGATTTTGCCTCCATCTTGAGCAACATTGGAGTCCCTACCTATTAGTTGTCCAAGCATCTAGCAGGTATGCTTGGCACACCATATGAAGAATATTGGGTTCATGCAAACAGTGTCTTCCAGATGGACTGTATGACTTTGTGGTCAGCTTTGATGTGGTGTCCCTGTTGACCAGAGCGCTGATCAGGGAAGCCCTAATCCTGGGCTGACACTTTGAAGTAACTTCCTGACCTTATTCCATCACATCCTCATCGCTACATACTTTAACTGTGGTGGACAGTAGAGTAGACTGTTAGGGTGGGTGTTGGATAACTGCTGTCTGCTGTTTCTGCCAACTTCTGTGTGCAGGTTTTTGAGGGCATTGGAGTAAGCAGTCTCTAAGCCTCTTTGCTAGCTTTGCTATGTCAGTGTGAACTTTTATGATGTGGCTGTATGGACTGTTGGAGTTGAAGAGGTTTGAGGGCTGCTTGAATAATATTCTCCATGAAGATGGAGAACAATCACCTTCCTTTTCAGGCATTGACATCTCATCATCCAACCACCAACAGCTCATGCTCTTTACCTTGTTACACAGGACCAGGGGTTAGTGTTATGGAGAGAGCCTGCGTGGTGATTTGGCATTTCTCAGGTCCACTTGCAGTGATAATTAGTACAATCAGAAGCATATACAAGGTGGTCCTAATCCACCTGCAAAGACCATGAAACCTAGTAAGAAACCTGCCTTATTTGCCTTCCTGCTGTATATTGTTGAGCAAACAATTGTGCTGTGATAGATACAAGATATAATGTTAACAGACTGGCAGGGGGTGGGATAGCTACAACACTGCTAATAACTTTTTGTTGTGTACAACTAGACGTAACTCAGAGCTAGGTCACAGTGATTGAAGAAAAGTCTGTATTCTATAGGGAGCTTGGCTGATTGCAAAACAGGAGGGTACTCGGGCAATATGTTTGTCTCATGGTCAGTCTGTCTAAAGTTTACACATGTGTATCATAGTTTAAATGCATTTAATGGGGAACACAACTTGCTCTTACTTTATTTGGAGCTGGCCACAGCATGTTGTAGCCAAGCCTTGCACGGACCCATCCTTCAAAATAGTGCAGCCACATTTGCATGACGTCAGGAACTGGACTTTACAGGCATTGAGAGTACAAAGTAGCATTAATGTAATCTCAGCTAGAAACAAAATAACTGATGTAGTGAGTATGGTAATGGAGGAGTGGCAGAGTCCGAGTAGTGGGCACTGACCAAATTCAGTCTCTACACTGCAGCAGAAATATGTGACTGAAGCTGTAAGTCTAGATGCACAGCTGCATGAGCCCAGGCACAAGTCAGAGTTTGGCCCTGCCACCAAGAAAGATCTCCAGTGTTCACTGCCTTGTGAAGGACTGGGACCGAAGACACTAGGTGTTTATTGCATCCCGTGTGAATGTGGCCAGGTCTGCATTTGACATATTTGGTCTGAATGTTGGCACTGGGTAAAAGGACCACCACAGGCATGTGCTGGCATGTGCATTTCAGACATCATGACAAATTGTCAGTGGCTCAACACATTCAACAATGACCATCACATTCAGCTACAGAACACAGAAATTTTCATCACAAAGTCCATCTGCGTAGGCCAGGTCATCAGACAGGTGACAGATGAATCTCCTTTCCAGCAACATGAATGGAGAGGTTGGCCTGGTTTTGAGCAATTTGTGGAATTCTCTAATTCACTCCCAGAGGGATTGTAGATGCCGCCCTCTCAGATGGTTGATATGCTCACTGTCCTTTTTCAGGAACAACATAATGTTACTTTCTCTTTTTTTACTTCCAGTACCCCCCCCCCCCCCCCCCCACATGCTCTGGTGGAAGTTTTTTCTTCTCCCAACACTCCCACATTCTTTTCCCCCCTATTTCCCCTCCCCCCTCCCACTTCTCTCCTCTCACCCCCCACACTCCCCATC
>Ga0123354_10005311_pt1 | contig 18684 bp, 15 predicted proteins | sample TergutLab28metaG_2_FD_97872 | JGI IMG/M metagenome (GOLD analysis project Ga0123354, IMG submission 97872) | Labiotermes labralis P4 segment gut microbial communities from Petit-Saut dam, French Guiana - Lab288 P4 | ecosystem: Host-associated > Arthropoda: Insects > Digestive system > Gut ...
AACCCCCCCCCCCCCAAACAAAATTCCTGGGTACGCCACTGGTCTTCGCAAAACAAAGCTTGCGGCTTCAGTTGTTAATAAGGGAAGAAATAGGAAGAGAACATGTTGGAATAAAGTTCACTATGTTGCGAGCACATTATTTAAGTATATACAGTTCATGTGATTTAATAAATATGAACTACGTAAACTTGTAGATGTGTACATCACACGTTCACATCCCATTTAAGGGTACTCGCTGTATTATTTAGTTGTTTATTTAATGATGTTCATGGTATTTGAACTAGGAATAATGAATGTGAAAGGATGTAGAAATGAAGGTAGGCCTGCTATCCTGTAATATGCCTGCAAGTAACGACGAAATGCCTAAGGCCTCAAGATAGGCAGTGTCCAGGTACAGATTCAAACCGGCAGCCTCCCAAATACTGCTGTGGCAGATTTGGGTGGTAAGACTATGTAGGGTTACTTTACCATTAATGCTGTGTGTAGGTTCGCATACATAATGCATTCTGTTTACAAGTTACAAGTCTATTTTACACTAAGCATTTCATTAATGCCGTGTCTGCAGCACAATACAATTAACTGATTTTGAGAGCTGTGAGTGTTCTGCTGCACTTAATTTGAAGTAGTGTTTAATGCCTCACCTATTTAAATAGAGCTAGTTTCTTTTTCCTTTTTCCGTGATCTTTTCCCAAACTTCTGGTCGCGCCACATATAAAAATTACCGTCGTCGTCTCTTCCTCTGTCAGTACTATCTAAGTCACCATTTATGCAGGTCCTCACAGTGTGGTCTAGTTTACATTTGAAAGGAAGCATGGTGCTACTATACATGGACAAATGAAGTGCTCCCAAGCTGACTTCCTGTGAGGTTACCATGACTTCAAGAGTCGGTTCTCGAAGGCGGTTACACATGTGAGAGCGCCTCTCATGGGTAGCTGAGAGAGGCTCTTGCGAATTTTACTCGCATGTGATAAAATGTAGAATATTACGTATATTTACATTAACCCTTGAAAAAAAGTATTTCTCGAAATTTGCTGCTATCCATTACTGTAAATATATATTATTACAACCTGTATTGGGAGGAAGTAGTTATAACTTAATTTGCACTTTGCTAAATGAATACAAGTCATGCATTAATCACTCTAATTTTTGTACATTGAAACATTATATTTTGTGGGACATGTCCCCTCTGGCCCCCTTCAAGGGCAGGCTGCCGGTTGTAAGGAATTAGCCTCACTCTCCACTGTCAAGTCCCTGAATTTCTCAGCAACCATAAGCAATCAATTTTTGTTGTCACTTGTCTGGAAAGAGATGGCTTGCACATTTGGCGTTGCCGTATGGTGTGAGAGAGAGAGATTCTGGAGTTGAAAATAAATTCTGTTTGTCCTTAATAACAACCATATGTTCATTTAAACTGCAAATGTGTAGATGGTGTAAGATTCTAAATATATATTTACAGGGCCTTATAGCTACAGACGGCTTATCTCAAAACATCAGGTTTCAAAAGTAATTTCGCCTGCATTTAGTTTTGATGGTGTTGCGTGTATTGTAACGTCTTTGTTTTCAGCATTCCAATTATGGGTGAAGAAGTGCTGGGTTTCCTCAGAAGCAGTCCCTCAGTTGCCAAATTATGCATATAAACCCAAGAAGTATGCGGTATGTAAACAATGTACATGTAGTGGTGTAAGAAGGAACATTGCACTAAATTACTCCCTGAGCTTTGTTTACATAACAAGGATATGTCTGCAGGACCATCTATGTACAAAAGGGTCCTTTAAAATTTCACATATTTTGGACAGTGATTTTAACTTCAATCTTGAATAGTACTTTCATTATTGATTTTGGTATCTTTATACGAAATGACAGCTGTATGTATTCTTGAAATGGTAAACCCCGAAGAGGAAGACATCATTCATACAAAAAAATGTGAAGAGTGTGCCATGTAAATGTACTAGCAAAAAAAAAAACCTGCGTGGACCACCTGTGTAATGCCTGATGACTGTTTAAGGGCTTTGGACACCAAGGTTCGAAGCAAAAACGAACAGTGAGTGGTGCTTTTTGACCACTGGCTTGCTAGTCCTTAAGAGCTGACCACTTTAATAAATGTCTTAATAGAGCTTCTGCCATCTACTGCAGGTAGTCTTTAAAAAGCCCATGGATCAAGGCATAATTAGTGCTATTCAGCAGCAATTTAGTTTCAGTTTGGTGTGTGGGCTGCTTCAACAGCTAAACCCAGAATCCAGCAAATGTAAGCTCTTAAATTTGGACGCCCTATAATTCCTGACTTCACTCTGGAAAAGAGGGGACTTCTCCATAATTTGGAGCTGTTACAAAAATGCGGGCTTTGGCTATGGAGTTGCTGAGGATTAGAATCTAAAAGGAGACAGATCTCAGTGCCTGGGAAAACATGAAGTAAACAGCATTGTTTCTTTCACGCCTACAAATTTGCGAATATAGATGATAGACTTCTGATTTTTGAGGGACAAAGTACCGCAAAATTCCTTCAATTCGACTTCCCATAATTTGGAAATCGTGGTAATCCGGCCCTTTAGTCCCAAGACCAGAAGTTTTTCTGACCTAATTTCCAGTATGCGAATGCTTTCTGTGACTTTATCTTTGGTTGTCTGGACGTTACGTCGCTAGCCCACACTTTCCTAATATGGTTCGTTCCGTGCATTGTCGATAAGCAGTTCACAACAATCAAACAACAAAATGCACTATGTTCATCCTTAGATATTTGTTTTATAATATCACACTGTTTATTCCTACAAATTTTCAATCAACATGGAATAGTCATTTGGGAACCATTATCGAGCAATACTGCATAAAACCAAGTGAGCCACTTCTACGCATTACTAACATGATGTAAAAGAGTTGATTGGTAAATAGTAGACATTTTTTTGTAGAATAGTTATGTAAGTGAACTGGAATATTGATATATGGGAAATTAATGCTATTGGACATTGACATCCTTTAAATGTGAACATAAATAAGCATTTAGAATGTAAGGGTACAAATATATATACAACATGAAACATAGAAGGATAGTTGCCATAACCAGTAGTACAGTAAATGCCAGTATCTCCATGGCAGCCTATGTACGTAACGAAAGGGGACACTACTAAAACACAGAAGGCTCGGTAAGAACACATGAATGAAGGTCATGTGCAATCATGACGCAATTGAAGGTCTTATTTAAGTTGGTAAAGTGGGTTGCATTGTTGCGTTCATTGTTTCGGGACCAGTTTGTTATTGTAGGAATATAATTCAATGTAAACTGTTTGAAGGAATTCATAGTGGGGTCCTTTGCTCACTTGTTTGTTTAGTGATGAAGTTTTGTTACTGGGTCCGTAGTTGTGTATGTATTTAAAATATGTGCCCCATACGCCGATTGTGGATCATTATTTCTTATATACCTAACATGCTCCTTATATCTTTGTTTCAATTTACAACTAGTCTCTTCAGTGTAATGCTTACACATAGAACAAGTAAGTTTGCAAATCCAACTACTTATGATTCATTAATTGTGTTAGGTGCCTTTAATTTCAAAATATCATATACAGTGTTTGTACTAAGGAATGCAGCAATACATTAGTCTGTCTAAACAAATTAGTAATTTTTTGTATAAGTGAGCTATAATGTGTAAACATTGTCCATTTCTTGGGTTTATTTGATGTATTGTTATGTGGGTTAGTATTATTCATTTTACACTGCATTTGAAGGTTTAGTATCTGAATGAGTGTTTATGGAAAGTTGTAAGCCTTGGCTGGTAAGCAATTCTTTTTGTTTATGTTCTGATGAAAAGGGAAGTGAATTCTACATGTGAGGAAGTATCTGTGTAGTTCTTTTTTATGTTCTGTGAGATGATGAAAAGAAAATTGGTGGTTGTATCTGTGGTGCATAAATATCAACTTCAACAGAGAACTATTTCCATATGAGGAGTAAATCAAGGAAGTTTATTTGTTCATTATTCTCGGGTGTTGGTCTAGAGACGATAGATTGAAACATGTGGGAATACTCAGTGTGATATTATAATATAAATATCTAGGAAATAACACTGAACATTTTGTTGGTTAAGTGTTGTGAGTCATGAACATTCTCTCCAAGCGTGACATTTTAAATTTTCGTAAGTTGATTTTGTCCCACACCTTGGTGGCATCACAAGTAACCACCAGGTCACAACAATCATCTGTTTGCACTTTGTTACATTCAGCATGTGTTAACTTCATGTACTAGGTATTTTAATGGATTCCAAGCCTTCGAAGATGAATAAACAAAGTACTACTGGCAAAAGGAAACATGGAACTTTGATTCCTCACAAAAATTGAAATAATTAGGAGGCTTGAAATTAGCAAAAACTGTAAAGAGGCAATGACTTCATCCAACATGGGAGCATCAACTGTGTATGATATAAAGAAAGAGAAGAAGTGTAATACCCCCCTGATTAGTTGTACAGACCAAGTACAGGAGCAGTAGTACAGTTACCTGTAAGAACTCTGGTCATTATAGGTACCGTCTGATATTCTGGAACATCCTATATTCCAGCAATTGTCCGGCCCCTGTTCATGTCAGTTAAACAAAATTTCGCTCTTTTAATATTAATTCAGCATCAAATGAATCACGTACCAGGCAAAGGTAAGGAGGAAGGTGGAACATAATGAAACTTTCAGGCAGAAGCTAACATGCAAGGAGGTAACTGAACGTTCAAATACACTCTTGTCATTTTTTTGGATGGCACCTCAGAGGTGCATGAACAAGTATGGACAATGTTTTGGACATGAAGAATTACTTCAACAAACAGAAATAAAAGGCCACACTTGATAAAATCTTCAAAACTCTGCGAACATTTTTGTGTAGTGAGTGTGTTTTGGGCTAAGGCAGTGTCAGTGTTTGACTCTGTATGACATTTGTGTTACACTAATTTTAACTTGAATTGTAGTGCAAAAATTTCTTTGTTCACTGCTACATGCTTCTTGTATCCAACATTTTTCATGACAATCCATTTGTTTCCTCCACAACAGAATAATAGTAGTTTTAACCAGACCTTGTAATATACTCATACATCATAATAGAAATCTGTTGACCTAGTTATAGACTAGATATAGAGATGGGATTACCTGTAATGTGTTCATCAACTCAAAGAATCCTTCGGTACCCACGTACACATCTGTTATCTCATGCTTCATGCACAAGAACAATTCGCTTCACAACATACAACACAAAGCATTGTGTGTCATTTGGGTGGACATGGTAAATCCACTATAGCACTGCGGCACTATTTCTACCGTACATATGGAGCTAAGCCTTCTAACACTAGTTTAACCATCATAAGGTAAATAGAAGTGTGGACAAGTGCCAAACACCTAGCCAACTGGAACGTCACAATAGAATAAGGCTGTCATGTCAACGTAGTTCGAGGTATGCTACTGCTTTTTGGAGTTTGCAGCCTCGTGTACCTAAAATGGTGATCCAAAGTTTCTTGCACAGAGGGACGAAGGCTGTGTACTTTCGAACTTCAAATTGTTCATGAAGTCAACGGTAACAGTGTGGTATGTAAAAGCTGAATGTGCAGATTTGATGTTGGATAAAAATGATGAGGATGGAATTTCCTTAGGCGAATGATGTACACAGATGAGATTAACTTCACATGAATCACTCGCATCTGGGGACAGGAACGGCCACATGAAATTTAGCAGCATGATTGAGACTTCTCAGAAGTTAATGTGTCCTTTGGCGTAATGCATGATCTTGTTTTAGGCTACAGCCTTTCTTATCAACATCACAAAAACCAATTACCTGTATATGTTACAATGTTTGACTCTCAACATATTGATGGCCCTGAGTATGTGGGAGGACTGAGGAGGAGCACAAGAACAAGACAGTCGTCCACTTGAGTTGCCACTGAAGTATGGAATACCATGGATGTTAGAGTTCCTAATCGGTGGCTTACAACAGGCAACCAATACAGCTGCCCCACGGAGGCCAGACCTCTCACCACAGGTTTTTTCTGTGGGATTAATTTTAAAAAAATCGCTTATTCAGAGTAGGTCTAAGAATTGTGTCATTAGAGAAAAGGTGAACTAACGCAACTGTAGCGGCCTTAGCTGTAGAAATGCATGCACAAAAATTGCCTGAAATTGAGTACCACACGAGTGTTGCATTGCTACGAACTGTGCGCACACTGGGTCTTGTAAAAGGTGTATGAAAATTTTGATTAATTGGACATGTTACAGCAAATCTCATTTCTATGTGATAGACATTACTGCTTCTCGTAACTAATTCCACCATTTTCGATTACCTGTATATTTTATTTTTCATAATATATGTGGAATAACTGAACCCTCTTAAGAAGTTTCCCCTGTTAAGAAGTTTTTAGGAATAAGTCCTTGAAAACTGTCTGAACAGAGGTTTATTGTATTTACTAGTTCTCAAGGTATAATATCCTCGAAGACACAAGTCTTCACATTTTTGTTTTGAAACCAAAGCCAGGGGTTCTATAAGAGGGTGCTGAGAAAAAGGTTTGGACCCAAAAGGCAGAAAGTAGCAGGAAGCAGGTGAAAATTCATGTAATGAGGAACTTTATAGCTTGTATTCTTGACCAGACATTAGAATAATGAAATTAATGAGCTTTCAATGAGTGGGGCATGATTGAGAAGATAAAAAATGCATAATGGTATAGTAAAGGGACCTAAAGCAAATAAGTCTCTTGGGAGACCAAATGTAGACAGGAGGACAATAAAAGTGACAGAACTTGTGTCAGTGTAGCGGCATTGACACCAGCACCACAGCACCACGACACAAAATGAAACTGTGCTCTACCCATACAGACAACAAAAATAAGGCAGCAAAATGCAACATATACACAAGATGGTGAAAAAACTGTTCATCACAAATGAAAATGAAACTTTGTGGTAAATAATAAGCAATAAATAAATATACATGAAAGTAAGCATTTATCCAACAGTTATATCACATATATGGTAGATGTGATGACTTTATATTAACAATGCAAAAGGACAGTAACAATGACTATGAAAATTTATTTTACAGTTGTATATCATGGCACATATGGGTGAGGAGAGGGGGGTGTATAGGGTCTTGGTGGGGAAACCAGAGGGAAAGAGACCACTGGGGAGACCTAGGCGTAGATGGGTGGATAATACTAGGATGGATCTCCAGGAGGTGGGATGTGGGTATGTGGACTGGATTGGGCTGGCCCAGGATAGAGACAGGTGGCGGACGCTCGTGAATGCGGTAATGAACCTTCGGGTTCCATGAAATGCGGGGAATTTCTTGACTAGCTGCAAACCAGTTAGCTTCTCAGGAAGGACTCTGCACCATGGAGTAAGTAAGTATGTCATGGGATCATAAATATACAGGGTGATTCGGAAAGATGGACTCAGTTGAACAGTAAAGGGTGCCTCAACACATGCCAGACGGTTGCGGTATTCCAAGTTCTCTGCTCACTCTATGGGTTGACTTGCATGGGCTATGCTCAAAACTCTCTTGAATTCGTTTCGCGTTCTCCTCTGGTACACACAAAAAATCTTTGTGCTGCCTAGTAGCCATTTTGCTCCAAACTGACGCTGCTGCACGGCTGTGCACTAGGCGAGCGCTCTAGCAGTGGTATTTGAAAATTTAGGACTTCATCTTTCACATGTTATGTAGATCACATACCATGTATAGTTCAGGAAATATAGACATATGAAATTGAGTCCATCTCTTTGAATCACCCTGTACTATGGTTTTAACTTAGTATGTTTCATTACTAGTTCAAAAAACCAGCGTAATTTCAGTGTCCAACCTCAGTGGTTAGTGAAATAAATCTGAAATCTCTGAAGTTAATACTACCAGACTGAAATGTGTTGGGTTCATTTACACAGATAAATGTATCGTAATAGTATTGGATAGTTGTCTGTTGATCAACTGTGTACCAGAATGTTACTTTCTGCAACATAAATATAATGTATAGATATTTCATAGTTGCTGTGAGATGTGAATGTTGTCACACTTCTTATACAAAAAGAGTGTTGCTTTTCGTGCTGTATTATATTTGTAAATGCCACTGTTTTTTTTTTTTGCAGGGTCCAAGCTATGAGCAATTGAAAAATATAAGAGCAACAAACATTCTGACTCCCTTTGCGCCAGATTTTAAGGAGCCACTTCTTATACACGATGGAAAAATGCAATGGTTGTTTGATCATACTGGAAGAAGATACCTTGATATGTTTGGTGGCATTCTCACTGTTAGTGTGGGGCACTGTCATCCGTAAGATTGCACCATTAATATAAAGTACAAATACATTAAAATTTCAGTAACTCTTCACTGTAGGTGTGTAACTAATTTACAACAGAAGAGGTGAGTATTTGTCTAGGAACGTAATGTAACGTTCTCTGATTAACCATTGTGCTGTAAGGTTCATATTTATTGGTGCATACACAAGCATTATGCTGTGAGGGTCATATCTATTGGTGCATACACCTGCATTGTGCTGTGAGGTTTCTGCTGATCAATACATACACAGGGAATGTGAGTGCAATGTACAGGGTGAGTTCTGTAAGCTGACTTCAGTTCATTCTTTCTCTCAGCTCACTTATATGAAATCCAATCAACTCCCTGACTTGCTTCAACACCCATTATTGGTGAGGGGTCAGGTCTCTGCGCATCAACTACAGTTGCTATGTGCATACCATTGTTGAATTGTGTGTTTTTGTACCATGCATCATTAAACACAATTTGTGCAAGAGATACTGCAAATTAATTTGCTGGCACACCTGTTCCAAACAGAAAACAATTTACAAATATGTGAGAAGGTTTCAAGAAACATTTTACATTTTATACAGTGAGAAAACTTGAATGAGACACTTACTGACTCAGGGAAAACAGGTCAAGATTGGTGCTTGATAGAAGATATGAACAAGAAAATTGTCTGAACTTGCCCAATAAACAGGTCTTGAATGGTATAGCAGTGGCACTTAGGGTAAGACAGTCAAGCATAGAAGCAATATGCCAACTCAATAATAAGTATGTTTTTTCTTTTAGTTACTAGAAATGAAATATTTGGTCTGGATACAAACTGGGCTGGGTTTGAAACGTGTGAAATTGAGGGTTAAAAGAGTTAGGGCAGTGTATGAAGGAAGATTACAAAATTTGGGGGAAACTCTGGAGGTCTAGCATTGTATATCATAATAATGTGATGGAAATCTGAACATAAATACAGGGAATAATATGGATAGAATTTAAAAATGAGATTAGCACATGTGTCAGTTATTTTGTATAATGGACCCCAAAACGTGAGGTGGTATAATTCCACTGTTACAAAAGAACTATAGTACATGGGTCTCAAACTCAAATAGTACATGGGCCAAATGATTAATTTTGTAGTTTAAGGTTTTATGAAAAGAAAAAGGTAGGGTCTTTAATGAAAGTTACACTTAAAATTCCAAAAAATGCACATACTTTTAACAAATGTATGATTGTACTATTTTATGATATATGCTGTACTACATGTTTCGGTTTGGTTTAGCCATCTTCAGGGAGATTCAGACAAATGAACAAACATAAAAGTATATCGTCTAGTATGTAGCACATACAAGAACTTGCAACCAAATGACTGCAATTTAAGCAAATCTGGATGCTATGTTGGTGATTTTAGCATAGTTAACTAGATTAAAATTATTAAAAATTACTATGGATATTGATATCTTCCATTACTGTTCACATGTGTTGCACTATTGCATGCAAACATCTATTCATAGTATCTTTGATCCATGGATCTGGTCCTGTGAAGGTATTAAAATTAAGCTGTATAATGTCACAATAAATAAACATCTAAATTAGTGTAGAATTGATGAGCATTAGTGTAAAGATCATATAATAAATACGTACCTACTCTGTAATCAGTAGCGTGATGCACACCATAAGAGAGTGCTATGCACCGATGCTAACTTCGCTACATAAACCAGATGGTCAGCAAGTGCCCACCACTTGTCACTGTCTTCATCCAAATTACCTACTATTCTACCTCTTTAAGATTCATTTTAATATTGTCCTCCCTTCTAAGCTTGGGCCCTGGTCTCTTTTCCTCAAATTTCACCATAAAACCTTGTAGGCACTTCTCCTCACCATCATATGTGTTATATACCCCACCCACTTTTATTCTACATGATGTTCTCACCCAAATAATATATGGTGAGGAGTACAGATCAAGAAGCTGTCAACTGTGTGATTGCTTCCAGTCTCCTGTGACCTCCTCCCTCTTCATACCAAATATCTTCCTAAGCACTCTAACTTTAACACTGTCAGCCTATGACATTCCTCGAATGTGAGGGACCAAGTTTCGAACCAGTATACAACAGCAGGCTAAATTATTGTTCTGTGTAGTTTAATTTTTTATATTTCCAGATAGCAAATGGGAAGACAAAGAGTTCTGGATCAAATGTTGGCAGTTATTGCCTGAGTTACAGTCTGCTCTTAATTTCTTCATGAATTCAATTTTGATTTGTTAAGAGATGTTTCCAAATATCTGAACTTCACCATAGTTCACAGAATTTGCTGTGTACCTTCACATTGTGATTTTGTACTGCATTTTGTTCATGAGACATGAACATATACTTAGTTCCAGCATTTACTTCTAAACCAGTCTCCTTAACAAGGGACTAATAAAACTTCAGTTTGCAGTATGTATGTTTTTGCCCCATAAATTTCCATCAGTGTATATATGTATGTTACATCCCCCAGTCTATTTCAATCCCACCAGGTTTGCTCAGACCTAACGACATATTTTAAAGGAAAGTTGATAATTAGTCCTTGTTTTAGGCAATTCATAAGAGGAAATGTATAAGGCAGATACTTTCCTAACCAAACTTTACTAAAGGTTTCAGTCAAACACACTTCTTATTAACCAAACTAATTATATGGGGATGCCAAACTCATTGGGAATATTATATAAAACCACCCTGATAACTGGATCAAAGGCTGTCTTGAGATCTATAAATAGCTGATGCATTGCTCTGTTTCATTCTTCTTTTCCTTTGTGTATTTGACAAATGCACAATATATTATCAATAGTCATTCTGTTACATCAAAACACACACTGACTGCCCCCAATAGTTATGTCCTCATATGAAATTAATCTTGAAAGAAGAATGTTGGATAAAATTTTGTACATAATTTTTTAATTGATATGCCTCAGTAATTACTATAGTCTGCTTTATCACCCTTCTCCAAAAGAAGTAAAATCATCGACTCCTTCCACTGTTAAAGTAACGCTTCCTTGTTCCATATCCAATTAATAAGCTTCTGTATTAAAGAACTACTACTTTTTGTTAATAATATTCTGAATTAAACGAAAATGGTGAAGAATAGTGTATACCTAGATATATATATATATATATATTTACTTATATGCATGTATATACATAGCTGTGTGTGTGTAATTAAATTAATTTATTACAGAATGAACACATTATGTAATAAGATTTTGAGTAAAACAGGAAACATGAGTAATAGGTTAAGCTCAGTGACAATTGTTATGCAAGCTATATTCGCGATGACTTACTCTGTATCTGCCAAAGATTTATTGGAGAAATAAAATTACATTACATTACGTAAGATGTTAATTCTGTCGGTCTCAATATGAGTAGTGTTTTAAAATTCAACATAAGGGGCCTGTTCTTCCATTTCTTAACCGTTAAAAGTTATTTGTAGCTTTTCTAAAATAGAGATTACACATTACTTTGAAATTGTGCTAAGAGAGAAGTTCTTTTTCTTCTAAAATTGAACACAAAAGTGTTAATATTAATTACTGTGATTGGTGCTGTTCTTTTCAGGAGGTTATTTTATTTTATAGGAAGGTCACAGAAGCAGCAGTACAACAAATGCATACAGTATGGCACACTTCAAATCTTTACCTAAACCCAAAATTCCATGAATATGCTGAGAAACTGACATCTAAACTTCCTGCTGATTTAAAGGTATTACAATCACTTTAACTCTGATTACTTTTAAGTATTATCAATTAAATGTTAATGTTACATCTTCTTTACAATTCACTGACATCCCTTTGTATTTGTAGGTTGTTTATTTTGTGAACAGTGGATCAGAAGCAAATGATTTTGCTATATTTCTGGCTCGATTACACACTGGAAACTTTGATATAATCTCTTTCCGTAATGGTTATCATGGAATGAGTTCTTTAGCAATGGCCCTCACTGCACAATCTTCTTGGCGAAATAATCTTCCTATGCCTGCTGGCTTCCATCACGTAAGTAATACCTTAAAGTTTCATGCATGTTTCAGTCTTGTTCATCCTCACAGTCTGCCTGCAGCCTTTTATCATCTTCAGTGCTGTGGAATGCTGATGGTGTCCACAACAGGAAGCTGGAACTGGATTTTCATTCATGATAATGAATTGGGTTAGAAGAAAATGGTGGTGACAGATAAGGTCAGACTCACCCAGCTCCAAATATAAATAAGTTGTATAGGTATTATAGGTATAGAAAATTCGGTTTCTTTAAACCTGTCTGTGGTTACTGTCTACCTTCAACCCCAGGTTTCTGAAGGGAAACTTTTTTTAAGTAGATAATAAAATTGACGTTGATCTCATGCACTCAAGGTGAAACTATAAAACTTGCGTGTCCTGATGGCACGCTGTAAAAGTTCAGACCTCGACTTCAGAATGAAAGCTCGAATTTCCCCAAACTACTACAACCCTGTTCGATTCCCGTAGGTGTCATTGGAATTTTTCACTGACACGATCCTTCCAGCCGCACTATGGCCTTGGGTTCAACTCAGCCTCTAACAGAAATAAGTACCAGGTATGTTTCCTAGGGAGTAAAGGTGGTCGGTGCATTGAGCTGACAACCTTACCACCTTCATGTGCCAACTGGTTGAAATCTGGGAGCCTCAACCTACTGAAACCCTCAGGGCCTGTCCAGGCCTGTAATGGGATTGCTTTACCTATGCCCCTGACATCCCATACTTGAGTGGCTTCCTCAGTGGCATAGCAACTTCAAACTTCAGCTACTTTCATGATTCAGGTATTCTGGGGTGTTATGCCATGTTCAGTGGTAAATAGTTACTGATATTTCAAAGGATTATTTTACCTTCATATTCACGATGCAGCAGTCCAAGGACTCTTCTTTAGACTGCACCTTGATTGGTAAAGTGTTACAATTACAATTAAAGCCTCTACATTAATTTGAAACATCAGCAACTGTTTACTAATTGACACAACATAACATAGTACAAGACTTGAATCTTCCACAACACAGATCTTGTGTCCATTACCTTGTTCGTGACAGTCCAGCCAGTGGCGTACCGAAGGGGGGGGTTTCAACCCCCCCCCCCCGAAATTCCGAAGCCCCTCTAAAATCATGCCAAACTCAACCTCATTGTGAAAACTGTTAAAAATTGCTGAATTTAGGATGCAAACACCCCAAGATGTTCAGGAAAAAGGCAGTAGAATTTTAAAACTACCTAGGTTCGCAGTTGTTTTACATTAGCAATAACAAATAAATTGATTGTCATCATAAATAGTCTTAAAGTACCAAAAATTAAGAAAATTTTACAATATGAAATGAAATTTCTTGTACCAAATTACAGCTGCCTCCAGAACCTCTGACTAGATGGCTACCGTCCCCAGATCCTCGCTCTCTCTGTCCTCAACTGAATTTGTTGAACCCCCCCCCCAAACAAAATTCATGGGTTCACCACTGAGTCCAGCACTGGCTTCATTCCCAAACCACCAATGATGCTGGCACATTCTGTTTCCATAAGGTACGTGTTAACCTGCCTGTGCTTAATATTTCCAAGTGATCTCTTCCCATCAAGCACTTATTTGTATTATATATACTCTGTGTTTCATCTTGAGTTGAATTTTCATGTACATGAATACTAAATTTTGGTTATACGTTGTTCCTGTGGACTCGAGTTCGGATGGAATATGTGAAAGTCGAACTATAGTGCTGCTTATTCTCAGCCTTGGCGTTAGATGGAGGTGAGTAATCAGCAGTTCAAAGCATACTTACAATGGGTAAGAAGTAAAGGTAAAGGTAAACTTCACCCTAGAACAGGCCATGAAGGCCCAGAGGGAGAACAGATGTACAGCTCTACTCTTTCTCTAACCTTGGCACTAAATGGAGGTGGGAGGTCAGACTGTGCCTCAGGAATGCTAAAATTATGCTAGATGTGTATATTTATACAAGTGGACTGTGTATGTTGCATACTTTTGCACTACATCTAGTAAAATTTTAGCATTTCTATGGTGAATATGTTTTAACTGCTTGGTACTGTAATTTTTTATTCACATATGCACATCGACCACGACATTTTACATTAAAAATGTATTTCTTTATTTTAGTGTTCACCCTGAAGATGGTTTCTGCAGGCCGAAAGACATAGGAGAAATTAGTACAACATAAATAAATGGTGATTAATGAATATATGAGTAGTTAGTTAGAATAAGGAAAGTGTTTTTACAGGCTATGAACCCAGATTCAATGAATGTCAAGGAGTACAGCTTTAATGAATAACCTGTATGACTGATTATTACCAACATGCTGACTTGTATCTTTCAGGCCATGAACCCAGATGTGTATCAAGGATTGTGGGGGGGATCACATTGTCGTGACTCACCTGTCCAAACGAACCGTCAGTGTGACTGCAAACCAAATGAGTGTCATGCTTGTGACATGTACTTTGGCCAACTGGAGGAAGTCTTCAAGTATTCTGTCCCGACTGGTAAAGTTGCTGGTCTGTTTGCAGAATCTATACAGGCAGGTATCTGTCTGTCTGTCTTTTGCATTTGCTGCCTTTGTGTCATAAAAACTGTGGAAAATTTTGATAGTATTTTTCTTTTTTGAACAGGGTAATGGTGGCGTTGTTCAATTTCCAAAGGAATTTTTGAAAAAGGCCTATCAGCTTGTGAGGATGAATGGTGGAATTTGCATCGCTGATGAGGTATTTGTGTGTTTCTGTCACATTTACTGACAATGAAAATACCGTCATTGGCACCAGCCAGTATTTTTACTTGTGCAGGTTGCCAGCCTTACTTTGTTAGTGACATCATTAAAGGAGAGAGAGAGAGAGAGAGAGAGAGAGAGAAGCATTTTATTCAGTGACACTGTCAGTTTCCGAGATTGTTTTGATGGTGTAAGAATGACACATGAATATGCAGCATTGAGGGACTGATACTGAACAGAGGAAAACTAAAGTACTCTGAGTAGCTCCTGTCACAGTGCCACTTTGTTCACCACAAATCCTACATGGACTGGCCTGGGATCAATCCTAGGCCTCCTTAGTGGGAGGCTAGTGTCCAGCTGGTTCAGCCATAGTGTGGCCTAAACAACTGCCTGATGGAGAATAAAGAATGTGTTGGTTGTCAGCCATTAGCACTGTGCATGATCAACACACAGTACTGATTGTTCAACAATGGAGGACATTAAAATGGAAACCTAAGTGTGGACACAGGAGTTTTGAATGCTTCTCACCAAAGCTGCGGTAGGTCATGAAATTGTTGTAAGTGCTAAGGAATGAGCGATTCAAAGCAAAAATTTAACAGTCTAATTGGGAAGGTATGCGCATACAAAACACACACACACACACACATATTACAAAAGTTTCAGTTACGAGTTCTGTACATGTTGTCAGTAAGTGCAATATATTGCTAAAATTACTGTAAAATCAAATTATTGGAGAAGTTAAAAGTGAAAACCTAATACTGTATTCAGGAAAGACTAAAGAACTTGATTATAAATGGTGCACAATTATTTCTTCACAGAGGCGCTAGCAATAAGAAGTGCTACAACAGTGTCTGTGTCCACAAATTTGCAGTTAAGATAATTTGAAACATCGTAGCATTCCATTCCCATACTTACTGTAGTTACATTAGCAGCCTGTTGACCCAAAGCCACATAATGTAAATTCAGAATTCGGCCTAGCTTGCTGTGGTATTTCCGCAAGGTACACCAGCAACCTGTTTACTCAAGACTCACGTTGTGTTAACTTCAAAATCATGGCATTGCAGTGAACTAGCACACATGCAGAGTTCACAGCACTGTGACTTATGCATGTATACAGTTTCAAGACATGCTGGGAAAGTTACATATAAGATAATATTTTGACCCATGTGCATCATGTTTTTACCTCCTCGGCTATCTTGAGTCTGCTTTTCCATGAGCAGGTTTAGTAATGCTGCCTGGAGATTTTGTCACAGTTTAAATGGACATATTACCATGAGCATATGCTGCTGAAACGCCAGCATTGCTAATGCTGTCTGTAGCGAAGACTGACATTGTCTCTGCTGTTGGCAGTGGCCGATTATGCAGCGCTGCTACTTGAGACGCGCTGGGAACAATTGTACCTTTTCAATGAGCAGCCATGTCATGTGTTGCCCTTAGCAGTAAGAGGGTGATTGTGCAGCGCTGTTGAAAATGATTTGTGTAAAAGAAGCCTAGCAGCCCGATACCGTTTCAGTCGAAGAGAGCGGAGGTTAAATGTCATGAACAACAACAAAATGCAAGTCTTCACGTAAAGTGCCCAAGTATAACCAAATTTAGATTTTCTCAAAAGACTTGCATGAAAGGCACAAGTATCAAATTTCACTTAAATCTGTCCAGTGGGAGCTGCACTGATACATGCAGATGGACAGACATCACAAAATTAATAGGCAATTTTCGTGATTATATGAAAGCACCTCCAAAACATAACAATTATTTAAGCATCCAATACATTTTATAAAGGGCAAAGCAGTCCCTGTGTCAGGTCTGGACAGGCATTGAGGTTCCAGGAGTATGAGAGTCCCAGATTTCATGACAATCAGCATATGAAGGTGAAAGTCAACATGATGGAGCCAGGTACTCGATAATCCCTCCCAAAAGTCAAAGTCAAAATAGCATAAAGATCGCTGAAAATGCTGCGCTTTTGTATGATAAGTTACTCGACATAGTGGAGCTAACACATATCAATTCTGCTGGTATTGTGGGTAGCAGCAGGAGCTGCTGCCCCTAGCCCGCCAGGTTGTCAGCCATATGCACCGGCCACCTTTACACCCAAGGAAATACTCCTGGTACTCATTTCCGTTATAGGTTGAGTGGACCCCAGGGTCATAGTGTGGCCAGAATGATTATATGACTGAAAAATATTAATAAAACCTTCGGGAATCAAACCCGCGACCTTCAGGCTTTTAGCTCAGTGCCTCAAACAATTGCACCACCACGTGCCCCAGTATATTTTATACTAATATAAATTAAGAAGCAAAGAATCGAAATTAATCCTATAATCCTGTCAGGATGTCCTATACTGCCTTAGAAAGAAGATTTGTATACTAGACTACAAGACACAGTCTGCCTACGCACTGCAGGAAGCAAAATCTCATATCATTCTTTCTACCCTGTTTTGCATATACCATGCATCTCATCTGTGTTGTGGGTTCTGTGCTATCACCACTATTGTTACTTCTATTATCACTAGTTAGTCACTTATGTGAATCATTCTGCATGTCCAGAGCTTCCTTGGAGCTTTAAACTCTGAGGCGGCCGTGACACTGAAAATTAATATTCTTTTGTGACATTGTGTAGTTTATTAGGCGGTTATGAAAATTTTGCAAGAACTTCAAGGTGGAAAACACCATTATCAGTACTTCTTTATCCCAGAAATATAACATTTTTCATTTAGGACACTGGATTGCACTATGAAAACAATCCTGGACATCATAAAAGAATGTTCAGTCATTATGTGTATATGTTTTATTACCTAGGTACAGACAGGTTTTGCAAGGACTGGAGAACACTTCTGGGGATTTGAAATGCATGGTGTGAAGCCAGATATTGTTACTATGGCAAAAGGAATGTGCAATGGCCTTCCAATGGCTGCTGTTATCACAACACCTGCTGTAGCGGAGTCACTGAAGCAGGCACGTTACTTCAACACATTTGGAGGAAATCCGGTATCATGTGCTGCTGGGTTGGCCGTGTTAAATGTAAGTTAAAACCACCAACACTTTGCACCCAGTGTATTTAGTTTTGTCACAACTGTTTGTTTTTACTTTGAGTTCTTACACTCTCTTCCTCCTTTCTCCTCCTCATGCATGGCACTTTATCCTGTTTTTGGGCCATGGCCTCCCAGATCTTCATCCTCAAACCTATGCTCTCCTTGTTGCCTTCCAGTTCCAGGAATGGAGCAACTCTACATATACCTCCACACCACATCCTCCCACCTACTTGTAGGATTCATCCCAGTTTTACTCTTCTGTAGGGCCCACCTCAAATTAGTGTAAAATCATTGAAAATTATGTAGAATTAAAAAAAAAAAACTGGATTGCTGTATAACAGAACTTCAGAAAGTAATTTAAAATGTGAATTTTTGGACACTTATAATATAAATATGACATGGTAAAAAAAAAGGTAAAGTGCACCCTTGTACAGGCACTGAGGCTCTGTACAGGCCATACAGTCCATAGGGGGAGTAGAGGTATAGCTGTACTGTACAGGCACTGAGGCTCTGTGCAGGCCATACGGCCAATAGGGGGAGTAGAGGTATAGCTGTACTGTACAGGCACTGGTGCTCTGTACAGGCCATACGGCCAATAGGGGGAGTAGAGGTATAGCTGTACTGTACAGGCACTGAGGTTCTGTACAGGCCATACGGCCAATAGGGGGAGTAGAGGTATAACTCTACTGTACAGG
>Ga0123354_10005312_pt1 | contig 18681 bp, 12 predicted proteins | sample TergutLab28metaG_2_FD_97872 | JGI IMG/M metagenome (GOLD analysis project Ga0123354, IMG submission 97872) | Labiotermes labralis P4 segment gut microbial communities from Petit-Saut dam, French Guiana - Lab288 P4 | ecosystem: Host-associated > Arthropoda: Insects > Digestive system > Gut ...
AAAGTAAATTAATCCAGAGGTAAAATTTTCTCCATGTGAGAATCCAAGATGAAGCTGTTCAGGAATATCAGTACTCTATTTCTGTAGTAAGTAACATTTCTGTACTGTTTGAAGTAAAGTAGGCCCACTACTGATCATTTCAGATATTGGTTTTAACAAGTATGGGAGAGAAATAATTACAGCTGGGTACCAAGTTTAATAAAGCAACTCTCAATTCATATGTGATATTCTGTCACACTGGTCAAAAAGGACTTTCAGAGGTTACCCAGATATTTTAGAGAGGAGTAAGAGGATTGAAACCTATAACCATTCAAGTAATTCAATTAAACATGACTTACGTTTCACACAGCTTCAGTACCACATATAAATTAATTTTACTGTTGCTTGCGGCACAGATAAAATTTGTTAGCAACACAGAATACAGTTTTTCATTAACAACAGCAAACATTAAATATTTAATACTGACATAAATTCAGACATTATGTGTTCATAAACCAGAATATTTCTTCCCTTTTCCATTACTCTAAAAATAAGCTTAAGAAATGCTTCATAATAATTCCTCATGCTGAAAATAGATAAGAGCATAATGAGGACACATTAAATAAATGACAGATAAACCCAACAGCTCTTTGTATTATTATGTCAGTACGTGCCACCTGTCAGTATACTATTCAGTGACAATCAGTCTTGTGACAAAGTGCAGTTAATCAAACCCGTTCACAACTGCCAAGAAATTCTTCAGATTTTCAGTTCAACCTATCTTTCCCATAACCCACATGAATAAATCACATTCAAATAAGTACTGGTAGATTGGATGACACATTTTCCAAAGTATAGCATGGTTTTGAACATATCTTTGAAAAATGACAAAATGATTGCATGTTGAACTGTACTGTTAGGAAGAAAAATAGAACACATTCTTTCTGTGAAACTTTTGTATCTTTTACACATAAAAGGTACATTAAACAGTTGTTTGACATGGTGTATTTATCACCAGAAACATTACAGAAGTGCGCGTCACATATGCCATATTTACATTTAATGTTTTCTGTCTAACAATATCCATCTAGCTTTGAATTAAAATGTAACCTCATTTAATGTCTATGTAATATCAAATGACAGCATTTTCAGGTAAGAATTAGAGAGAAAATTCTATGCAGCAGTAAAATCTCACATCACAAAATTCTCCCTGTAGGCCCCACATCGTATATATATAACTCATTTAAATAATGCACGTAGTTTTTCTTGTACCAGCAAACAGGTTATATAAGTGAATAAAGGTTGACCAACTAGATGACACTTGCTTTATTATTTACTACTCAACATGTTTCAGACGTTAATACGTCCATCTTCAGGAGCTAGCGACTACTAGTAGTGGTTCAGCCTACACTTGGATACCACATCACCAACAGAAAATCCTGCTACATAACACCAGCATGCCTCAAGTCAGCCTACACAATGCAACAAGTAGTCGCTAGCTCATGAAGATGGACGTATTAACTTCTGAAACATGTTGAGCAGTAGATAATAAAGCAAGTGTCATCTAGTTGGTCAACCTTTATTCAAATATCAAGATGATGCACGGTCCAATACGCATAAGGTTATATAAGTGATTAAAGATCCATCTGATCAGATGCACAACATATCTTTTGTACACTAAAAGCACCACCAATATAAAGAGAGGTATCTGTCCTGTGTCTAAATAGAAAGTCCAGCAATACTGACTTTCATTTCTTAACTGTTAAGAAACTTCTCCACACCATTTTGTAATGCTGTCTTTTATCAGTTATCTGCAGGAAGAATAATTAATATAATGGAATAAAGCCTGTTGGGATTTCAACAGGAAATATATGTGGTTATCAATTTCACATTTTGTCATGCTGTACACATTTCACTGTGACCTAATCTTACGTATGACCAGCCTTGATCAACACTTTGAAACCACAATTTAACTGAATGTGCATGCCACACATTACACGGTCTTTCTGTCTAGAGTTATACTATGAAATTCTTTCAGCAAAAATGGACACTGCGATACTGTCTCGACATACCTTCCATATACTGCCATCATCTGCTGTATTCTTAACTATTATAAAATACAAATATCACTATATGATATGCACACAGTGTTTCATTACTTCAGAAGTTTATACCTGTGGTCATCCCCAGTTAGAAATGTTATATGCTAATGGGTCAGTTTCTTGCTGGATGCCAAGCTATGAGAATTTGAAACTGAGGAACGATTTGCACATAACTAAGCTAACTTCACTACTATAGGAACATGGTCATATCTCTTTGAACATCTGCACATAAAGATTAATTTCAAACATCCACAAGTCTGTGGTCCTGCCAAATTCCATTGACCTTAGTTTACCACAATGCATGTGTGGTGTCACATGCATGAAATAAATTGTGAAGTAAAGCAGACATAAGACATGAACTACTGAATTAAATTCCAGATGCTGCAAGATGCAAAAATTACTCTCTTTCATACATAGTGATATATTCTACATGAAAATAAGTGAAAATGTGTATCCAAACTCAATGTGGTTATTTAAAACTTTTATTGTAAGCTGGCTGTACAATCTATAAAGTTACTGACAATCAAATCATGGTCATATTTGTGTTCCAACTGTGAGCAACCTCAGGAATAAGATCATGAAGTATTTACCTGCGATCGTGAAACACTCTGCATACAGAAACAGCCGATCTGCCATTGCTGTAACTTTGTAATTGCAGAATTTTTCTAATTCAGTAACAATTTTCTGTTGCATCTCTTCTGACTGAGTACCCACAGTTGTTTCTGTTAAATTGAGCTTTATTTTAGGCACTGGATCAATGACATTCATGCACAGTGCTGTATAAAACCCTGTGTAAAACATTATGGTAAGTTCCAAATACAGCATTCAGGATAACTTTTAATTGCTTTTTAAAATTGGCATTTGATAGGCTAGAAATTGTAAATGAAATTATATTTGAGTTGGCCCCATTAAAACAACTGTATAAGCTACTGAATCTTTGCAACAAAAAAAAAAGTACAATCTATTGAATATTGTTCTGTAATTTTGAGTTCAAATATTCATCCAGACATGGAGTTGAATCTCAGATATTTTCAGACTGTTTAAAAAATCCATAAAGATCTCAGCAATAGTGAAACTCACCTCTGAAATCACCAGCATTACAGAAAATTGAAGCCATTTTTTAAATGAAAGTATTTGTGTTTATTGTAATTTCAGATAAGAATACAGTAAAAGATGTGGCAAAATATTATAAATACAGAACACGTAAAACTTCATGCAGCTGTATGTAAAATCTAGATTTCCACAGAGTTTTCCATTTGGAAACCACACAAACAAAACCTAGACCACTAAAATACCATTAAACCGATCAAACAGAGAAGATCAGCCATCTTTCCACTGTAGGTGCCGTATCTATAACAGCCATGATACTGAACATTCACATGTTCACACACAGACAGATAGTACTACAGTAGGACCAACACATCTAAAACCTGCAGTAAGTGGTCTGTGTTCTGTGTTCGTTTTGGCAGGTGGATGAATCCACCCCTGTACCCTTCACCAGTAAGTGACGGTATTTTGTGGGTAAACTGAGTTGCCAAACTGTGTTCGTTTTTGATGGTGCACTGACTAAATTCATCATGTATTTTGACAACTGTAAGATGGTGGCAAGGAGAAGGGTGGGAAGGGTATGCTATACAGGGCGAAAAGAGTCTTCTCGGAAGCAGGGAAAAATGTACGATCTCTTCTCATAGTTTACACATTTTCTGGGGTTTTAGGTCCACTGTCTATGCTGCATCTCAAAAGTCAATGTAAAACTGTAATAACATATTTCTCTCTAGCAGAATTGTTATCAATGTTCCAAACTTTTGTTCTTATTCTGACTTCATCACTGCAGTGTGAAAATATACTGTCATTTAATTATTACATAATGATATATTCAGTAGTTAATACATATATTACTGAAGGAGATTCTAATGATATTGCTATATAGTGTGATATGCACATTCCTAACAGTATGCAATTTAAGCCAGATCATGTTGATTTTATTTCCTAACTTTCATTTATGAAACTTAACCAGTTATTTCACATTGGTTCTTTATCAATAGAATCTTCTTTCACCAAAAGAGAGTGCTTTTACTTTGATGCAAACTATAATTTTCTACTTTTCAGTACGGACATGTTATGTGTTTCTTTAGAAGACGTAGAATTAATATTTTACAACTGAATTGCCAATACCATATAAAATTTATATATTTCTCCCCTTCTTATACGCTGATTATTAGCTTTAATTCAACAATTATATATACACAGAAATATTGTAATATACAATTTATATTTCAGGCTCTGTTCTTTTCTAGCCTGCTCTAATATGATTTGGGGATGTGGAATATAAGTTCTAAATATTTCCTTTCAGAACACTTATGTAAGAGGGCGTTTCCTTATCTTCATTGTCCTAACATTTGCACTACTGTCTGCAAAATAACTGTGTAGTTTCGCTCTGCTCCTTTTATCGGGTGACATTACATTACATTGTAATTCATTTCACTATCTGCAACCAATCTAACCTCATTTCCGGTCCTCATAATTATTATTCTTTGCCTCTTTACACATGTATCCTTAAACCCCTTCAAGTGGTCAATGAAATGTGTGTGTACAGTTCTGTATATAATGATGCTTTAATTGTTTGACACATGTGATTGAGAAGTCAGGAAGAAATTTGAAAGTAAATTTTGGAAGCATAAAACTACAGAGATTCAAGAAGTTCTGGAAAGTTTATGTTAATTACAGCTATAAACAAAAGATTTATTTTTTTTATTCAGAACTCACGTTATTCAGCTTAATTTCCTACTCGGTTTTCTGAAATTGAAACTGAAACATTCTTCAGAATGTTTGCATATACTAGCAACAAGACGATACTCAAAAGAACTTCTTGAAACTTCTCCAAATGGGACATCAACACATGTTTGTCTATATTATCTGGTGCAAAAACACCACTGAGTCTGTGTAGTTTTCAAGGTATCAACAAAGCTGAATCCTGTACTTTCATATCTTGTTGGCATGTATACCTTTGCACTTTACCCCAAATCCAGATACTGACCAAGCAAATACACCTGTAGACACATGTGTGAACTTAATAAGTGAAGATACTGCATACCAATAATATCACTAAAAATCAACAGCTCTGATTCATTAGCCCCTTGAGACAGTACGAACTGTTCAGAAATACTAATTGTGAATAGTGGACCTGGTCCTATAACCTGTTATGAGAACAACAAAAATTGTTTGTACAGTACTACTTTTAACATCGTAAGCACTCTGCACACAGTTATCTTGTATATAATTGTTACCAATATTAATTTAATATTAACATAATACTGTTAAAAGTACTGTTCAATTTTACAGCCAACTGTGTTGACACAGTGGCAAGATGTTATACTTCCACTGACATGGTATGGTTTGAATTCTGGCTGGGAATGTGCTGCATAGATTAAGGTGTTAGATATTTACAATTCTCATCAAGCTAATTTCAGAAGCATGCCTTAAAATAGGTCACAGCTGCTCCCTCACCCTTTCTGATTCTTCATTCATAATTAATGAGATGTATTTCATTTGCTACTGTGTGGTCTAAACAACTGACAGAGCATTGAAAAATAACTGAATGAATAAATGATACAGACCAAAAGTCAGTTAGTACTTGTAGGCTACAGAGATGAAATGGTTAGAAGCACTAGCAAACTCAGCTGAAAATCTGACACATTACCACAACTTCTGCGTTTAATTTAATATACAAGAAATAAACTATGATCTCCCAGCAACTTTATGTTTCTTTTAATTGTCCTCCACATAAATAACAGAGAAGTAAATTCAGACAGGCCTACTTCAGAGTATTTACCAAGTATTGAACAGATACAAGCCAGATGTCATTGAGCTAACCTGTCTGATGTTTATATTACATATCTTTCCAACATTATGTAAAAATCTGATTGTATTTTATTCCTGCTTCTTGCTTGGTCAGTCAAACTCATCCTGTAATTAATCAACAGTAAAACTTTGCATTTGTCAGTGAATTTCACGAAAATAATTGTTGAATTTTATAAACAATTATAATTTCACTTTGTTCAGTTTACTATTTATGATTATGAATGGCATTTTAAGCCCACTCCAAATGTGGATATTTGTATTTATTAAATATTCTAGCATTTTATCACATAGTAGGACACGGTTAAATTTACACAAACCTATAAAAAGAAAATGAGATTTGAGGTTCTCATGTTGATGACTATGAAGGATGCAGTTTTTTTGGGACATGAGGCCATGTAGTCTGGTAGGCATTTGTTGAAAATTCAGAGAAACCACCCACCCTGATCTTCAGAAGATGATGGCAGTGGGTTCCTCCAAAACACAAGGTAATTTCTACCTGACTGCAAAATGTCATCTGGGAGAAAACAATATTCTTCTAACAGATACAAAACAGTGGATTCAGTTAAAACATACAAACAATAAATATATAATAGTGAGACTGTGAAAGAGCCATAGATTACAGAAAATTCCTACACATCACAGTTCATATGCATCTGTCCAAAACATTTCTACATTAAATACTGTCAGATCAAAGCAAAATCACAGGAGACACCAAATGAAATCACAAAAAATAAATTCATGAAATGAATGTTATCATTCATTACACAAACTTATACTATTCCAAAGAGTGAGATGACTATTAATAAACAATAATTTCACAAATTGTTTTACTGCATTCTGAAACACTGTCTCTTATTATGACAGAATAACATATTTAACTATACTGTGTGTGTTTGATCACAAAGTATACATGGATATTTCATTTTATGAAGTACAAAATGGAGAGTGTTATATCAAAGAAGCTTAATGGTTTGTAAGAACCAGTGGTGAAACCACAGATATTGTGATGGATTGCTCATGTAGCCTAGACTGAGGGGATGAGGTATATAATACTGGTTGATAACAGTATGAAACTGGGGGATATGAGGTGATAAATAAGTCTTGAATTGTTATCTCATCTAGTGAAGGGCTGCAGTATAAGCAGTGTTGTTTGTGGGTTCTATTATCAGAGAATTAGTAACTTTTATCAATGTCCTCTTTGTAAAGTGTGAAAGTCTACAGAATTGCATCCTAAACCATCTATTCTCAATGTCATACTACACATTTCTTAAAACCTGGGACTTATTTTTACACCATGAACATTACAGTCAAATTTAGCCAGTTTTTCAACAGCGGCACAAAATGGAAAGAATGAATACAAAGTATAAAACAATTATCCAGTTACAGGCCAAAACATTTGTTTAAAACATGTTTCATGTGCTCAGTGTTTAACAAGATAAAATGCCTGATTTTATGTAAAGACTTTGAGTAAATCACACTCATCAGTATAACAGATTTATAATTTGTTACTTGGATTTAATAAGCTTTGGACTGTAATTTTCCGGGCAAGGCACTATGTAGTTGCATGGGTAGTTCCTAGTGTTTCAGCAAAACCTGCTACCTCTGTCTTCAGAATAGAAGTGAGAAACTTGCTCTGAAATGATAGAACTACCTGTGAGACTACTAAGTGAAGGATCTGGATGATCAACATACTTTTCACAACTGTGAACACCACAATTCATACGCCCTAGAAAGGTTCCACCAAACAAAACTTTTATCTATATCTAAAAATGAATCCAGGAATTACAAGTAAATGATGCAACAAAAAGCAGATATATCGGTAGCTTTTCTTCGCACATATAACTTACAAAAAATATGATTCCTCTTAACCTTTAGCCGCCAAATGACGTATATATATATATATATGTCGTGCAGTGAGCCCTTTAAGGGGCCGAACGGCAATTAAAGGGGAGGGGGGGGGGGGGGATTTAATTCCGGCGTCAAAGGGTTAAAGAACTTCATTCTTAGATTATATTCCAAGTAACAGAAAGAGGACAATATGCCATTTACAAATATCCACACTGTGAGTGAGATCTGAGCACAGATTTTCGAGAATGAAGAATGTCATGTTACCGTGTTCAGTACCCTAAACTACTGTACAATTAGTACTGCACAGGGTTTTGAAATTCAGTCATTTCATTCACTACAAAGATGTCTAGTTGTTTTAAATGTCACATATAAGTTTATTTTTTAATTAGTTCTCATCTATTTTTTTCAATTTAAGATTTTTGTGCTCTTTGTTCTGTACATGCAGAGGAATGAACTGTTGATATTGTACCCCTACTCAAGCAAGTATGAACCTTGTGAGTTTGGTGTGTACTACATGCTCTCACTGAGGTGTTTGCACCTCTGTTTCTTCTCGCATACAGCAACTAAGTGTCCTGCCCACTGGCCCGCTCACGTGTGCAAGCGACAAGCCCTGCTCCCCCAGTCTGTCTCACACGAAAAACATGTACGTGGTGGCACATGTGGCGACGGTTGTTCTATGGAGCTTGCCACCATCTTGTGTCACATCGTCCATCAGTTTGATCATCATGAGCAAAGGCCACACTCACACAAACACAAAAAGTACACATACACACATGATACACTAACACACATTCACAACCACAAATACCCCCACACCTACTATCTCTTAACATGAAAGCAATTTCAAATGCAACTTTAATTTGTTTTTTTTTTTTTTGCATGATCAAGCGCTTCCTTTTGTGGTAGAATGGTTTCCAAACTAGACTAAAAGATATTTTCAAGTTGGGTATTGTTGCTGCTGATTTTCTTTAAATGTGGCCCTGAGAGTTATGCAATTTTTTAACACTATCTGTGTATCCAAAACCATATGAAATACAACAAAATTAACTGAAAAGTTTGGTAACCAATACCAACGAGAAAAACATTCCCATAATATCAATGTTACTGATATTCTTGTGGGGGGTTTTCTGCATTTTTACCTGAAATGTATGGCCCTTTAAAAAACACACTTTCTCAACTAATGCCATATTGCCATACAATATTAATTCTTACACAGGCATGACATAATGTCAATTATTAGCTAAAAGCTAGCGACAAGAAGTGCAAACCCTGCAGAATTCTGACATATGCTTGGCCTCATCTACAGAAATATGTTTTGGCTTCTCCAGAGGACATACAAACATGAACGGCAAGAGATGATAATTCCTTGAAACGCTTGATCAATTCTCCTTACTAGTAAGCCTCATACTAACAATGTTTCCTCTTCACCACTTATTCATTGGTATAAACTTGTTCCAAAACCTTGTCTCTTGTCGTTAGGTACAACCAGTCATAGCCACACCTGACATGCAAAACTGTGTTTTGTTATCATACCCAAAAAGAGACATGTACTCTGTAGAGAATTATTTTTTTAATGGTGTCTAGTAAATTTCACCACCGTTTTCTTTGATGTATTATTATTCAGGCCAACTCCAACAATTTAGTAGTACAATGTGCTTCGAATCATTTCTAATTCCATACAATATAGAACTTTACTATTTATATGTGAGGATGTCACATCATTCTGTAAAACATAATGGAAAGAATCTAATAAAAATTAATTAAGAAAAGAACGGACTGTTTTCATGTTTTGGCTCAGTTGAGCTGATTATATAATTTAGAACTGGCAATATTTCTGACTCAACAAATGCTGAAAATAGGACCTTTTTGATCTCAACCTTCATACACATCTAAACTCAATTTTAAGTAAATTCTAGCTCAGTCTGTGCTGAAGCATGGAGAAGCAGAGCCGGGTTATCTACGTGTACGTAATACCTTAAGTCCTTGCATAAATGCTCTCCTGCCTTCCTACCAATCACATTTATATCGAATTAAGTGTGAAATACAAGTCACTTCTCAAGATACAGTAACTAAGTTCGTTTCTACTTACTAAAACGGCTTCTAACCTCCCGGCACGTGCAACACGTCACTGTTAGAAGCTGGACCAGTATGTAATTTGATCAGTGATTCCTTTCTATAAACAATAATGGTTACATTTGGTTTTCATGAGCAATATTTATAAAATCTGGAATTGTAATACTCAGTTTGAGTGTTTTAACATCACAAAGAAACTAACGTTCTAAAGGGATGTACTAAAGAAACTCATTATATTTCTTCTTTTTACAAATAAGTTATTACGTATTAGTGCCACAGCTCATGCGCTTAGTCGCTAGATTCTTACCATGCAGAACTGTGTGCAATCCCAGGTAGATGAACTGGGATTCGTGGTGGAGAAAGGGTCGGGACAGTTATCATTTCACCAATGCTGTGGATTCGTCTATCACCTAGAGCTGGTACAGTAATTTCATTTCAGACGACAGTACTAAAGAAATCATTGTACACGTTCTGAGTCACCCATTCCTTACTGTGACAAATTTTTAACATGTACGTTCTTTCTATACTGATTTATAGTGAGCATATTTTTGGGATTAAGAGTTGATTTGGAAAAACTTTTCTCTCCACAATGAAATTCGGTCAGTAATGGCACTGTATACCGAACGATGTATTAGCGTATACTTCACGTACAGGCCATGACTTTAGAATCACGTTCTTTTTTATTCATTGACGTTCGTAGACTTCACAAATCATAAACGACGTACATTTGAACTTGCGCAAAATTAAATTTCTGGTTGGATACAAAATTGTTTCTACTTTTCTGTTTCATATGAAAGAAAACTTCAATAATTATACGTCATTAATTGTTTATTACATAGCAAGGAATCACTGTATGATGCAATGAACTTAAAACATCAACCACTGGCAATTTATTAGGCTTCTCAATATTTCGGCGCTAGATGGGTTGGGTGGTCAACGCCACGCCCCGTTCGCTTTACGCCGGGGAAAGAAACCCCCGTACCCATTGTACATGAAGCTGGATGAGCCCCAAGGGCTGGTATGGACAGATGCGGAATATGTCGTCTCCACAGGGTTTCGATCCCCGGACCGTCCAGCCGGTAGCGAGTTGGTATACTGACTACGCTATCCTGGCCTCGGCTTCTCAGTATCGAACATTTACATTGATAAAAAATCACTATGCGGTGAAAGCAGATATAATCTATGATGAACCCTTTCATACACACCAGTATTTTTATGGAGCTCCAAATTTTTTATTATGAGTATCGCAACAAACACTTGTACCTTTGAATTAGTGGACTGTTTTGATTAGAATGCATCCATAAAAACTAACGCTACACATTACGGTAAAACGATGTAGGCTTCATAGTACAGGCAACCAACCTAATACCACAAGAATTTCTATAGAAACAGGGAGAGGCTACCTTACACTTTCAATAGAAAGGAAACTTTAAGTGGGCATCGTGTTACGAGGCTTCATTGAAAGCTGATAAGAATTCAAGGACTAAAAGGGTGAGATTTATCAAAACAGTTTAACTGCAACTGAGGATGTTTGTTAACAGTTCATAAAATGTGCATGCATGTGAAAAATGTACTGTACTACAACATCTCACTCCTGCTAAAAGTAACCATAATCTAGATACACTGCTCACTTATCAGTCAGTATGCAGCAATATATGCTTCTTTTGCTTTCATGTTTAAAATTCTGGTTGTGCAACACTTAGCAGAAATGTATGTGTCTGCAGAATGGATTTCTGTATCATTATGGGAGATTTACAGCACAGATGCTCATTTTTAATATGTTTGGATGAAAATGTATCTCTTGTGTTTTTTAAAATGAAAGTGAAGTCATGTATGAATGTTATTTTTTTCATAGAGAGTGATTACTGAATCTGTTTTATAAGGTGATGGTTTTCCTTTCGCCATCAAGGAATTTTAACATATTTTAAGTTCTAACTTTAGTTTATATATGATAATGTATTTTTGTTTTTGAAACAGGCAAGGTTTTAATGAAAAATATAATGTAGATTTTGATATTTTGTAATATTGCCATAGCTACAGAATAATATATTGCTGGCTTAGGCCAGAATTTCCCTGGCATCATATCATGGCAGTAGAGTTTGGCTTTTAAAAAAATTCCTACACTCTTGATTTCAAACACAATTATAAGATGTGTTTCTTCTATGACCATGAAACTGTTTCTTACCCTGAGCAAAATACACAAGTTGCAAATGTCAAATATAAAAAGAACTGCATGGAGAATGGAGTGAATTACATGCTATGAATGAAACTGTCATTTACATTTTTCTCCCAAAACACTGGCATTACCATACGCTCAACATGTACTTTGTGTGGTAAAAAGCAAGAAACACATACAGAGTTTTGTGGGGAAATCTATTGAACAGCAACCATTTGGATTTACAGGGTGGAGGAGGGAAGGTAATATTAGATTTGTGCATAAAGAGGTGGATAAATGTAGGCTGGACTGAACTGACAATGGAAGGGACCCAACTGCAGGATATTGTGTTGTTTTGCAAAGCTTATGCTATGCTGTTTTGCATCAGAAAGTTAGCCATTTAAGCTTGAAAATTCTTGAATACAATACATAAATACCCACTTCCTACCTCAGACAGAATACCCCAGTTTCGGTTAAAACAACCAGCTGATTCATACTGCATATTCAAATAATCCCAGTTTTCTTATATCTGTTTGTATATGCTTTATTTATATTAATTTTGGCATTTTTCATGACTTGAAGGCACTCAGCCTGCATAAAACAATGTTGAGGAAATATTGATAGACATGTTATTAGAATACAAATATTGATAGACATGTTATTAGAATACAAATATTGATAGACATGTTATTAGAATACAAATAATTGAATGGAATGCATTGAATGTCAGTAGAATGAAAGGCTAAACCGTGTCATTACACTTTAGTAATCATTATCATGTTTTGGTATGCAGAAACTGATTTGTGCTTCATTTACAATTTCTTCATATTTTACTGTGGACTAAATACCCACCAAGAAATATAAAGTTAAATTGAATCACATTTAATAGAGAGGACAGTATTAATTCCATGCAACAATTAAGGCCATCTGATGCAAGAATTTATCAGAGATTTCATACAGAGAATTGTTCCAGTAACAAAAACTTATAGTTGTTTCAATGACTATGTATATAGTTTGCTGTTTGATTAAAACATAAGAGGGAAATCAGATGTGTGTGTAGTAGTAACATGAACAAAAGAATGGGTGGAGTTGTTAAATTATATCTTATAAACTGAATTGCATGTGTGAAACACTTTAAAGATGACATTAATATTACATTATTCCCATTTTTTAATTGTACATTTTAAAATTTATGTTTTACAAAATGGTGACAATCTCATGTTGTGTAATGATAGAGAAGAGCTCTGGTACCAGACAGCAGTAACAAAGAGATACATTTATCCAACCCATAAGGAATTTAGAAATTACTTAATGCTAAACTGGTGAATGTTGACACTGAAGTTTTAGTTGTTGTTAAAATGTAAATTAAAGTAATTTTATTGTATTTAAGTCAGCAATAATTTAATAATTCTTGTTTATTTTTATTTAGCTTTCACATTTGATGTTGTAGGCCCTTGATACTCAGATCAACCCATTAAGTGTTGCACACCATACACTTGAATGCAACAGTGACTGTGAAATGTTACAGGCCTGCTTTTGTTAACTGTTTTACGTGAATGTTTTGACCCAGACCCATGCTGGTAAAAGTAATGGGATAAGGAAAGTGCCCTCTACAATATAGCGCTCTGTTTTAATGCAAAAATAAAACTAGTTAAAAGGGGATATATAGTTATTGAGAACAAAGGAGATTAAAGAAAAGACATGCTCCAGGAATCTGGACATTCATGTATGTTTAATCCTGCACCCCTGTGGATGCCAGAGTTTATTACTTCAAGCTCAACCTTTTCCCATTGCTTACCTCCATTGGTCTTTCTTCCAGGAACCCCAAAACAGGTCTGTCTAGATGTACAAATTTTTATTCCCTCTTCATGGCGGTACTGGTGTATAATGAATATTGAAATTGCAACTAAAAATTATTTTTATTTTTATCTTAAATTCTGTATTGTTTGGCTAATGGAGTGAAAATAAATACCTTATTTTGGTTCTGTTGACAGATTTCCATTATATACTTCCTGTTTTGGGTTCCTGTCTTTCTGTTTTGTTTCAGGTTGAGGCTTCTTCATCACATAACAGATAATGATTAGTTTAATGACTTATTTTTGCGTGTTGTTAATCCATGTCACATTGCTGACATTTTTCAGATGCAATAGTACAACTAATAATATTAATACTACAGACACACAACAGTACTGCATATAACATTCAGCTACATGTATTTTAATGCTTCTAGTTACTAAGAGATTTTTATGCTACTTTTGCTTATGTTTTTCTAATGTAAAATTAGATTAATAAATAACCACAAGAAATGCTTGCTAAATTTAAATTTTGAGACTGTCTACAAATCAAATGCAAGTACAGCACTAAAATCAATTTTTTATTAATAGGTTCTAAATTTTTTATGTTAGCCAATTTTATTGTCATTTTAGGAATTGTTATTGTACTTCAGCTTTAACAGAGCTACATTTTTGTTATCTCTACATGAGATATTTTTGGCTTTGCTTAACATGCAACTACTTACTGTGAAAGAATTTATTACATAAGAATGAACTGATTCAGGTTTGCGTTATGAGTAGAGTGACTTTGACATGTTGAAAAATGTGATGTATTATTTTATATTTCAGTGTGGTGGTGAACCATGCTGTTCAGGAACCAAAGGCCATCGCTAAGGCCCCAGAAGGTGAGGGTTGCCCTCGCTGTGGTGGCTATGTTTATGCTGCTGAGCAAATGTTGGCACGGGGCCGAGTAAGTACATTAACCATTGCCATATTTTACTATATATATAACTGGGGTTTTCTGCCATCACATATGAGATTAGATACGCTTGTCTTTTTGAATATTGGAAGTTGTTATGCCATAGCGCATAACGGATTTGATGTTGTAATATTCTTTACACAAGTAATGAAGGTGTGACAGGTAATGACAGCATAAGTGCTGTAAATAGCATACTAGATTCTTTTGGTTCACAGTTTACTGATGTTTCTGGCAAGCAGCATCTTTGCTTTGGAACAAGGGCTGAATTGCTGAAATCTGGGATACACAAAGGAAGGCAGTTTTAATGAAAGACCAAAAGTAATGACTTAGGTCATGTCACAAAATGTGGTTATGTGTAAAGAACAATCAGTTCTGTGGGTAATAATGTAAAGTTAGTATTGTACAATATAATGGCATGAATGTTACTTGTACTGTGTGTTTCTGAATGTTGTGCAATTTCTTGTAAAGGTCTGCCATCCTTGGTTTGTGCAGGCCTTTAATGAGTTTTCTCTGTTTAATACTTTCATGAATTCCTAAAGCAGCTATATTTAATTCATATTTGGTTATTATAAGAACAATCAAATTAAAATTTGGGAATTTGAAATTAAAACATATTGAAAAGATATTTAAGCTTCTCACCCCTCAATAGTATGTTTATTTTACACACCTCATTGAATGTTCAGTTATTCATGATCTTAGAGCCTAATGTCATTTATTTTATGAAGACAGAACTTATTCTGTTATTGATCCCATCATCATCATCATCTTTATTGTTGTTATTGTTATATTTCATTTTACTTGATTGACGTTAATTTAATTTAAGTATTTTTTTTTTGCGTGTTATGGCATAATGATGGGAACTAATTACATTAAAGTTTTTTACGGTTGATAGTTTCCCGCAAATACAATAACTCTCATTAGCTCTTCCTAATTTTTATGGTATTTTCAATCTCTTGTTTTTCTTAAATGACTACCAGTGCATTTTCTTGTTATGTTTATGGCTTAACATTCATCATTTTCACGTACTTTATTCTTGTAAGGTAGCCATATTTATGGAAGTACTCAGGCCAAAATAGCCATAAAATTTAACAGGGGATTGTGATACTGTCACACTGATGTGCAATATAGATGTGAAATGTCCGTACCATAGGGCTGGCACAAGGGCTGCTTCCGATGTAGTAATTGCAATCGAACATTGGACTCCACAACACATTGCGACGGCCCAGATAAAGAGATATACTGTAAAGGTACAGTCATTCAGTCATGGAGGGCTCACAGTATTCGTGCGTGCTCTGTGTTGACCCTAATATTGGCCTGTCTCTCCACCCATTCACCTGTCCACCTGTAATCCAGTTCAAGTGAAGCTTGCGGACATAAAGCTCCAAAGTTTTGCACCACGTTGATGTTAATTGCCTGTCATTTATTTGATACCCAGTATATGTATTGTATTTGTCTCTGCTGACAGATTTTTTAATGTTATTTGCAAGATTATCCTAGTAATTGGGACAGAACCCCAGAAACCAGTGGAATAATGATATTCTATTCTAATCTGTAGACATCTGGTCTATCAGTACCTTGACCAACATTTATGTAAAGATGACAGTAGAGCAAACTTTCAAATGTCGTGCTGTCATGCATATAGAATATACCACAGACAATGAAAAATGACAAAAACAATTGGAGGTTTAAGATTATGGTCTTCTGGGATGTGATACTGTGTACCAATGGGTAGGTAGGTACCAGAATTTTGGAGGAATCTGCTGTCTGCATTACTTTTCCTGAAGATGAAAGTAGCAGGTTTCTCCAACATATTAGTATCTTTTACCATTTGGTTAACAGCACCATATCCCAGAAGATCAATACCTTAACACTGACCACCATGAGAACTTCAAGTCTGATTATTTTTATGTAATGAATGGACCATTTTTCTAATCTTTAGTTAACCATAAGCTATAAGGCATGATAGATGCACAAGAATTAGAAGATCTGGTGGTCTTATGTCATATCACCACACATTTGTTCAGATTTCTCAAGTTCACTCTTTTGACTTAACACTGATAATTATTTTTGTGAACACTGACTGCAGCCTTCATCTCTACTGAAACTTGAACATTTTGACTGTGAAGTATAACTGGCTGCCTCCATTATTAGCTGTAGAATTCATTTGCCAGTCAGCACTGACCGAACACATGGAGAAATCACACAGTTGGGTCAGGGTATCACAATACTTTGCTAATAATTTTAGTTTTTCCCATCACCAGATATTAGAAACTGAAGGTAAGTTAAATGTACAAAATTCTGGTGCAGCAACATTTGAACTGGAGTAACAATTATCCTCTCCAATTTAGGATTGTTCATTTAACTCTTCCTGTTTTTTACAACACGGTCTCAAATGGCAATGTGTGCCAGTTGTGTTTCCCTTCTCTGTATGCATCTTCTCTGATACCCAGCTACATCTCTCTCTCTCTCTCTCTCTCTCTCTTTGTTGTTTAAAATTTTACAACAAGTATGGCCCCCAACCTTGAGCCCTCTCTTCTTGTTGATTTTTGTTTTTCCAATGTGCATCAGCTTTCACACGACACAGTGCTGAAATAGAGTTTAGTGCTCAACTCAATTTATTTTTCTGAGTCCATATTCTCAAATGCTACACTTTTGACAGCCTTGAACATTTTTTGTAATTTTCTTTAACAATAACCTAAGATTTTTTATTATAATTTATCTGTTTTAGGGTTCATGATGTGAAGTAAAATCAACATTATTAAGTATTTCGTGTGTTTCATTAAAGTTCCAAATTTTTTAAACACTTTTTTTACCAGAAAATTTACTTATTATACAAGGATTTTAAATGTGCTTGCCACATTTTCGCATGAAATAACATCCCTTGTCCATGTTGAATTCAAATTACACCAAGTGTTTCCTGATTTATACCATTCCAGAGTTTATACAAAGTTCAGTGTGACCATGACAAAAAATGTGATGGTCAGTCACTATACGTTTAGCCAGACAATTTTAGTACTCCATATAGAACACTGCAATTTCAGTGTTTGTGTAAAATCTAAAGATACAAACAGGCATGATACATGCCCCATCCTGTATGATAATATTTTCAAGAATTCTAAAGTAATCTGGTGGATAATCAACAGAATTTTTATTCCATGTTTTGCCAGCCACCTACAATACAGGAACTAGAATTACATCACGCTTATTGTTCGCCCAAGGTTAGGTGTCAACACCACCAGCCTACTTTGTAATACTGATTGCCAGTACACAGAAACAGTAAATGGTATTTAATGTAATTGAAGACATCAGTCGCTCATGTCACACATCTCGAATAGTCACCAAAGTAACATTTAAGTTACCAGAATAAGTGCCCCTCCAGTTGCCATGCATCAGCAATGAGGAAGACAGATACCATGAGATGCTCCCATAAGAGCAATAAGAACTATTTTCATTGTTACACCATGCATGTTGTCAAGTCACTCAATTGTTGTACCAACTAATATGCTTATATAAAATTTACACACTAAAACACTAAAACTGCTCCAACATGTTTTGGTCCTAAGACCATCATCAGGGAGCTGTATTTCTTTGCCTTGCAAAAGTCACATTAAAAGCCGCATTAAAACCAGTCATAAATTAACTTCGTTGTACTAGTAGGGTATTGTGGCAGCATGACTGTAATATAAATTATACCAAGTAAGTGTCGTCAATTAAATATTCTAGTATTTAATTGACGATACTTAATTGGTATAATTTATATTACAGGCATGCTGCCACAATACCCTACTAGTACATCGAAGTTAATTTATGACTGGTTTTAATGTGGCTTTTAATGTTACTTTAGCAAGGCAAAGAAATACAGCTCCCTGATGATGATCTTAGGACCGAAACATGTTGGAGAAGTTTTAGTGT
>Ga0123354_10005314_pt1 | contig 18675 bp, 5 predicted proteins | sample TergutLab28metaG_2_FD_97872 | JGI IMG/M metagenome (GOLD analysis project Ga0123354, IMG submission 97872) | Labiotermes labralis P4 segment gut microbial communities from Petit-Saut dam, French Guiana - Lab288 P4 | ecosystem: Host-associated > Arthropoda: Insects > Digestive system > Gut ...
AAACTGTCATAACTCCGTAACCGTCCAAAATCGGACACATGTTTATGTGAACTTTTTTGATCACAAAGACCTAGGAAATCACCTCCTGCAGTTATGCCCTAAAGTCGTGAAACACCCTGTATATACATATATATATGAGTGTTGTGCATTTAAAATATATTTCAAATTTATTTCAATTTTAAAGCCTTTTTCATTGCTCAGTCATCACAAGGCACATATATATGTGGCCCGGAAATTCTTGGTGCAACAATAGGGACAGCCCGAAGGTGAATATATTCTGTACCTTATCAGCCAGCAAGGTGTTTTGGCTCATATTTGTGCTGAACAGTCTTTTAAAAGCACAAGATATCTCAGCATGTTGGAACCGTGGCCGATACCACAGCTTCAGGACGATCGCGGTAACACGTTCTTATACCAATATAATGCAGCATCGATCAGTTTTCATCGGAGCGTGAGAGAATTCCCTGGCAACTTTTTCCCAGCGATACAAATTAACAGAACGGACCAAAAGAGTGACCCTCAAGGTTCGCGGATCTATCTACGCTAGATTTATTTCTGAGGGTAATGTATTGTGGAAACATTACTTCTTCCAATCCCTGCTTAATTCAGGGACTCAAAATTCGCCTTAGAGGTGTTGTGAATGAGATTATATGTGAACGTTATTTCGTGTGTCATGTGGTATCGATTATCATTTAAACCTGAATCTCCGATGGGACTCGCATTGAAATCCAAGTGGCAATCAGTAATTTGAGGCTGTATTCTGTGCTTGAAATTTCTTTATCGTACATAATGTACCGTGTAAATTTTTTAAACTTGTAAAGGTAATTTGTAATCACTCTGTATTATAAGCTCAGCATTTGTATTTTTAAAACACAAACGTTGCGAGTTTATTTTAATTTCCAAGTAATTATTCGAAATTTAATTCTTTTCGGATTTTCATCAACCCAATAACACCCATAATTTTTAACATGCAGGATAAATTGAAATTTAAAATTTCTTTATTTTTATTGACATGATTTTCATCAGAAAGGCACTTGAGAATAGCAAGCTTAATGGTACTAAATGGATACGTATTTTAGGTACTTATACATAGTCCCTCTTGCGATAGGTCCGTAGACTCTACTAAATCAGCTTCTCCACAGAGTACGGTAGAGATCGTCTTATTTGAATTTACAGTATATTTTCTTTCTGTTAAAATCATCCAGTACTTGCTTACGTCTGCTTCCTAAAATTCCCTTTCCTTTTATCTTTTCTTGTATTCTTCCTCAAATTACGTGATTTAGAAGGCAGTTTCTGCGAAAAGTGTGACCAATTAAGGTAGTTTTATTTCGTGTTATTGTATGTAGGATGTTCCTTTCCTGCTTGGCTCTATATAATATTTCTTCATTTTAAAAAATTGTTTCAGATAAAATGTGATTTAAATTCCTTATACTCTGATTATTTAAAGAAAGTTGAGAACCAGATTTATATAGTAATTTACTCGTTTGCTGAGACTTGTCAATAGTAGGTTTATATCTGCAAAGCAAGTGGAATGTTGCTTATAGATTACATAAAATTACAGTGGACACTTGCATATTTTTCTTTGTGTTTACGTTATTAATCCTCGTGTTTATTTATTCGAAGCTGCCGTTCTGTTTTAAACACTTGGCAGTAAGGGTAATCGCAGATTATTTTTCCGTCCAACTAACTAACCAATTATACCCCAAATATAAATGTTGTCAGAATGAATATGAAATTGGGAGCCACATTTTATGAAGTGCAGCGATAATTGTAGACGATAATTTCTTTAAGAAAACCTAGAGTTTGTGTTCGATCATTACATAACGAAAGTTTTATATCAAATATATGAAAAGCAACGTCAGATTCCACAGACTTGCTTGAGAGGGGCGGTGGGCTTCCAGTACAACATTTCAACCAAATCTGTTTATTCATTTCGCGATGGGAAACACAAATCCACAGACCGAATGCCAGGACTTACCCATATTTTTTCACTTCGTACGAATCACTTAAAGCAGCATGCTAGCAAATAACGCGTCTAGAAACTAAGTGCATTTTTTGAACACTGGGTATCCTGTTTGAGGCAAGTTTATAGAGAGCCAGTTTGACTGCAGATAGATATGTCACTGAGACATCTGGGGATTAGTTACTGTGTGCGTGTTAAATGTGAATTGAACGTGAGTGCTCCCTGAGGACCTATGGCTGTCTGCTTGTGATGCTGAAATAATGGACTGTCCTTACGTTATATAACTTACTGAAGTGTTCGGTTAACTGGAAGCCAGTAATTTCCAGCAGTGTCCCCAGAGGAGAGTGTTTTCGATTAAGAAATAAGTTATATTGACTCAAATTCAGAAAACTGAGGACTGATCTTTAAGTTTTCATACTACAAACACTCTTATATATTTTGTGCTTTACCTGCAGGAATTAATGTTGTGTGCCATAAACTTGGAACCTTTGTTTAAACATAGGCAGGTGGTTTCATTTGTTTGAGTTTTCTAATGCCACTGACAGCTTGTCATATTTACACATCATTAGTCTTCTTTCCCCAATTGTGGAAAATTTTGTCTTACCAACAAGAAATGAAATGAAATTTTGTAATGAATTTTCCAGTACGTAAATTGCTTCCAAAATATCTTGCTGAGGAACGGAATGATAGCATTTAATATACGACTTCTTAGATTCGAAGTCGGTGACTGAATAATAAATCGAGATGCCCAAACGTCTTTTCGATGTGACAGAAGGGACAATTTTGGACAGTATTCACAACTCTTTAAAAGCTGTCTTCTCTTTTTGCCACGAATACTGTCTTATCGTAAATTAACATGAGTTTATGTACCTATGGGTTTTTAGTTTGTGATTACAAATGTTCCAGACGTTTCGGTAACTGTATGTATGTCTTTGGATAAAGAAAAATTTGTCTGTTCTTAAACTTCATTAGATAAAGCTAATCCTTACCGATGTTACATTTTCTTTGGATATTTTTTTTTTTACCCGGGACAAAATTATGTTTCATGATTTGGATATCGGTACTGTCTCCTAAATCACGCACACTGCATTAGTTCCGGCAGTACACTGTTTACAAAAAAATTTTAGCCCCACAGTCATACAAAATGTCACTAAGATTTAGAATCACAACCCGTAAGTGAATAAATTTGCTTAATTCTTGACGTAGGTGATTGCGTACGTTTAATATTCGGGCACTTACAGTTGTTTTTAAATATGTTTTTGTGAGAAATTTGATTACTTATAAACGTAGGAATTTCACTCCGTTGGGTGCAAGTTTTGCTTCAGGCACGAAAAATAATAGTAATATATTTACACCGAAAGAGGTGTTAATGTATAGTGTAATTAACAAATGGAATACTAATTATAGGCCTATAGTACTTTAATAATGTATGCATGGATGAAAGCTGAAATCTGGATTACGGAGTAATTCCTGTCTTTGGTGCTATAAATGCTCTTGTGACATTTAGCATTACCATAAAATTATTTCTGGCCTGGATTGCACTACTGACGTGTAGGTAACCCGATAGTAAATAATTCCGGTTAATGTTCCCACTCTTGTAGCGTGATCTGTTATCCTAATTCTGTGTTGCCTCTGTGACAGAGTTACTTCATGTGACCCAATAAACTAAGCTTGTACTCTGCGGCTGAACGCTGATTCGCCTGTGTAACTCAAAGGATCAGAAATAATTTAAAGCCTAGGGACTCTTGTGCCTTCTGCAGCAAACGGCATTCGTAACGTTGGATTGAATGTCAGGTTCATGGAGCATGTGCTGGCGTGTCTCTTCGAATCAACGACAGTAAAATAAAATATTCGAGAAAATTGTCTGCATCATATTCGGCTCCTAGTCATGAAGTTGTAATGTTAAATAATTACAATGGCATTAGTTACTCTTACTGCTGTGTATCCAACCATTCATTTCTTAATGACAGTTTTTATAAGATTAGTGGAAAAGTGTACTACTGTTTCAATTATCAGGTTGTTCAGTGAGGCTCTTTGAACGTTTCGGACACGAAGCGAAGGCGAAGAAATCAGGATGAGATAAGGATGTGGAAGAAATCTGTCGTGACCTGTTTCGGGACATTGTGAGGCACAGGGATGGAAAAAGAGAGAAGAAAGCTGTCATGAACTGTTTCGGAAAGTTATGAGACACAAAGTTGGAAAAAGAGAAGAACGTTACGAGGCACGAATCTGAAGAGAGAGAAGAAATATATCGTGGCCTGTTTCGGGACATCATTAGGCACAAGGAGAGAAGAAAACTATGAAAATCTACAGTCAAGATAATGGGCAAATTGGGATTTGTGACTGTAACTTCCCGAATAAAATTACAGAGTGTTATCAGCACAACGCATCTCATCAATTTTGTGCCGGGACACTTAATGTTTCCGAATACTTACATTAGGTTCTGCATCAAATTTCAGCACACACAACTCGTGTGGTATCGAGTAACTCATTTGTTCTGTCAAGCTCAATCGCTTTCTTTACTTCATTGCTCGTACGGTCTTTCCCCAATTAACCTACGGAGAGTCTACTCTTAAGAACAGATTGCAAATCTTGTCAGATGTTCTTCCGACTATGAATCCATATTTGCTAGTGCTGGACTAAAGAAAATATTGTCCTTGACCGTACAGTGTAACAAATAAGACAAACATATTATCAAATTCCGGACTCTTAAATTAGATATTTTTTTCTTGCAGCTGAGTAGAAGTATATCCAATATTCATGCAAGTAGGTCTTTATATTTCACCTTCGTGTGGTCACGTTGATCACAGTTGTAATGTCGTAACTAGGAAATGCAGGTGGACACCAGTTGTGACTGAGCATAAACCATTATAAATGATATTTCGAATGGCAGAGCGCATTCCTAACCGAATGGGTTCATATGCGCCACTGAGTAGCTTCATGTTTGTGTTTCATGAAGATTAATGGAGTCACAAAGCGCCTTCCTTTAGTAAAAGTGTGTTAATCGATGTGTATATTATGCAGCAGTTCAGTAAGCTTTGAATATTAGGAAAATTTTGTTGGATTTGTGTTCAATTTTGTATCGTTGAAACACACTGACTTTAAAGAATTATAAGGTATAACTTATCGAATAAAGTAAATTAAACGGAACTGTACAGTGTGATAGGAAAGGATGAAGAACATCCAGTGCTATAACGAAAGCAAGAAGAGCAGCAATAATCCTTCCGCCTAGTACAGTCCTTTCAGGAATGTATGATCACCGATCCAGAAAGAAATTCCACATCTTTAAACGACTCGGAAAGTTAGTTTCTATATTCAGAAGAGCCCACAATAAACTCTGCTGTGAATCCGATGAATGCCGTAAACGTTATGTTTCAGATTCATTTTAAATGTATTTTCACGTTTACTTATAAGTTTTTGAACTTTCGGCATAAATAGCACATAACCTCTAAAACCATCTGGTGAACACTTCCTACTTTTACCTGCTTTATATTAAAAACAGAATAATAGCAGATTACAACAGAGAAAAATGGAGGTTAAATGAGGAAGCTTTAGTGAATAACAAAGTTAAAAATTCCAGGAATTTCCTCGATACACCGCCTATCCTAATTCATAATTTATTCTCATGTCTCAAACGCTGACGAATTTTAGCTTTCGACACAACGCTGACAGCATGAAAAGTGCACTTATCGCTTATTTGTAGTTGCCGGTAGTTACTGATAACTCGTGCTGCAGAAGTGTTGAGTAACAAAACACTGATTTAAACACGCACTTAAACAGAAAGCGTGTATCAGGTTAAGTGACAATACACTGAAAGTGAGGAGCTTGACATAATTTAGGTAATGCGATACACATAGTGTGACTGTAGATTTAAGCTAACGAACATTTATCTGAATGTACAATACACTAGAGAGGCGGATGTTGTCGTAAGTCTTCATTAGCCAATTAGCAGTGTAACCTAAAATCAGCAATTCTCATGATTTGCACACTCTCGTATACAGTCAACAACAGCAATTCGTAGACTTCTCATTGTAACGACAAACGCTAGTGTTATCCTATCAACAAATTCAAACTTTTCTCAGGTCCAGTGTCTGTTATATTAATTTGCTTTTGACTACATCCACCTTGAGTGTTCATAGGCCCTACAAAGTTGGCTATACCTACACAGGAAGGAAAGTAATAGCACCACATATCGGGCCAGTGCTGCATAGCAATGGCTTAAGGGTAAAAAAGAGTTCACAATTTGTGAATTATGTAGCACCGACTCCATTCTCAAAATGGCGTATGGAGGATCCGCATCGATCAAATGTTAATGGACCTGTATGGAGAAACAGATATCTCAGAAATTAGAAAAGGGAGATTATGGTGGTTACGACATGCGGGTAGAATGCCATAAGAAAGAACTGTGAAGATTGTGTGTAAGAATATACCAGAAGGAGAAATGTCCGTTGGAAAGCCAACGAAGAGATGATTGGACGATGGAAAAAAACAGCTACGTATAGATACGCTTGGAAATTGATCCTGAAGTAGACCAAGGTCCTGCATGGAACGTACAGCTAGTGCAGCGATAGATAGATAGAGAGAGAGAGAGAGGGAGAGAGAGAGAGACAGACAGACAGACAGAAGGAGACTGAGAGGTTCCACTGTCAAATTAGTTTGATATTAGACTTAGAGGAATTTGAAATTTTGATTTCTTAAAATTTTTGATAAAAGAGGCACAGCTTCATATATTGGGAAAACCTACTGTTTCATACATCGTGCCGAAATTGGCTGTTTTAAAAGTATGACTTGAAGTGTCCATGGCGAATTAATTAATATTATTTCTTAGTAAGAAGCCATTTAATTTGAAGTTTATGTCCAAATTTTCACAGACCTTCCTCATGTAATTGGATTACACACTGAAGTCACTCTTTGTCCGAGAAGACTTTGTCATTCAACGAAGAGTTTTCTATGATATTCTCAGTCTGTTCACTAATTCTGGTGTCAAAACCTTACAATACACTGCAACTGCTTCACTATACTTATTTTTTTACACAGTCTGTGAACTATGTTTTCCTCTTATTCGAGTATGTAAATTATGCCGTTGATTAAGTGACTTTACATGAGGCATTTAACAAAAATCGCCAAGATAATCATTTAAATTATCGAGTTTATTATTTTTGTTAGGAATATCATGGATTAAGGCACTTAGATCGTATACATTGCTTCTTCATACAAATTTCCGTATTTACTGAACGTTACAATTCTACAAGAACGCCTGCAGTTGTTTTGTAACATCTGCGCTTTAAGTGTTCCGGGACTGGCTACAAGAGCGGCTAATGCGTTGTCTTGATTTTCTTTAACCCTCCAAATCGACTCCTCTTTTCTTCATCATTCCATATATTGCTACTTTATTATAAAGTTATTAGAAATCCCCACAATTCACTTGTACAGCCACCCACACGACATGAATGCAAGGTGAGAATCTCTTTTTATCGGATGGCAAGTATGATGTATCCATCTCCACACATCGGAAGTCCCTCTTGAGAAGCCAACATTTGTTCATAAGATTCATTACCATTTTTTCAAGGTGCGTCCGTTTCGCCACATCCTGAATCGCTCGTGTTGTAATCCTTTCTAGTCATAAGTCTGTTTGCCTCTTTCCTTCAAAATTTCCGGCAAAAACCCCGTAGGCATTTCCCTTCTCTCCATAAGTACCACATTCCACGCCCCTCTAATTTTTATTTTTTTGAATCATCCTGATAACAACTGCTTAATTCCCTGAATGCTACCTCGCTCTAAAGTCCAAGTACGTTTCTCAGCACACTGTTCTCAAACTCCTTCAGTCAGTACTGCTTGCTTAAGCTGACTGAAAAGCTGTACATCCATACAGACAAGAGGCAAAATTATTAATTTTGTTTCACTTATTTTAATTTTTAAGTTGTTAGACAGCAGAGGAAAGTTACATCCCTAAGTGAAGAGACTGTAGCAAGCATTTCCCTAATTAATATGCTCTATGTCTTCACGCATAAGGTAGAGATTTGCTGGTGTTGTTACCGGATATTTGAAATCTGCCGTGATTTGACAGTATTTATCACCAACTTTATACGCCTTTCAGAAACTAGGGAAAGCGACTCGTATTAGCATCGGCATATCTGTCCGTATGTAGGTCCGTCCGCATGGAACAATCAGGATCCATTTGGACGGATTTAAAGAAATAAGATATTTGGCTATTTTTTAAAAAATCTGTGGACAAAATTGAAGTTTAATTAAAATCTGACATTAATAACGGTACTTCACATGACGACCAATATGCATTTGTGATCATGTCTCGCTCAGTTCTTCTAAGAATGAGAAATGTTCAGACAATTTTGCAGAAAATATCACAACACACATTTTTTGTTCAATAAATTTTGTTTTCGAAAATCGTGCTGTTTATGGGATATGGTGGAAATATATAGTAAAACCGGACAGGCCACAGATGACAATGTGGTGCATGCGCATTACATGCTGGGTATTTAAGGCTATAGATACACACTCAGAATATGTACTACGTATTGCTTTTCCCCTGCAACAACTGACGCACGAACCCGCCTCATTGTTACGTTGCACGTATATTGTCCGTCTTTTTCTATTATATTTTCATGCATTCTAATTTTTAGATGTTAAAAATACTTTTATTTTTTTTGGATATTTGCTTTCTTTACTCGCGATTAACAACGCTTTTGCGTGCTTGTAGTATTCACGTTAAGGCCAAATGATTAATATAATCTGCATAGACCGGATCCATTACACCCGTTTCAGTTTCAGTGCTTTTGTTCTTGGACTTTCCAAAGCCTGTAAACTAAATCAAGTTTTAAAAGCAATGCATATAAAACACTCCCCTTGTTCAGACAATTCTGACCGGGCAACACACCGTACACATGTGCAACTATAGGGAATTTACTGTAAGGCATATAATAACGCAATATCATAACCAAGCATTTTTAACATTGAAACTTATGCTAAAGATCGTGTATTTTGTTACGTAAGCTTATATGTATATTGTACTTGAACATTTTTTTTCTTCTGAGTGGCTTTCAATTTTTCATTCTCCTCTCTTCTTAAAGAGTCTTACTCAGAGATAAAATCCTCTTGTTACTCTTGAACGCAATGTAAAGAGGACTTCAGTTTTTGTAGCATCGTCAGTGTTTGTTTAGAGTTTGGTCGTTTGAAGGTTTCGGAACGAACGAATTGGTTTCGTTGACCCAAGGAATGTAGAAATTGGACCGTTCTGATTAAACCGTCATATATGTTCATGATGGAAGTAAAGGCCACTCTGACTTACAGAAAATCATACCTTTGCCGGCAGTACTAGAATTTTCTTTTGTCTTCATTGACCTGAGAGGAAGAGCGACATTTGTTTGATAGATGTCACTACACGATATGCTGCATGTCGCGCATGTGATCAGTTTCTCATTCAAATTATACGCTTACACCTTATTATCATACAAGTGTGAGTTTCAGAATTATGAACAAAACAGCTAATTGTGTGCTTTTTTTTTGCTTTATTGTGTTTCAAATGGTTGAGTACCACACGGTACGAGAGAAATAAAATAATATTTGTACCCAAGTAGTGGAGCCACCAGTCTTTAATTCCTTAATTTAATTATGCTGCTGCTCAAACGTTGTGTAGTAATTGTGGGGGCTTTGAATTCAGTACTGTACTGTTGGTGTTAGCAGTAATATTTGTGGTGTGGTAGCGGTGACGGTCGTGGTGGTGGTGGTGGTAGTAGTAGTAGTAGTAGTAGTAGTAGTAGTAGTTGTTGTTGTTGTTGTTGTTGTTGTTGTTGTTGTTGTTGTGGTGGTGGTGGTGGTGGTAGTAGTAGTAGTAGTAGTAGTAGTTGTTGTTGTTGTGGTGGTGGTGGAAATGGTAGTAACTAGAACGTGTTAATGACGTATTATAAAGAACTACATACAAAAAACTATAAGGAATATTTAACAAAGTGTCAAATTTTAAATTGCGGTTGATATAAGCATTCCGTTTTTACAGTGTTTAAAAATACCGACCTGTCTGAGAGGTGCAAACGCAACTGATCATATATCTGAACATTTTGTTCCTGTGCTTGCTCCTATTACTGTTGTATTATTTTGGTGTATCAAACCGGGCTTTTAAAATGTCAGAGTGGTACGATATTAGTAAATAATAAATTGAAAAGGATGCGAACGGTATCGGCCATGGCTTAATTTGAGATGTTAACATGAAGAGACTGAAGAAAACCACATTAAATTAAGTCAGAGTTATAAATGTCCGTTCCGAAAACAAAAGGACTAGAAGTTAGGTTTTAGGGCCGAGCCAATTGGTATTACATTATTATTATTAGTAGTAATAGTAGTAGTATTTGTTGTTGTCGTCACATTACTTAGTTTTTCTTCCTTTTTGTCCTGTGTAACATTTTAACCAGGCGATCCCAGTGGCCGCGCGGTGTAATGTATGAGTTTGCGGCCGCTCGATTGCTGGGATTGTGGGTTCGAATCTCACCGGGAACATGGATGTGTGTCTCCTGCTGTGAGTGTTTTTTGCTGTCAGGTAGAGGTCTCTGCGTCGGGCTGATGGCTCGTCCAGGGGAGTCCAACCGACCAACATGTGTCTGAGTGTGATCTCGAAGCTCGCTAATAAGGAGACCGTGGCCCTCCAGGTGCTGTTGCGCCATAAAAAAAATCTTAACCAACTCCCTAAGATTCTGACAATCTTCTTATTATCTAAATGCATTTAATGTAATAAGAATTCTTGCACTTATTCAAACACTGGCAATGTTTAGATAAAAAGACTGCATCAAACTGAATGTAGACTTAAAAATATGGACAAAAAATAAACTTCAGACGAATGCAAAATATAAATGTAGTGACCGGACTGGCTAAGATGCAGTTTCTAAATCGTGACGTTTAGCCAAACACGATTCCACTTTCACATTCTTCTTTGTATTCGGAAACTTAAACAATTGGTTACTGAAATGCGTAGCTCTATGACCTGCCTGTTAGAGCTCGGAACAGATGCAATGCTGTAGAGAAACTCATTTCGTCTTATTGATTGAAGACGTCCAGCAGAACATCTGGCCATCTACAGAAGCCGGGAGGAAGTATACAGCTTAATTCAGTTTTACTTTGAAACATCTCCATAAATGGATGGCCCTGATGAGTACAAGTAAGGCCGTAGGGCTGTACATTTCTGATGGTCTGTATAGGCGAGCGAGCGCGCGCGCGCCCGCGTACACACATACACACACACACGTGTGTGTGTATGAAGGGCTTTTTTCATGACGTAAAACTGCATAAAATGAATGTATAAAGCCGTAGTGTTTTTGTGGAATTTTCAAGGAAGTTGTCATTATATCCGTTAATAAGGCAACGAATGGTATGATGATAAACGGAGAGTGAATTATAAGGAATGTGCAAGGTTGCATTCGATTCCTTTCAGAGTTACTAACTCACAATTTACGAGCACAGAATGAGGAAAACACCAAAGCAGCCAATAACAGACTCGAAATGTTAACTCGAAGTTTACTGTATTCACTATCGCCATATTTGTTGTTAATATCGTGAATTTTGCCTCTTGATTCATACGTTTCATTTTGGAAACCATTTCGTAAAGAAATCTGATGCGGTGGCGCAGGTGGTTGGGCACTGCGCTACAAGCCGGAAAGTCGCGGGTTCAATTCCCGATGGTGTCATTGGAATTTTTCATTGAGATAATCTTTCCGGCCGCACTGTGGCCCTGCAGTCGACTCAGTTTCCTATTGAAATGAGTGCCAGGAATATTTCCTGAGAGGTAAATGCGCCCGGTGCGTAGGGCTGACAACCGTACTAATTTTATGTGCCGACTGTCTTGAAATCTTGGAGCCTTAACCTACTGGAACCTTCAGGGTTTCTTCGGGTCTCTATACAGATTAAAAATAACTGCGTAAGCTTTAATCAAATTTCAGATTGGATTTGTACAACGAAATTGATAGTTCCACTGAAATTTACAATTTGAAAGAAGTTAAATTTGTAACAAAGAACTTATCACACAGAGAATTAGGTCACATTATGAAACACCGATCAAGTTATGGTAACAATGTGTGCCGAGAATTCCGCTCCTCTCCGGTAAGACGCGGCGTCAGGAGTAATCAGATCTTGACGTTTCGAAGAAAAGAATTGATGATTTTTTTCCAGGAATTGCTGAACTGTGAGTGGGCCGGTGGCTCAGTCCGTATAGTGACTGACTACGGCCTGAACGGTTCGGGATCGAATCCCGGTGGAGACTAAATTTTCCACCCGTCCAGACCGTCCCTGGGGCCCACCTAACCTGCTGTAACATGGGTACAGGGTGTTTCCCGGGGGTAAAGTGCGGCCGGGGCGTGCTGCTGACCACTCACCCCTTCTAATGCCGCGGTCATGGAAGAGTAGAGCTATACCTCTACCCACCCTCTGGGCCACACCTGGCCTGTAACGGGATCACTTTACCTTTTTATCACTGATCTCTGAAGACTGAGACACCTGATCCTGTTATCCGTCGACGTAGTATCTTATACCATTTGAACAGAGCCTCAGTTACAGCGATGCGAAATCGTCAAAACTCGCGTTCTGTTTGACGTCTTTTTCGATGTGATGTGACTTTCTCTTATTGTATTACCTTAACCTCAAAGTGTTTGACATATCCGTTTGCGCTGCCAATTAGATTCCTAAAGACTGAATATCTTATCCTTTGCCTGCGTTTTTGTACTCCTATTAGTAAGTTTCTCCACACATCAAATTAATAACGAAAATAGCCAGGTACTTACATATACATTTGTTTTTACGATACAAATATTTAGTTTACAATTTTATCATTTTTTATATTCTCATGTTTGCGTGAAATACCGATAAGCGATAAATCTAGCTAACACTGGTAAGGTTTACGTTTTGTATTACACCTGTAGTAATTATTAATTATTCACTTCACACATGTCAGCATTATCCTGTGGTTTCTAAACAGGAAAGTGACGGAAGGTGTGTGGGAGGGCACACTTTCTTGTACCTGGAAATTGTGTTTCCGAAAATTAAACGGGCTAAATTTCTGCAAGGTTGCCATACAAAAATGAGCAATGTTGAGCTGCTTTATATTATTTCTTGCACAATGTATCCTCCTTATCTTGACCAAAATTAAAAGGTAACGTATTTATAACTTGATTAAGTTTTAATATTTTGGTTTATACTTCGAAGAGTCAGTAACATAAATTGTTCTGATTAGGTAGGTCGGAGAGGGCAAGTTAAAATTTTGGAAAAACACATTAGATTTTAGGAACTTACGACACTTTATTTCTTTATGAGGCGCTGGAGTAGGTCGTGTTTCAGTTATTGAGGCGGTATAAGATTAACTTACTTCCAGTATAATAATTTTCCTCTTATTTACGGAAAGAAAATGTTTTGTGGGTTCGATGCGATTAGCATGGCCAGCTGAATGATGGGAAACCGCGCTTTTTATCCTGGAACGACAAGAAAATTCTATTTTTTGTCGTATTTACACGGGTGAGTACGTACACCCTCCTCTCCAGTTTATATAATACACTCCTCTGGAAAAAAGCTACAGAAGGATGAAGCTGACAACTTACCATTTCCCCGCCCCTACCCCCAATTTGCAAGACTAAGTTCTTAAACTCCCACAAGGTCTCGCACCTGGCGCGTTCGCTCTGCTGTTGTTCCTCTTATCACTGCTGCCCCTGCTGTTCACATACTCTTTGAAAGCAATCTAAACGCAGTCGCTACTTTTCTCTGTGTCGTGTGGGTTTATATATTGAGATATTTGAATGTTCCTGTGTTCTATCTGGCTATCCTCTATTTCGTGCAGGCTGCTTACACGCCTTCACTTCCAATTCTTACTCTTTTTTATTCGCTCGTAAAAGGGTAAACATCTTGTTTCGTGTACTTATCTCTTAAGGGGCAAGACTTTCTATTTCTTGTTGTCTCGTAAAACGCAAGATTAGTTTTCCAGTTGTTTCTTAAGCCTTAGATGGTACACCACAGGGAACACAGTATTCCTGCATTATAAAGACCACTAGCGCATATGTTCTCAGGTATTCATGCAAAGTGTTTGCTATTTCTGTCCACTTATAATCAGAATCTGAATTTGTCGCCAAAGTTTCGTCAAAATCCAAAATAAGAAATATCACAAAAATCTTTTCAATGGGAGTCGGGTTGTTTTATGAGGACAGGGACGGATTGTCGGACAGACGTGATGAACTATTAGTCGATGTTTGTTTTGCAGACTCGTCTAAAATACGTGAAAATGTATTTCAAACCCCCTCCTCACCAAGTGTTACACCATCTGTGCTTAATACTTATGTACAGGTTAAACTTCTGTTTTGGAGGAAGTTATATGGTTCGTCTGGGGCAAAATTTTCTGCAGAATTTACTGTTTCATTCAAAGACACGTTTAATGTGAATATGACTGTAGTACAGTTTAATCAACAGAGATGAAGACAAAGGGTGTCGAGTGTGAGCCGCAGTAAATTAAATGTATGTCCTAGGAATTACCTTGTGTGAAGAATTAATATTGATTTATAGATGAAAAAAATTCCATAGTTCTAGTGTAGACGTTATTAGTGACCTTTCACCCCGTCTCTTTTTCAGTGACGTCAGTGGAAACTACAGCTGTGTTAACTGGTGTTGCCAGACTGCCTTGTAACCTTCAGACAGCAGACCCCGCTGACAAAGTGACCCTTGTGATCTGGTACAAAGATAGCAGCAACACCCCCATTTACAGGTAAGTGCGTATTTTGTGTATGTTGGAGACGTTTTGCTGTTTGTATAATAGTGGATCTCAAAGCGACTCTGAAATTGGGGGAGCAGGAATATTGCTTTCGCCAGAAGAGGAAGTTAATGAACCCAAACCAGAAGACATTCCAGAGTTTTATAAAGTGCACGTTTGCGTATGGTCACTGTAAGAAACAAGTCTGATTGCGGAGTAAGAGGTCTAAACGTGGATTTGTTTTGGACCTCGAAATGTTGGCAAATTGCCCAAATTGATCTCACGGTTTTCGTTGTTGTAACCCCCCATAGTCCTGTTGGAAAATAGCTGTTATTTTTCGAAGGAGGAAATTCACTTTATCTAGACTCCTCCGCAAGGAGTTGAAACTCAGAATACTGGCATCATCCTTCATTTTTTGCAGTCGAGCAATCAACTAAATATTTTGCACATTTTTAAAAATGTTTTCCAAGTACAGCTTTGCAAACTTCGCAGAAATTAATTCCTCTCCTTATAAAGTTCCACTTAATTTCTCTTTTCGCTATTGCACGGAAACATTTCAAGCAATTAGAACATTTTGTATTTTCCGACACTCGTGCTTCCGAAAATGAAGTCAAGTTCTGATACCAGTGTAAATGGAAGTGTGGAAGTTTTCAAGAGAGAGGAAGTAGAACCTGATTCATTTAACAGGACATTTGCATACTGATCAAGTGGCCATGAACTTCTTAGCAAATTTTCCTTCTCGCGATTGTCCCAATAAAGAGTTCGCCTTTAAAAAGGACGAATGGAACGTCTGAAATTGCCTTGAGCATAAAAGTGCCCGTTTCTACGTTCGGTGGTAACTGCGTCTACGGATGGTGTGCGGTGAGCTACAGTTTCGTTGAGGACGTATTTCGAATGCTGTGTGAGTAAACATTTTAACAATGATTTCCGTACCACTGTGTTTACACGTGACGCATATGTCAATCGATCGTAAAACAATATTTACCGTCCATTTTACATTTACCTCCAGGAAGTTCCATTTCGACCAGGAGATACGTACTGAAGATGATCTGAATTATTATTGAAATATATGCGGTTCATGTTTGAAACATAAACAACAAATAAACATCTTTTGAAGTTTGCCTTTTTATAAACATTTTAAATATATTTTCTTCAAATTAAACGACATTCTATAAGTTTTTCTGACATTAATATATCAGCATTTTTCTCGTACAATAAATGTATTTTGTATGAGCATTAGAATAAACAGCTTGCGATCTGCACTCTTCTACGATCTTACGCAGAGTATAGTTCCTTACCGACATTTCGGGATGGATATGTTGTCCCGAAACGTCGGTAAGGAAGCCCCACTGTACTCTGCGTAATATCGCGGATGACTGCATATTGCATCTACATAGCGACGGAAACCTGCAAACATGCATGTCAACGTGGTTTTCCTAAACTTCATTAAGTGACTGGTCTTTGCAGTTGATAACAACGTCGCTTTCTGTGATTCACGAAGTAACTGTTAAGCAGTGTCAAGTGATTAACAAACTTTTATAGCTTGCAATATTTATGGAAGCTATTCCGTTATGTCTATTACTAAGTAAACTAAACTTATTTAGTTCAACACAATACAGGTTTTTTGGTGCAAGTTATGTCTTCGCATGTCTGCTACATGTTTCGGCCTGTATCTAGGCCATCCTCAGGCATATCAATACACAGATTTTAAAAAGAATATGTAATGAAACCTAAGGTGCCCCTTATTTACAGTCACTACTTTTATAATGTTGGAACATAAAATATAAAATGTCCTCTTTGGTTGTAGTGAAAGTTCTGTGACATTTCGTAAGAACGTTCACTAAAACACACGAGGACCTGAATCTAATAAAAGTCTTTTTGGAAACATTTTAAAAATTTATTTAGGACTTACACGTCTGTATTTTATATTTTATAATCTATGTTGTAACATTATAAAAAATAGTGACTTTAAACAAAGGGCCCCTTAGATTTTATTACACCTTCCCATATACGATTTTAGTATTGACGTGCTTAATAATGGCCCAAGTATAGGCCGAAACATGTAACACTCATTTAAAGGCACAATTGGAATCAAAATAAACCTGTGTTGTGTTAGACTGAATAAGTGTCGGTTATTTATAGCCTATTTCTATAGACGGATCCTAATCCCTATGCGTGGCTTCGATTGAGTCGGCCTGATCGTCTGGCTTAGGATTATGGCTACGGGTAGTTCCTAAGTGTGTTTAAGCCAACGTATGTTCCTTCACTGGCGCTGTTTCACATACACATTCTTCATAACCATCTTCACGTCTCAGGTAGTCTCAAGCGGATGAAAGGCACAAATATGTCATTTTCTTAATATTTCGATCTTTCAACATGCAAGTATTTCTTGTCTATGTCGTTTATTGACACTGCCAGAGGAATGACTTTAGATTTTAATCTTGAATTCTGAACCTTCTGGAGCCAGGGACATTCGCACTCTTCTACTTTCAGATGTTTTGCAGGCATGACGAATTCACTTGTATACAAGAAAACAAGAACGTCCGTGCATGTGTGACGATTCTTTTTCGGATTCATGAAGGTAGAGGATGTCATTATCGCACGAATCCGGAGAGGCAGGAGTTTCCTTGCGCACCCTGATATATTGCGTGAGAAGTCTGCCCCAGACATTTACGATGTAGGTCACCTTTAAATGTGGCTCACATTCTTATGGAACTTAAATTTTGTGATGAAGGGTGCAATAGTTTTTAGACCCAGGGCATGCTGCACGACATCTTTGCCGATGACGACTGCAGCATGTGTAAGATTTCAGGCATTCGTCATTGTCATAGGGTGTTTCCACTCAATTTAACACGTGCTTAATAATAATAATAATAATAATAATAATAACTTTAACATTTTAACTTTCGCATATAAGCAATATGTCTCATTTTAACACCGTCGTATGACACATGCCAGGTGCTTCTAAAGCCAGAAAACATTTTTAGGCGCGGTTTAAAAACTGCCACGAGTGACCGATAACTCCGTCATGTGTTTCTGCTCGTCTGTCTTTCTGTCTGTCCGCATGGAACAGCTCTGCTACTACTGGACAGATTTTCATGAAATTTAATATTTGATAATTTTTAGAAAATCTGCCGAAAATAGTTTATTTTGATTGAAATCTGACATGAAAACTTTATACGACGACCCAGGTACCTTTATGATATTTATCTCGCTTAATCTTTCTCAGACAAAGTTGTTGAGAAAATCGAAACACACATTTTTTGCTCTTTCCCGAAAATCACGTATTTATGAAATAATATGGACGTGTCTAGACGGACTGACCACAAATGACCATGTAATACGGAAGATAAAACACGCGATTTCAATGCCAGATAACTAAGGTAAGAATACAAACACTCCCAACATTTAATGCTTTTCGCTTCTTGGCTGATTTATTCCGTCTGATCTTGCAAAATGATTTACTGCAAGACTGAGGAACTGCGCAGCGACTTAAGCGTGATTACGATCCGTTTAACCAAATTATACGTAGAAGAAAGCCCATGAGCAAACGAACATTCTGTTGTTTCGCTGTATCGCTTATGTTTAATTTGTGAAGAGAGTGACATTTAGTTGGAATGTGATTTCTTTTAAAAACTGGCACATATACTTAGCAAAATTCGGTTTCCTGCTAATTTTATTTCTAAGTTAACTGAAATATTAAATATGATTTACAGTAGTACAAGGCTATGTGGTCGAGGGTAGTTAATGTATGTAAATTATTTGAATAAAGGTTGACCAGCTAGATGACACTTGCTTTATTATATATTGCTCAACATGTTTCAGACGTTAATACGTCCATCTTCAGGAGCTAGCGAGTACTTGTACTGAGTAGTGGTTCAGCCTACACTCGGATACCACATCACCAACAGACAATCCCGCTACATAACATCAGCACGCCTCAAGTCAGCCTACACAACACAACAAGTACTCGCTAGCTCCTGAAGAT
>Ga0123354_10005315_pt1 | contig 18675 bp, 10 predicted proteins | sample TergutLab28metaG_2_FD_97872 | JGI IMG/M metagenome (GOLD analysis project Ga0123354, IMG submission 97872) | Labiotermes labralis P4 segment gut microbial communities from Petit-Saut dam, French Guiana - Lab288 P4 | ecosystem: Host-associated > Arthropoda: Insects > Digestive system > Gut ...
AAAAAAAAAAAAAAAAAAAAAAAAAAAAAAAAAAAAAAAAAAAAAAAAAAAAACAACCAACCCCTTTTTTTTTTTTTTTTTTTTTTTTTTTTTTTTTTTTTTTTTTTCTCCCTTACACAGACGAAGGGGGGGGGGGGGGGGGGGGGGGGGTTGATTACTGCTGAGCTTCTGTCTGCTCCGCAAAAGAGACTGTGCTCCATGGAATTAGTTAATGACTCAGTGTCAGCCCACTTTGTTAATATAACGTGTTAAGCACGCTTCGTGGAACGTTGACATGAGAAGTCCTTCAGATGCTAGTAGTCTCAGGGGCACGCGGTAAGCGGCGTGTTCGCTGGATACTGCGACATGTAAGGAGTAGTGCCAATATGTTGTGTGCTGGAGCTTATGATGGTACAGAATGTTAGGAGGTGGTGCTATGCCTGTCAAGTGTTGGTGATCCAGGGGAATGACAATGGCAGTGATGGGCCGCGGTTCCCTTACCAGCCGCGACAACACTGCTTACAGCGATCATACAATAAGGTGCACTAAGTTCAAACATTTACGTAACATGTTCTTTAGAATTTCATGGCTTGTATAATAGCGTTGTGTTACAATGGCAGGAGTTCGTGATTCTTGTGCGGCGGCCAAACGGTTCGGTGCTAGGCCAAGGAGACAGACCGTGGGGAATTTTTTGCTTGTATTTCTCAGCTTGTCATACCGGCTGCTGTGGTAGTATCTTAAGAAGCCCATGGCAAGCACATCCACATGTTGTGAACTCATTGGCCTCTCATTTGATTTTATATAACGGAGGTGCGCCATTTTTTTTAATGCCAGGTCACTGAAACACGTGATTTGGCAAATTGCCACAGAGAGAGTTTAAAACTCAATGAGTTAATACTAAAGGCTGCACGGGACATTTTGGAAAGGGTCGAGGGCCACATGATGCGACCACTGGTATACATATGCAGTTGGTAGGGCGGTGTTGAGTAACAAGCTAAACACAAGTCACTAAAGCAAGTTTTGGGAACCAAATATTTATTTTGTGCCGATACTGCAACTCTGTTGCAGTTTGCGGGAATTCCGAATCACGTTAATTCTGTTCCTGTGCCGGACAACTTTAGCCGGGAGGCTAAACTGTCCATATTCATCTAAATATGTTGCTGTAGTTGGTGGACTTCCAAATTGTGTCTTAATGGAATATACCAGTCAACTGATATGTATTGAATTAATTAATTTACTAGTACGGGTACTGATCATTTTACTTCAGTGGATTAATGTTTTCCCTCATGACGTCGTAGAATGGAATTACACCATTTTCTTGATGTTCATTGAAACGCTTCAGTAACAAGAAGGTTTTGTTTATTTAAATTCACTTTTTGATACTGTTTAATTTAAATGTTCCTGAAAAAAAAAAGACTCCTCAAATTTTAAGAAATGAACAATGGGTTATATCTTCTTACTGTTGTGATGCTGTAGTCATGTGTATAACATATTTATCATCTTTTTTTGTTTTGTTCTTTTATACGTTTCTTTAGCCTAGTTTACTTACTGAAAAAGAAAATTAGGCCATTGAGATCCCCATCCTGTTTGTTGTGTGTGTTGTATGAATATGTCCCTCCATATCTCAACTTTTAAACTAGCTGGACTTGGTGTGAACGTTATGCCATTACAGGATATCCAAAAACCAGTCAGTTTCATGTAAGGGAGAGAATATGTGAATCAAACTTGTTTTTCACAGTTTTTATTGTAGACGATGGGCGTCCAGTCTTTTCATGGCGAAGGACCAATCCCGTTATTGTGGGCTGGTTCACGGGCCACTTGTGGAAAGAGAACAATAAGTGGTATGCCTAACCGCGTAACGGTGTAATTTTTGTAGGATATACATAAGTTACACATGTGGTGGGCCGCGGGTTGGGGATCCATGTTGTAGACCCTCCGCCTGGACCCATTTTAGTGAGATCTGTTCAGCTGTTTTGAAGATCCTCAATATGTTTCAAGAAATGCTTAAATTCTGTCTCTCCATCCATAGAGGAGTTTTGGAATTTACATCACTTGGAGTAACTTTTGATTAACCTTTTGTTCCCAGTTACATTTGTAAGGTATCATCTAACAGTGCCAGCCGTGTATCTGTAGCTTGTGGTGTATTGACATCATGATAGTATATGCACATAATTACTATTACAGCATAGTGGATAAAAAATTATGATGTTACAGTTGACACTCATTTATGAGATGTTACCACTATGAATTTTTAGGTTATGCTGCCATCAGATAGTACTTACCATAATTTTATTTAACCCAAATTGCCAATGTCATGTACATATAAAATTGTGTGGTTATGTACATTATTGCCAAAACCACCCTGCTTGTAGATCCACTTAAATATGGGAATCCTGACTATGTGATATTATTCTGCACAGATCAACAATGGTCAAAGTTCATGGGTCACTGGGATGCCTGCCCTTCTTTATTCTGTATGTGATATTACTTGTTCACACATACATGCAGTTTCATGTCCAACACAGCAGAAGTGGTTTTCATGCTTCACATGTTTTTATTGGTTAGTGGCACCTAACTTTTTATTTTATTCTGGTAGACTGGCAGTTTTCTACTGTACTGTTTTTACAGTTATATTATTAAATGTATATGGACTTGTTCCAAATTGCAGTTCATTCTCCAGTTATCATCTGCATACATGTAGTAACTTTCAAGTAAAACATTTATCTGTATGTACTGCAGATGTACATGACTTCTCTTTTATTCTGCATTTACAAGTATGTGGGTATCAACAAGCACAGTATTAACCATTGGCATGGTTTGGTGTCATGGATGTTTAGGAAACACTTGTTACCCTTCAGTTTTCTTGTTGAAAATACTCCATTATAGAACTGTACCAGTCCCAAGACATGTTAGGATAGTGCATTCCCAGCAGAAATTGGGTTTTTGGCGTCCCTGAGTGTGGACAGTTGCCTGCTTCTTTTGCATGCCTTACTTTTTGCTGTCAGGATGAAATGATGTAATGACTTGATTCAGCAGTGATTGTGTGCTCATTTTGTCACTGATTTAAATGAAAGGGATATGTCTTTCCCAATAAATAATATCATTGGGATGTTGAACTACAACAGCTGTTGCTGCTTTGACTGGTCTGTGTTTTATTGTCCTGTCATTCCACATTATGAGTGTGTGACCATTTCTGAGCATTTTGTGCCATATTTGTGTCATCTTTTATAACAGACAGCTATGACTATATTGTACACTTAATGTATGACAATTTTCTGTTTCTTATAACACCTTGGGGCCAAAAAATGAAATAACGTATCACTGTCCAGCAACAGTGCAATATGAATGTTGGTTATAGTACTGATTATTCATGAGAACTGGTCATAAATGATGTAATGATACAATTTTTAGTACTGAAGATGTGATTCATTGACATTAATTGCTGTTATGAATCTGCTATATTGAGTTAGGTGTGTTTCTTGTAATATTGTTTTTGTAATTATTATATTCCATATATTTCAGACTTACTCCTCCAAGGATAACAATAGGGATTCAAACCTGAGATCCAATCATCAACCACCCAACACCACACTCCAGCGACACGTTAAGGCAAACAGAAATGTACATATACCAAGGTATGTGTTCTAACACACTCACATAAGAAATTCAGTGAAGAACCAAAACAGTTTCTTCCTGTCCTTCATCCAGAGCACTAAATCTTGTTCAGATCATTTATCCTGAGAACTCCTCATTATTTGGAATTTATTACAGTTGTGCACTAAATGTTAAAATTGTATGCAATATAGAAATATTACAAATGCCACCATATTGTCATTCTCATTGAATACAAATGTAGTAACCTGTTTGTGTGGTAGTGACCTTGAAACTATGTAAGTTTGAAGTAAACAGTATTTTGTTATATTTATTTAAGTATGTTGAGATTCATTATAAGTTTAATTACATGTTAGCAGTAAGCCTCAAAAATATGATTTTGTAGTTAATCAGTGACAGACTAAACGCTATAAACGCTAGGAATTTTTATGTACTCTTATAAGTAACTTCCATATTTTCCTTTTAAATACAGAGTTTGTAAACACACATTCTTACCAGAATCTCAGCAGCATAATTGTAGTATTCTGAATACATCCTCTGCATCTTGAATGTTCTCATGATATACCATAAGCCTACATCAGGCAAAAATTTGCTTTATGTCACCAGAAAAAAATGTTTGAACATGTTTTGCTTCATCCATGTCACTAGAATTCTGAAGTCAGTGGACAGACACTAGTAACCAATAGCAACAGAATGTTGAAGGTTGGCAGGTTCCATAGTCATTTGTGGTTGCATAATGGTAGTTCCAATAGCTGGTACATCTTACATACTTAAGTTAATTTTAGCTGAAACTTTTTTCCACCATATAATGTTTGGTCTTGCAAAGAGTTGTAGGAATATGGATTTTCTGTGTCTTCAGCTGAGTTTTTAGGAAGCAGATTTTGCAGTTAGAAAGAGTAATATCACTACTAAGATTGTTTTGTTGTGGTGGTCATCATTATTTTGGTGAATGTGTTGGTGCTAACTTATAATGAGGCCTGATAAAGCCTACTCTTCTTTTTCATATACTTATAGACTTACGTATCAGTTAGTATTATTCTCTAGTTACCACAATCAAACTGAAAATAAAGAAAAGTGTCACCTGGTCTCTGTATTGCTTCCTTTTTACGAAAATATTGTCTCAGCAAAAGTGCCTTATTTGTTTGAAAATTTGTTTCCTTACATCTTTTAAGACCATCAAGTAAGTAGCACTAGTGTTGATCGCATTTCACAGGTTAGTGTGACCACCATCCTGTTGTTATTGGTTGTAGAAGATTTTAGAAAACAGTGATGTCGGTGTGTTCTGAGGTGATGTAATGTTCATTGTAGGTCTTTTGGAAACCAGTCAGTTACTTGAAAAAGTTTAAATGGATTGGGATAAGCCTGCTTTTACTCTTCATGAAGGAAAGTGAGCTATAAATTAACATCTGTAATTGTTGCATATTCAGAGAATCATTGTAATGCTCATAGATTTACTGACATGTAATACGACATCTGACATTTTGCGATGCACTTGACTGAGCTTTAACAAATAATGACAAGACAAGGATGTTCAAGCTATTTGTACCTGAAAACCAAATCTTCATCTCAGACACCTCTAACTGGTTCTACAACAGTACCTCTTGGAAGTAAGTTTAGAATAAGCCTTTGACATTAAAGACACCGTATATTTTGCCATCACCTTCATTAAACTAGACTAGAAGAATTATTATTAAATATGGTATTTGCACTGAAGTGTGGGCCAAAAAGTTTATATATGATACTGGATGGAATTTACAGTAAAAGTGTGACTGTGTTCTGCCAATGTGTCCTTGGAATGTAAATATCCATGTATTTCTTAATGTGAACTGGTTATTTCTGTTACAGATTTTATTATCCTCAGGGTAAACCCACTAATGAGCATTGTGGAGATGCTGTTTATCAGAAATTATCATCAGTCTTCCAGCAGTTTCCAAACCAGCAAGTGCCTCGTGAGAAGTTTGATATTGTCGCCAAGGTTTGTGTTCATTATTTATTAAATTTTCCCCATTGTGTGTTACTACTATGTTAACCTAAGTTTTTGTATTATCTGTCTTTCCCATCAGGCTTGTCAGTGTCCTGTGTACTGGAAGATTCCATTATTCGTTGCAGCTGGAGGAGACAAACTTGGTTATGTGGAAGCTAATACCTTTATTGATTTCTGGAAAAAGTAAGTATGATTATACTATGTGTAGTAAGTAAATCAGTTCTGGCATCTCATGGACTCATTTCCTGACAGAACTTTTGCCGGATATCCTGAATTGTAACTTCTATCTCTTTGTAAATGTGCAAACTAACTAAATTCACAGAGCAGACTTTTCCATGAGAAGTTACTAATCATTTAGCTGGTCAAGAAATTGTATGCCTGTTATGGAGAATGAAGCTTTATTACTGTGTTCACAAGTACATGCTGCCTATAAATGTGCTGGGTTTGCAAAAATCATTGTTACTTCCATCAGTTGTGAATCATAATTTATAAGCATTCTCCTTAACAGTAGCAAATATGTATAAACCATTCAGGCTTGTTTTGTCTTCATGGGTATTGGTCTCCCCATTTTTTCCTTGATCATCATAGTTTTGCCAGTTGCAGTTGAATGATCAAAATGTATCATTCAGTTTTATTGGCTAGGGGAGAATATAAATTCACAATTTTTACTTGTTCTAAGTCTCAGTGTCTACTGCACTATTCCGCCGAGTAATTTTTACTACCATAAATCCCAGAATCATGTTGCATTTTCTTTTTAGTATCTATAAACACTACAGTGTCTTTTTCAACAAAACTGATGTGTGCTTGACACAACAAAACTTTTATTATTATTTATGTTTCTTACCCCTGATAATCTTTTACCATGAATGACGTGATAATCCAGTTATATGAACCTCAACAGTGCAATACTGCTCCTCAGTGTTGGCTGCTACAGGTTGTTGCACGTTGTTGTTGTTGTTGTTGTTGTTGTAATCATCAGTGCCATCACCATCATCATCGTCGTCATGAAAATATTTTCTGCTCTGTTCAGAGTTCTGTCGACATGCCATGACAAGCCATCTAGGTTTGTCTACATCATGACAAGAGGTACGCGTGAATTCTTGGTTCCTGAGGACTTTATACCTTTGGTCCAAGACGTAGTAGACACACATCCGGGTCTTACATTTCTTAAAGAAGCAGCAGAGTTTCACTCCCGCTATGTACATACGGTGAGTACAGTATGCTTCCATTGATGTACTATTTTCATTTGAAAGGCATATATTACAACTGTTCTATAGGCTATGTGTATCTTAATAGGCTTATACAGAGTGAGCTGAAAGTTCCTGTGCCCCTGTGCAACTGCATCCTGTTGGCACAGTCTTAAGTGTCTGGTTTGATGAAATAAGAATTCTGAAATTGTGAAAATATATAATGTGGTGTTCTGGGTCAATAGCACCATGTGGTCTCATAGATGGCTGTGAAGGGGGAAGCAGATTTGTACCACCTACAAGAATACATGGTATCTTAACCCAGAAAACTATGGGCTAAACGTCTGCATGACAACCTTCACTGTGATACTGAAAACTCTCCCCACTCTCAGTTCTGCCATTGACTTTTCCTAGAGGATGGTCTTACTGCAGACACTGCACTACGTTACAGTGTTTTCAGTGAAATATTAGATTTGAAGGCTATGTGGCCTCTAAGGATAAAAAAAAAAAACAGATATATAAATGTCTAAAAGGGATTCTCTTTCTTTTGTATCTTTGCTGTGCATTGAGGGATCCAGCATATGTGACATTATTTACACATTCCTTAATGTTAAAGATGTCATCACAGATTTAAGTGAAACCTTCCCTTTGGTTGAATATTGCATATATTTGCAAACAATATACAATATTTAGATGCATGTCTGTAAGGATATGGAGGCTATTTCTAACGTGGGTAAGTGAAAACTGACTATCAGAACTTAAATATCTACAGGAGTAAGAGACGAACTAACCACCATAGTGTGAGCATTTATTAATGTCTTTTTCAGTTTGTTATTTAACAGAACTTTCAGTTTCTAAGATTGTACTGGTATAGTGTTGGTAATGGATTGATGACTGTGGAACAGTGGTGGAATGATACTGGCAGGGAAAGTCCAAAGTACTTGGAAAAAAAAAACCTGTCTCAGTGCCACTTTGTCCAACATAAGTCCCACATGGACTGGCCTTAAATCCAACCCAGGCATCTGCTGTGACAGGCTGGCACCTGATTACAGCCAATACTAGTAAAACTCAAGAAGAGATGTTTTTAAGGTATGTCCAACAGGAGCACTTTGTTTAACATGTCACACACATAAGTTCTGGAAGAAATGCTGATTCACAGAGCCTGTCCACAAGACTAAATGTAGCAGTCCTCCACTGAACTTGGTACTTTATTGATAGCAGACACCTGGTGAAACTTTGTTACATTCAAGGTGATGAACAGAATTGTATCGAACATCCTTCTGCTGTAAAGAACATGTTATGACCATCAAGTCAAAAGTACATATATGCATGACATATTGTTGATGATCAGTGTGCTTATTGTTTCACATGTGTCACAGGTAATTGCACGTATCTACTACTGCGTGAACAGGTCATGGAGTGGTCGCATTACTTTGCCAGAACTTAGGAGGTCAAACCTTCTCCATGTTATACAACTTCTTGAGGAGGAGGAAGACATTAACCAAGTGACTGCTTACTTTAGTTACGAGCATTTCTATGTCATATACTGCAAGTTCTGGGAGCTGGACCGTGACCATGATCTTTACATTGACAAACTGGATTTGACAAGACATAGTGATCATGGTGAGTGTGTTATTAATATGTGTATGTTATTTTCCTGAATATGGCTGTAACTGCATTTAAAGACAGAGAGGCAGTACTGATTCAGATATTATGGACATAAAATTAATTTGAAATGTGCTGCACTATATCATGGTTTTCCACTCATAATTTGTTTTAACCATAAAATCTCTACACTAGTTATGTGGAAAATTTAATGTGTTTTAATCTGTTTGGTGACAGTTCACTGCATGGTTGAGTAGGCAATAAACCATTTTCATTGTCTGTGTGGTCTGTATAAAATCAAAATAGCACTACACTGGGAGATCCAATCCACCTATACTTAACTTTCCTTTGTACTTTACACAAGGGTTTACATCTGAATATGGAGTAGTTACTGCTTTGCACATTTTGATCTGTTAAAGGTCAATGCTGGAGGTGGGATAGTGTAGTGTGTATAGAGACTAAAACTATGGACAAGACATTCTGGCTTTTGAATCCCAGCAGAGAAGAGAGATTTTCTGTCATACAGAATATTGAGACAGGCTCTGGGGCCCACCCTGCCTCCTGTTCAATGGGTACCGTGATTCTTTCTCTGTTTTAAAGTGGCTGGTGCAGGAAGATGATCACCCACCTTTTTCTAGTGCTGAAGTTAAGAATGAATGGAGCTGTATGTGTGCTTGCCCTATATTCCTTCGTGGTTTGGACAAGGAAAACTCTGCCTTTACCTTTTACAGATAAACACACAGTTATTGGGATGAGTACTGTGCTCTTCTGGGTTATTACACTGCAAGTAGTGGTAATTTCTTCCCCATGTTTTGGGACGACCTATCAGTCTCATGCTCAGGGGTCTTGAACCCTGAGGATGAGACCAATAGGTTGTCCTGACATCCCCTTGAACCCTAAAGATGGGACTGATAAATTGTCCTGCGACATTGGTAAGAAATTACCACTGCTCACTGCAGCTTGTGAATGTGTCAAACATAGTAGCACGTTCGATATGTACGATATGAATATTAGTTAAAATTTGAAAGATTAAAATTATTATTAACAAAAGTGTGTTCAATATAAACGTTTAAAGTTACAGTACAATATAGAATTTGCATTCAGACATTCAAACAATTTATCTTTATTTTTATTATGCATTTTTGCCTGTGTTTTCTATGCCAAACTTTTCTAACAAAAATTATTTAATCTTTCAATGATACATCCGTGTTGTGCTCCAGTCAATGGCCTGTATGTAGACTGAAATTAGTAACCTTATAAATCGCTGTGTTGTGCATGACGGTTTATTGAATAAATATATATCAAGATTATTTAAAAATTTCTTCTCCCTCCCATTCAGGCTAAATGCAGAATGCATTTCATCTTTCTCCATTTTATCACCCTAATAATATTTGGGAAAACATACAGTTTATATTTTCTCTAACCTCATGTTATGTGTTGGGTATGTGGACTTACCCGTGGTCATGTTATACGTCGACTATGTGGACTGACCTTTGGTCTTCTCAGGTATTGTCCTCAGACACTTTCAGTTTGTGTTATTCTCGTAGGGTGAGAGATCAAGTTTTGTACCTCTATAAATTTAGAAATGTGCAAATTTTAGATATTATTCACAAGACTGGTGAAGTACTATAAATACTCACATCCTATGTTGACTATGTCATAACCTAACCTTCAAAAAGTGTTTTATTTTTCCAGCTTTATGAGACTGATTGGTAGAAATGTTGTTCCAACTAGATTAGTGATATGCATCTCACGGTGTTTTGTAACAAACAAGTACAGATATTTCAGCTTTCATAATTGATATAAATGTAGCAAAAATTATGATCTTTCATCATCCGTACTTAATGCCATTTAAAACTGTGCCATACTCTCATGCTCTTTCAGTTTAAAAAGTCTGCTGTAATATTTTACGTATGTATTTCAGTCTCTTGCTGCTATTTCGCTCCATTGGCTGAATACTTGCCCAATAAGTAATGTATAAATGTGTTACATTGTGGCTTACAGCACTCTCATCACGCATAATAGATCGCATCTTCTCAGGAGCAGTGACACGTGGGCATCGACAGCACTTACATGATGAAAAAATGAGTTACACCGACTTTGTATGGTTCCTTTTGTCTGAAGAAGACAAAACACATCCAACAGCTATTGAGTACTGGTTCAGGTAAATTTTATATATATAATGTAATATACAAAAATTATCTCTTCTTCAGGATTGGTGTTTCTCAGTTATTATGCTACAGTACAGCTTTTTGCAATATTTTCAGTTCATATATGTTTCTACAAAATTAAGAGCAGTTCACAAAGTGAGTTATTGTTCAGTTCTGTTTTGTTATCTCGCACATTTTTTTTTTAAGTTGTTACCATCACAGTATGTTTGATTATGTCTCTGTATTTTTTTTTTTTGTGCAGTAAAATTAATTTAATCTGGCTACTGATAGTCTGGAAATCCTGATGGTTTGGCACTTGGGGAAAATAGTCCCCCATTTAAGTATGATTTTTGACTAGAAGTTTTGCTCTTTACTCGTTACTTTTTGTGTGCTGTCTGGACTTTATGGAGGTCATCAGGCTACTAAAGTGTCTTGAGAAGATCCCAAAATTAATACACCATGTACTGCTGGCAAAAGGAGTTCTTAGAAACCTGACATAATTAGGATGCTTTAAGGCAATGGAGCTAAGTGTGGTTGTGGTTTCATACAACACTAGATCATTAACTACCTAAGAAGCAGAAGGACTATTTACAGTAGTTTATGGCATCATGTGAAGGTGTGAAGGGCCTTTTCAAGTGATACACATTGAAAGAGCCTAAAATAGTGCAATTGTAAAAGGTGATGTATAAGTGGATAACAACATTGTGTTCCAAAGGAAGACCCATGACTGGACTCATGATAATTGAAATGGCTCAGTCTTTTTATGATAAAATGACAATAAGAGACAAGGCAAGTTCTCTGAGGACTGGGCTGAAAAATCCTTGGTTGCTGAGTTCAAGGAATTCTGCTGTACCACACTTTATGATTAGCAGTTTTTGGTCTTGATAGTTTATTTTCCTCATACTGTTATTAGCTGTTACTTATTCATACAGTGTTTTATTCTGTTTCATTTTTATATGAATCATAGTAATTTAATGACAGTCAGTATAGGAATTCAGTACATAACAAAGAATGAAGAATAGAGTGGGCATAGTTTACCATATGTGTGCATGCACATTACAGTTTACTGTAATACCAGCTTTGCTATTTCCCAAGTTGCTGACTACATTTGAGTGTGTCATCGCGCGGAATATGGTGAGAAGTGCTAGCCTGGACTGTTGAGAGTAAGTTTGAGATCTGTGTCTTAAAGTTAACTGTCTCAAATATGGACTGAGAGACATGTCAATCCTGAAATGTTGTACTCTACATACAGCACTAATATACAAATGTGTACTGTCATGGTCCGTTTAATAAATGTCAGTTACATTGTGGGTCTGTTCTAATGGATGTATTCTTTATACAGATGCATGGATCTGGATGGTGACGGTTACCTCTCCATGTATGAACTAGAATATTTCTATGAGGAACAGCTTCAGAGGATGGAAGCCATTGGTATTGAGACTTTACCTTTTGAAGATTGTCTCTGTCAGGTACACTTTACCATAATTTCATATCGACAAATTATGCAGAAATAATAGTGTTCTCATACTAAATTCTGCATCATACAAGTTGTAAAGTTTGTTAAATTATAATTCACATGCCACTTCTTAATTTATATCATAGTTCAGCAAATTCCATGATATTCCCTTCTGTATGACACTATGGGCAATTGTAGCCCAAGGTCTCCTTATTTGTAAGTATTTTAGTAGGACTGCTTTGAGAGGGGTGAGCCCATTGCATGACCCCAACCTACACAGGACAACATAAACACTGAGAAAATGCTGACATACTTTCACACCCATATGGATTAGAACCCATGGTCCCAATGTTCAAGTGGTGGAAGGCAGTACATGCTTTGTACTGTACAACCACTGTAACTTGTTAACACATCATGATAATCATCTGTATTAGACCTCTGAGATGATGACATATGATATTTCCTTCATTCTTTACAGAATTTCAGGGTGTTAGACATAGTCTCCTTACAGCCATTGACTGCTGTATTTTGGAGTTTTGTGTTTTGTGTATACATTTATTGGCTGTTTGCCAACTGCATTGATATTACTGATGAAAGAATGGGTTATGTACTTATAGCAGAGCTGTACTTTGTTCTGCATTTTGTCAGGTCATACAAACTAAACAGATCTCTGTTTTGTACAGTTAGTTATTTTATTCTGTTGTTCTCTGCCACTCTGGTGGCAACAGAATTGTTATTGAATTACAGTTTCTCTGTAAGTGTTACTGTTAGGCACATGAATATACAAATCTGATGCTGTGGTTATTTCTGCACTTTCTTTCCAAGACACAGACAAAACAGCATATGCTTGATTGCAGTTATGACATTTATGCTAGGTATTTGGATAGGTAACTCTACTTTGATGTGATGCCTTTGTTACTGTGATTATATTAAGCTTTAGCATGACACACACAAAATGGTAAGGAATTAGAATGTGTGGCTGTTGTAGAAGTATAGTAACTGAGTGGCTACCAGCTTGCATTTAGAGGATGTGACATACTTTACCATTCTGGATAGGGGCACACCTCCTTGTTCTTGCTGCACCTTCATCACTGAATATTCATTCTTCTCAGTGCACTTCATACAGAAGGAGCATTATGTGTAGATATGACAATAAGCCCTTGGGACTGAACACAGTAGATGTGCATTCCACAAAGTTCATGAAGCATTGTTTTTATACACATACATACATACATACATACACACATACATACATGCATGCATACATACATACATACATACATACATACATACATACATACATGCATGCATGCATGCATGCATATATACGTACATGCATACATCCATACATACATACATAAATGCATACATACATATATATGTACATACGTATATACGTACGTACATACATACATACATACATACATACATACATACATACATACATACATACATGCATGTATGTATGTTTTATCTAAATTTAGAACAAAATTATTAGCAGCAAACCACTTAATTATATGAGAGAGAACTAAATTTGCTACTGAATAGAAATCTTCAATATTTCTTCTTGAAATTATGTCACTAGTATCATCATCAAATAGTACTGGTTCTGATGCAGAATTTATTCTGAGGGGAAGTTCCTTTATTTATATTATGAACAGTTAAGGCCCTAGTTCTTGATGGAAAAAGGTGCAATAGTATTGTACTAATATAAAATACTGTGATAACTGCAGTAAGAAAAGACCAGAACGGGACAACAAGTGACCTAACTCCATGACAGACATATGATGATGATGATGATGAAAAGTGGAAATGAAGGTTGAGTGAAATGGCATTACAAAAAATAAAATTATTTTTTTTCCCCCCTATATTAGATGCTGGATATGATTCATCCTACAGAGCCAAGAAAAATCTCACTGGGAGATCTAAAACGCTGTAAAATGACACCCATCTTCTTTGATACATTTTTCAACCTAGAAAAATATCTTGACCATGAACAGCGTGACCCATTTGCTTCACAGCGAGACCATGATACTGATGGTCAGGAGGCAAGTATTGTAATATATTAGTGTAGTACAGGTAATACTTGACCAGTTTCTCCATTAATGGTAAGCTTGTACATTAATGACAGTTTGTTTAATGCCATGTATTATAACTGACAGTTATGTGACCATTCTCAACACATGTTTTTTGTGATGCCATAGCAGTAAGACAGTACTTATTTCATCTTGATTTTTGCAATTATTTCACACACACACACACACACACACACACTATTATTGTCATATTTTAATGCACACGTGAGTTATGACTGATACTTCTTATTCATTGAAAATGTGTTTTTTTCCTAATATTAGAAATTAATAATTTTTGTTACTTTTAAATGTTAGTGCAGTGTGCTAAAACTGTCATTTTGCATCTCTTATATTATACAGCTGTCAGACTGGGACCGCTTTGCGGCTGAAGAATATGAACTTCTGGTAGCTGAGGAAGGAGCAAATGATCATCAAGATGAAGCGTAAGTTTCAAATCATTTCTGTATTTTAATGTAATTGGTTTCATAGTTTTTCATCAAAGTTACAGCTGTTCAAGAAAACCAACATTGTCGTTATCAGCCAGTTGAAGTGCACATAGCTACATGTCTCTTTATACATCTGTCTAACTCTTTCATGCAGTCACTGCATGGAACAGAGTCATCCTTAAGGTGCTAATAGGTGCTGAGCTAGTCAAAAATTTTATATTTTATGGAACCTAAAAGCTAATTACTGTGTTCACAAGAGCATGCTATATATCTCTGTCCTGAGTTTAGTCATCACCCTTATAAGCACTGTATTAAGATCATCTTAAATATTATCTTCCCACTTATTTGTATTTCTTTTTAGTTAGATTATTATTATGTAAATAATTTCCCAGACATGATACTTTTCCTTCCCATCTTTGCCTCCTTGATTTGATCACACTAATAACATTTGATGAATTATACAAATTGTGACATGCCTTTTTAATATTAGCTTCACCATCTTTCTCTGACTTTGTGTCTCTTAGGTCCAAATATTCTACTCAGCTTCCTGTTTTGAAACCAGCCTTAATGTATATTCTTCCCATAGTGTTGGAGATCAAGTCTACACCCATTTTAAACATCATGTATAATATGTTGTGTGAAAGCAGCATTTACCTTTTGTACAGTGGTTCCATGATCCCTGGGGAGTAAGTGTGGGTGCATGGGCAGGAACTGATGGGGCTGTTTCAGAGTTGAGGTTTGTGCAGGTGCAAAGGGCTAAGAGTGATTTGAGGGCTCAGATACAGGTTTGACTGGGACTTAAGTGACACTTAATGTGTGCCCAAGTAAATGAATTGTACAGTCCGTGAACACCTATTTCTGAATCAACTGTTCCCCATTACAGTCATAACACAGTTTTGAAGCATAGAAATCACTTTTATTTTGTTAGTATGAATGAAAGATGCGAAAAATACGTGCATTGAAGATTACAAGGCTAAAGAAATATGAAAGTATCTTGAACTGTAAATTACTAATACATGACTGAAGGGAAGAAAAAAATTTTAAATTTATTATTATCAGTATCATTATCATGATTAATAAATTATGACTACAAATCATTTATTTATGTTGGGTGAAATGAAAGGAATAAATTTGTTTTCTTATGGTCTCCAATCAGTGGCATGAAAGAACTGCTTATACTTGTGTGTGGATTTGGTATTTTTTATTATCATTGTTGTTGGTGTTTACAGGGTGTTGGATGATGAAATGTAGCCATCATACTGGCATTTAGTAAGTAAAACATTCTTAACCCTGAAGTTTGAATGTGTCCAGTTTGCTGCTTACTCAAGATCATGTGCTTGGTTTATTTTGTTTCATTGTTTTATGAATCCATGACAGAGAGTAAAGTTATAATTATTGAAACCGTCAATATATATGAATTGCTTTTAAGCAGGTTCTATATATGGTCTTTTGACGCTACAGTTTAAGAAGTATAATGGCTGATATGTTGTTAAAATATTCACATAATTCAGCCATTTATAATATGCATTTAGTTCTCAGTTTACTGCATATTTAATCTTCAAGTAAAGAATTTTATCATACCTTACTGTGCGAATAGGTTTTCTGGGGTGTTTTTGTATGATTCCCATAAGAAATATGATCCATATGTACTGTTGTGCAACTGTTATAGAAAAGTCCATATACTAATCACACTATGGTATGCCAGGGTGAATTGCAGTGTCACCAAAAGTTTGTTTTAAGAAGACAGGCAATGTACACATAAACATAACATTGAGGTGCTTTCATAAAACCATTGTTGCCATGGAAAAGCAATAAGTATTACATATTCTGAGTGTGTATGGTATGTAGCCTTAGTTATCCAGCATGCAAAGCCTGTGTGCTGTATTATATTGTCATTGGTGGTGTGTTTGTATGATATTTTTCCCCATTATCTCTTAACAGACTGTTTTCATACAAAACATCATAATATTTATATTAAAATTTAAAAGTGCTTTAATTGCAATTATTAATTATTTAAATAATAGTGGGGTAGGTACATAAAGGAATGGTACACATTTGTAATGGTTTTTGTCCCGTCTGGCTGGTCTTCAACAGCTTGTCTTTCAAATTTGTTTCTTATTGATTTATCACCAGCATTTTGGTGAATTGTAATGTGAATGAAGTATGTGTTATCGTGTTTGTTGAATGTGCACTGTAATGGTGTGTACTGAGCAGGTGCATTCAATGGAAGAAATTAGAAATGATATGCTGATTTCCTTTTCTTATGTATTTGATGCCATAAGCTCAAATATTTTAAGTAAATATGTATATATAAACATTTCAACCTATGAATTGTTGAGTATATGAACTAATGATTGTACACTTATGTAAGAATTGAACTGATGATTGTATGCTTGCATAAGAATTCTTGTTTAATTTTATCAAAAGCCCCTTAATTTACAGGAAAATTACATTGATTGTAAAGTGTACTTTATTTATCTAAATTACTTTATAGAATATTTTTCACTCTAATAAACGTTTAGTGAGTTGTATTTGTGATATAAGCAGAAACACATTTGGTCACCATTTAAAGTGTCCATTAATTTTATATTATTTTAATATAAATTTGAAAGTGCCGAATGTTTGAAAAAATACCCACTGTCAAATCCCATAAAAATGTGTTCAGTGGTTCTTGAGTTATTTCGTGCATATAGATGGACAGATAAAATGAAGGACAGAGTGTTTTAATAGGTACTCCACTTGTTTAAAAATTGGAAAAAATGGCACAACTGCAGTATGTCGATAAAAATTATCAAAAGGCTGTCAGGATAGCTGGTCTTCTGGTTGATACATGAACTCAGGTCCCCCTCTCAAATACAAGGCATGAGTGGTAACCCTTCAACCATTATGTAAAGTGTTGCAACACACCCCTTTAATATCTACTAATGCCTTTAATGAACTGAAAATGATGTTGACAGGAATGAGTGTGGCATAATTTGTGGAACTAGTGTGACATGTGCCTGTAAGAACTGAAGAAAACTGCAAAGTAGTCGCTCAGGATAGTCACTCTTCTGACCAAGATTTTTAGGTCTTGAATGGGACTCCCCCAGCCACATTAACTGTGATGTCATAATGTATTAATATGGTAACCCCTTTAGGATCTGCCCATGCCTGCATAGTCAATTTCCAGTTTGCTTGTGCAAATTTTGTTTCTTTATTCAATGAGTACTTACACCATGATTTGCCCAGTCATATCACAGTCTGCCTGGTTTTTGGGATCTGCCTATAACATGTGCACTAATGAGCAGGACTTAAAGATACTGTTGTTCAATTACCTCAGGAGATTTATTTTATGAGTTGACAAGTAGAGATTAGCAACACTCATGTATGGTAATGGACTTTTCTTTGAGTTTTTCTCATTTATTTTAAGTTAATTTTAGTATGGTAACAGTGCCATTTCTCTTGTATATCAGCTCCAGAATAGTCACATAAAGGAATGCAAATACACTCTTAAGGCAGTGATTACACAATAGAATGAAGATGGTTAGGGTGTAGGGGCTGTTTATTGACCATCATCAGTTTAATCCAGTCTGCTTTGTTGTAGTGATAAAACATTAGTTAACAAAGTTTGGAGATACTAAATAGTTAATGGCTCTGCCTGTCTTATTAGCAGTGTCACATTTTATGTCTCCTGAGTTTATGAGACAGTGACTCTTGCTAGGAGAAGTATAGGTGGGGTACAGTTCTGCAGCTTTGAAAACATTGACCAGCACAAAGTTAAGAATATATTACAGGATTTTATGAAATAATGAGTGACCATGCACTTAAAAGTGAAGTGGATAGACTGCAGAAAATTTTGCAATGTAGTGTTTAGTTCATAAGTGGCACAGTTCAACTTTTCATTGTTTGGGTCCTAAATTTTCGTGAAAAATACTGCTGAGTTTGTGAACAGTGATTGTAACATCTCTTGTTTTCAAATAGTAGAACAAGACAGACAATCTATATATAATGTAACATGTTTGTGGAACCATTGTTGCAGTGGTAAAGCACTAATTATTACATATGAGTGTGTGATGGAGCCCTAGCTATCCAGTATGAAATGTGCTTGCGCCATATTTTCATCTGTGGCCTGCCCGGCTGTTCATTATTGTTCCACTTTATTCATAAACAACAATTTTATTTATTTTTTTTTTTTTGGGGGG
>Ga0123354_10005316_pt1 | contig 18675 bp, 12 predicted proteins | sample TergutLab28metaG_2_FD_97872 | JGI IMG/M metagenome (GOLD analysis project Ga0123354, IMG submission 97872) | Labiotermes labralis P4 segment gut microbial communities from Petit-Saut dam, French Guiana - Lab288 P4 | ecosystem: Host-associated > Arthropoda: Insects > Digestive system > Gut ...
AAATGGGCGTTGGATACGGCATACACTTTGGGCTTCGTTTGAGATTGCATTAACATTGGCAAAAGAATAAGAAGCGCCATAAAAAATTTTTTATTGATAGAATTCATGGATTATTTGTTTTAAAAAGTTATTATAATGCTATAATTTATTACAAAAATAATATAAAGAAATAGAACAATAGACAACTTTTAATAATTGAGGCTGTCTTATTTTTGAGACAGCCTCAACGATACAAAATTCAGTAAATAGAATCCCAATTTTTTAGTTATTTATGATTGGATTTTTGCTTATGCCAAAATAAAGCTCAGCAATTTGAACCGCACTGTTATTGGCTGTGTCCCAACTTAAATACTGAACCTTTATGTACCGGTAATGTCCTCGTGGCAATTGGATATTATCTGTTTCCATAGGTTGGGGAGGTGCAAGCTGTATAATACCACCTATAGGTTCCCAATTAGTAGGATCGTCAATAGTGGAACCTCCTACATTGCTATATGAATTCACAGCGCCTTGGTAGAAATTAGTTCCAAATATTTGTAATGACCATGGTCTCAATCCATTAGTGTTATCTCGGTGACGGATCCGGAAGTAATCAATATCAATGCTTTGTTGCAGGTCGATCACAAAATAGAGTACTCCTCCGGCTGGAGTGGTTGATCCGTTAACGCTTTTACCAGCCTTTGCCAGTGATAAAAACGTACCGAAATCGCCATCTAACTCTGCCTGCCATAGTGGATTTCCACCACCGTCAGATGCGGGAGCAGGCGTCGTAAAGGTCGTTAGCCATTGGGTACGTACATAATCCAAACTACTGTAAGTATATGTTTTCGGTTCAGAATCAACATATACGCCATCTACCCCTACCGGTTTGTAATTTGAACTAATAAAAATTGGTTCGCCAACCTTACTTCCGGGCAAAATAGTTACGTTGTCGGTATTGGCAACTTGTACTCTTGTTGTATCTGTTCCGTTGAAATACCAAACATTGGTATATTGCATGGTATAATCACTAACATTAGCCCAAGTGATTTGAATATTTCCAGACATATCACAAAGTTGCGAAAGTATTGCCCTTGAATTTAGTGATTGTCGATAATCTTCGTCGGTAGGCATATACAAGGAAAAAGTATGATCCACAGTAATAGTATCCAGAATTGGAGTAGGAATAGAATCTCCATCCCTCGTAACTAATGGTACAACCCTATAGTGAATATCAAGAGAAACGTTTGTACCCGGATCCAGATTATTCATGGAAATAGTTGGATTCTCCTGGCATGTGCCGGTTATCACATTTCCGTCTTTGTCTGTCCATTGGTATGTCAAGCTATAGTAATTCAGTAATACCGACGAGAGACTACCGTCCCAAGTAAGCGCTACCGTCCATGGAGACGCGGTCACACGGGGAGCAGCTACTGCTATGTTCATAGCATCTGATGCTGTAAAAGGTGTTAAGGCAATTTCCTGTGGAACGGATTTATTACCGAAATCATCAGTAGTATATACCGAAAAACGGTATAATCTCGGTTGTGTAAGTCCGGTAATACTTACCGAGGAACAAACCGAATCAAATACAATGGTTTGATCGTCGTATTCCACAACTGTTTTTTGTGCTTTTCCCAAATTGATTTCACTGGACGGCAATTTTCCTGCCTTAAGTAAATCAAGTTCTACACGTTCATATCCTATATATCCGATGATCGTATCGAAACGTCCTGGGTAAATGATTTCTTCAGGGGCAAACTTTTTTATACTGTCATAAGCACCCGTGCATGAACCCAAGCAGGCTGCCAAAATGATAAAATAAATCAATTTTTTCATATCTCTTAATTTTTTATTGTTTTATGTCCTATACTTGCCATTATACTTTCCGCACTCGCCGGTCTTCCAAACAATGTTATTTCAGATAAACAGTTGTGTTTTATGCTAGTATAATTATTAGGAAATCCGTTTACAGCTTCGTAGCGGAACCAACGGACAGGTGGAGTAAATCCGGGATTATCGGGATACATGTACTCCTGGTCGCCCGCCATTCCTCGTTGAATTATTTGCATATCGGTCAGTCCTATTGGCATTGGAATGTAATGCTCCGAAATAAACACCCATTGGTTTGCTGCTTCGTCCAAATAGTATAATCGATAATGACCGACATTTTCATCCATATAGTATTCTCCTCTATTCAGGTCGAAATCTCCTCCCGAGTGGCGTTGCCAGGTAATAATACGACTTAATTCATAATAATCGCCCAAGTCGATGATAAAATTCCATAAATTTGCATCGGGAATACCGGCAACACCTGTACGTCCCCTGTCCTGGGCATTCATATAATTAACATTGTTTTTTGTGTCAATCATGTCGTCGATTACACGCCAGATACGTCCATCAGCTCCGTTACCAAAACACATGGGTATGCCAGCAATGGAATCGTTAGCGTTGGGCAAAACCCAGTTGTCCTTGGGTATTTTGCTGTCCTGCAGCAATATTAATCCATCCACCTCCACCGGAGTAGTAGCATTTCCATAAATATCCTCCACATGTATCTGCATATTGACCGGCTGATCGGGACCCAAATTCAAGTCGTTGATAAACTGTCGATCGAAAGGGAGATTAGAGGAAAATACCTGTATAAGATCACGGTGAACCCCCTCCATATCAAATTGGAAATTAACTATAACGTTCACGCTTTGTTGCAGCGGATTAGACCATTGAAGATAAAAAGAGTTGAAACCAGAACGTACGACAAGGCTATCGACTACCAACTTAATGGTAGATTCCAAAGGAGTAACCTTAATCGGCACCGTTGTCGATTTGTTTCCAGTTCTGTCTTCCGAATACAGATTGAGGGTGTATTCTTTCGTTTCTCCCAGCCCATATACATCCAATGAATCCTTGAAATAAGAAGATGAAAATGTGAATGTCTTACCATTTGGGGCTACATAGTCGCATGCAATAAACAACAAATCTTCATCGGTGGGCGGCGTATAGAAAATTCGCGCTCCACCGTTCAATGGCACTACGCGGTTTACAACCGGTACTCCAGGTATAGTCTTATCGCTGGAACTTATACTGAACCTTGTTTCTTCTCTGCAAGCAAAAAAAATTGCTGTAATAAATACCACAGTCAATAAATATCTAAAATTTTTCATATAAATAATTTAATAATTAAAACTTTATTATTGCCAACCCGGATTTTGAATCAGGTTTGCATTCGTATTCATTTCGTTCAAATCAATGGGCCATAAACAGTCTGTTATGTTAAATTTGAGAGAATGTTTAACTTGCAGCACAAAAAAATCTTGTGCGTTGAAAGCAAACGGATTCCATCCCCAAACGGGACCTGAAAATTCTTGTGGCGCCCTTTTCCAGCGCAGCATATCCCAAAAACGACTGCCTTCAAAAGCCAACTCAATACTTCTTTCCTGAAGGATAATATCGCGCAAGCCCGCTTGTGTTTTATACTTGTCGGGAGTACGCGCCCAATTCATTTCAGGACTCCAGGAAATTTCCAAATCGGGAATTCCGGCTCTTTCACGCACTTTGTCCACTAAATCATATACATCTTGCGAAGGTCCACTGTACTCGTTCAACGCTTCGGCTTTCATCAGGATGAGATCGGCAAGACGGATGATTGGATATGGAAAATGCAATTGTCTGTTTTCGCTACCCGTAGTCGATTCCGGATGTACAAATTTTTGAATTCCAATACCGGAACAAAAATAATCGGTAGAATTTACTGCAGTATTCATGCCGCCGTAAGAACTTTGGTAAAGCATTGTGGGAATTCGGATAAGGTGTCCTCGCCAATAACCACCGGTAATACCCAAGTCGGCATAGAAACGCGGTTCACGGTCCTTATAAAGGTAAATCGTTTGGGCGCCGGGCTGCAGTATTCCAGCATACTGTTGATAAGTTGGATCGTCAGCCGATGGCATGGTTATAAAATTGTAAATCTTGTTGCGGTCAAAAGTTTTATCATCATCAATTGGCAAGCCGTTTTTAGTATAGAAACGTTCTGCCATCGCATAGGTAGCTCCAAACCAGTTCCATGACCATCCTGCATTATCCGGCGTTCCACCCGATTCGGCAGCCAAATCTGCCGGTAAGCGAATATTGCAGGCTGAAGAAATGTTGTTTCCTGCAGGATAGCTGTTTGAATATCCCCAAAGCAACTCCTTGTTCCAAGGTGTAACAACCAACATCCGTAAGTCGTACAATTTTTTAATTGCATCTTCGTTAATCAGTACATCTTGCTTGTCCGCCCCGTAATATATTGTTTTATCATAGGTAAACAAATCCTTTCCATTAGAAGCGGCGAGCGACAAGGCTGCATCACATGCATCGATAACGTCTTTCCATTTTTCAGGATCGTATGTTTGAGGGAAAAACGGTTGTCCGTCGTGATCAAGAAAGTTGGAGTAATAATCCGAGTTGCCATTGTAAAATGGGCTTGCCCTGAACAACAATACTCTTGCTTTGATTGCCGTAGCGCCAACCTGATCAATCTGCCCCAAATCAGAACCCTGCACCAATGGATATAAATTGGGAATAGCCTGGTTCATCAAGGCGATCACATAATCGAAGCAGCTATCCAATTTCTGTCGCGACTGAAACAAATCTGTTGCCATGGCAGTTGGACTTATCTCTTTATCCACAATAACAATCGGACCGTATTTTTGAATCAGCAAAAAATTGTAATAGCCTTTCAGGAAAGTAGCCTGAGCAGCCCATTCATCTTTTTCCGCTTGTTGCATATCGACAACTTCGTTGATGTGATTCAAAAAAACATTACACTGGCGGATAGCTTCGTACAGTTTATGACCGCTTTGGTTTCCTGACCAATCGCCCAAAATTGGGTCGTTTTGAGATTGCTTCCCAAGCATGATTTGTATTGCTTTTAGGTAGGTTGTGGTTAAGTCGTAATCCAACCTGCCAACGTATTCATCGCCAAGCGAAAATGGAGTGCTATGCGTATCAGCGATATTCGGCAAATAACTGTAAATTTTTGCTAGAGCATTGTATGCCTGTTCCTTAACCGCAAATATGTCATCAATAGTTTCAGTATTATCGGGAGTAACGCTCAGATAATTGGAACATGATGCAAGTACAAAAACTATCAGTAAAAGAAATATTTTTATCTTTTTCATATTATAATCATTTATTATATAAACTTTGAAACAGAATTAAAATTGCAATTGAAGACCAAGATCGAACACACGGTTTAACGGGTATTGTAGTCCATAGCTTCCCATTTCGGGATCCCATAATTTAAAAGGACTGATTGCAAAAAGATCTTGACAATTAAAATAAATCCGAGCATTGCTTAGTCCCTTTTTCTTGAGACCCGAATAGTTATATCCCAATTCAACAGATTTCAACCGCATAAAAGAACCATCGCGCAGCCACCACGATGATTGCTGGGTGTTGTTTTGAATATCGGTTGTTGATAACCTGGGCCAGAAAGCATGTACGTCCGGATTAGTATCGCTCCAGTAACTGTTGGCAATATACTGAAGAGCATTTCTTCCGCCTACAAAGGGCGCAATTCCAAGATTATTGCCATTATTTGGATCTGAATTGGATGTTGCATTTATAAAGAAAGATACACGCGCGCTTCCATTGAAAAAGAAAGAAAAGTCGAATTTTTTGTATCCCATTGATGGACCAAATCCATATTGAATTTCAGGCACAGTAGGAAATCCCATAGGAACCCTGTCGTTACTGTTTACCACTCCATCGCCATTAACATCTCTATATTTTATATCGCCAGCCTGATAAAATCCCCCCAGATCCTGATAAGGCGAATTAGCTATTTCCTGATCGTCCACAAAAAGTCGCTCTGCTATCAATCCCCATTGTTGGTTGGTATTATATCCCTTTTTCTTCAAGTATTCATCAGGATAATTCTTTTCATCCAGTTCAAGGTATTTATTGGTGGCATAAGTAAAGTTAACGCGTCCTTGAAGCCAGAAATCTTTATTGAAAAAATGCTGAATGTCAAGGGAAGCGTCGATTCCTTTACCAGTAACCTTTCCAACATTTCCGCTGATTGCAGCTTCAAGTCCGGCTGTGGAAGGAAAGTTATCCCGTTGCATGTAAATCTGGCTTCTGGTTTCTTTATAAAGGTCTATTTGAAATTTAATATCTTCTTGTTTTAAAAAACTTAACTCCAACCCCAAGTTATATTTTGAAGCTAATTCCCATGTAATGTCTGGATTGGGATAACGATTAATTGTGTAACCGGCGTAATAATTCATAAGATCTTCGCCGAAACGATAAGAACCTGAACCTCCCGATGAGATTTCCGACAAGAAAAAGAAACGGTCTTTACGGGCGGCAATAGCGTCATTACCGACTTTTCCATACGTAAATTTCAACTTAAAGTTGCTGATAAGGTCTTTTTCAGATGTCCAGAATTTTTCATTGGAAATTAGCCAACCGGCGCCAAAAGCAGGAAAAAAGCCAAATCTTTTATCACCCGTAAATTTTTCCGAACCGTTGTATCCCCACGAAAATTCGGCGAAATAGCGGGTGTCGTAATTATAAGAGAATCTTCCCGAAATGCCTGCATTCCGTTCCGGCAAAGTTTCATATATATTGGTCGAGGTGCCTGATGTTTGCAAATTTTCCTGAAACATACCAACAACCATCCCTGCTACGTTGTGATTGCCATACTTTTGATCCCAATTCAAACGACCTTCATAATAATATTGCGCTGAAGCGTCTCGTCCGGGAGCAATGTTTCCCAAATATGTCTGTCCTTCTGTGGGATTAAGGTTTAACAATGTATATTCCTGCGTAATTTGGTTGTATGTTTGTAATGCGTATAAAAAGGGAACATAAGTTCTACTTTCGGAATATAGGCTATATGCATTTGTTGAAACTTTTCCCTGAAACTTTAAATTTTTGAGAATAAAATCCAAATCCTGCATCAAAGTGGCTTGCGCAGTAATATTACTTGTGTTTTTGTCTTGATACCCTTTGACCATTTCGGCATACGGATTGGGTTTTATATTACCGCTTAAAGGATCAACCGCATCGCCGAATAATACATGCTTGGTATATTGATTTGCCACATCAGGCTGATACACAGGTGGAAAATCAACTGGGTTTGACTTCATGATATCGGTAAAAATTTGCGTAGCACTCGTATATGGACCGTTGTATCTTTCAAAACGACCGGAGATGCGTGTATCTAAAGTAGTAGATGGACCCAGATGAAAAATCACATTTGACCGCATATCCATCCGGTTGATGGATATATTATTGTTAAAATTGTTCATTTTATCGACGTTCAATAAACCCGTCTCATGTTCCAAACTTGCAGAAACATAATAGGTACCCACTTTTCCACCGCCTGATATATTTACAGAGCCTCTGTCGTTCGTGGTCGATTTTTTGAAAAGTGTTTTTTGCCAGTCTACGTTGGGATAAATCATCGGATTGTCCCCGCGTTGAGTAGCTAAAATTTTCTGTTGACTGTAATAAAGTCCCATGGAAGGAGTCCGCGTAATTTGAGCTTCATTATACATATTCATATAGGTTATAGCGTCAAGAGTCTTGATGGTATAGGTCGGAGTCGATATATTAATGTCGAACCTTGCGCTTACTTTCGTAGATCCTTCGTGTCCCGGCTTTGTTACAATAGTGATAATACCATTGGCTCCCCTTGCTCCGTACATAACACTTGCAGCAGCATCTTTCAGTATCGAAAAACTTTCGATATCATCCACGTTCAATCGCGCCAAGTCATCATTAGTGGCTTCGAAACCATCAATTAATATCAAGGGCGATACATTAAAACCAAAAGTTTGGATGCCGCGAATGTAAAATTGAGCATTGTCGGCACCCGGCTCTCCACTGGTCTGAAACGAAATAAGTCCCGGTATTCTCCCTGCAAATGCAGTGGTCAGATTGCTCGACGGAATCTTTAAATCATTTACATTGACCGTTTGAATGGCGGAAACAACGCTTTCTTTTTTCTGTTTACCAAATGCAACAACAGTTACTTCATCCAATTCGTTGGCTTTCGGCTTGAGTTGAATGTCGAGTTTCCTTTTTTCTCCAATCGGAATAGTCTGTGTTTGATAACCTAAAAAAGAGATTTCAAGGGCATCGGTAGTTTTGACGACGATGGTAAAAGAACCATCGACATCGGTAGTTACTCCACGAGGGGTTCCTTTTACAACAATGGAAGCGCCCGGTAAAGGCTGTTCCGTTTCGTCGATAACGGTACCTGTAACAGTAACATTGTTCTGAGCAAACACTGAAAACATACACAAAAATAATGCGATAGTAGCAAACATTATTTTTCGAAAGAATGTTTTTTTAATTGATTCGTTTTTATTCATAATTTTTATAATGAATTGAATTTATATTAAAAAGCGCATAATAAATATATAGAATTTAGATTTTTAAACACGTGGCTCCCAGCCTTTTTCGTATTCCCTTTTCCAATATTGCTGAGCTACGGAATTATTCAAAATATGTCCGTTATTCGGATCAACATCAAGCGTTTGCTTTGTCCTCCAGGAAATATTACCCAATTGTACCAATAACGTACTCCGGAAACCGATTTCACATTCTGCATTAGGTGCTTTTCCTGTACGTACGCAATCCAGAAAGTTGGCAACGTGCATTTCGTCTAAGTTTACGCCGGCGCTGACCGTATTGGTTGTGTCCTGGCTATCGGTATCATCCTTGCTGTTTTTGATCATCTTTCCGGATTTATCATAAACAATATATGAATTTCCGCCCGAATTAACAACCGTTCCATTATCACCATAAAAAATAACTCCCCTGTCGGATCCGTCTTCTTTGAAATTATTGCAACTGCGACCTTCCCATACGATGAGTTTGTTTTCCGGGAATTCGATAGAAATAGTTTGAGTATCAGGTGTTTCCCAATCATCCTTAAAACTGTAACGTCCTCCTAAAGAAGATACTTTGTTCGGAAATTCCACTCCTAATCCCCAGCGGGCTACATCGACTTCGTGGGTTCCATTGTTGAGCGCTTCGCCCGTACCCCAATGCCAACGCCAATGCCAATTATAATGTATCAGACCGGACTGATAAGGTTTTCTTGGGGCGGGACCTTGCCATAAGTCGTAATCAAGCCACGAAGGAACGGTTCCGTCTTTATAAAAATTGGCGCCCCGATTGTTTGTGTACCATGTTTTTGCCATATAAGCATTTCCGATGATACCGCTTTTAATATCGTTAATCATTTGAATAACGCCCGTACCGGAACGGCGCTGTGCGCCCATTTGTACAATTCGATTGTATTTCCGGGCGGCTTTAATCAGCAACTCACCTTCGTTCGGATTGTGGCTAAGGGGTTTTTCAACATATACATGTTTTCCCATGGAGCAACCAATGATGGCAGCCGGAGCGTGCCAATGGTCGGGGGCTGCAATAAATAGAGCATCAACTCCCTTATCTTCCAATGCTTTGCGGAAATCTTTCCGGGCAGTTGGTTTACGCGTTTGAATATTGCCAACATCATTTATTGTTTTATTCATGGCGCGTTCGTCCACATCACAGATATATGCCACTTCACAATCGGGCATTTTAGCAAATAGTTTTGCCATGTGGTTTCCTCTACCATTAACGCCCATTACTGCGATAACAACTCTTTTGTTAGGAGAACCTTGTGCAAATACAGCAGGCATTGTAATTCCCGATAATCCTATTCCGGCAATAGTCAAACCTGAATTTTTTATAAAATCTCTTCTATTCATGATTTTATTATTTTAATATTTTTATTTTAATATTTCTGAAAGATACTACATCGCCATGATCTTGCAGCAAGATAGGAGATTGAACAGGAGTTGCAAATTTAGAATTACCTTTAAATTTGCTTTCAGCAATAGAAGTTTTAAAAGCCAGACTCCCTCGTTCATACGATAGAACTTTTTTTCCGTTCAACCAATGTTCGACATGTTGCCCTTTAGAAATTATCCTGGCGTTGTTCCACTCGCCTACCGGTTTGTCTTTCTTTTTCAGAGATGGAGGAATTATGTCATAAAGTCCTCCTTGCAATCGGTTGCCATTCTTTCCCAGTTTTGCATCGGGATGGTTGGCGTCGTCCAAAATTTGAAATTCACATCCTAAGTTAGATTTAGGGAGAATGAAATACTTGATGCCACTGTTGGCTCCTTTGGTGATTTTAAAATCAATCGATAATTCAAAATCTGAAAATTCCTGATCAGTGATAATGTCTCCTCCTTTACCGCCCGGATCAGTTGTCAACACTCCGTTTTCTATTTTCCACCCTTTCTCAGGAAATGATTGTCCGTTGAATTTTTTCCAACCGGAGGAAGTAACCCCGTCGAAAAGCAGCACCCATCCTTCCTTTTTTTCCTTCTTGCTTAATTTGGGTAATTGAGCATGAAGAAATCCTGCGCATAACACTAAATACGCAAGTAGTAAAACTTTATTTTTCATTATTATGAATTATTAATTAATAAAACAATATTGTTATATAAATACTATTTTTAACCAGCTAATTTAACCGGTAATTGTTCGAGCATCAACTGCCTGTGGAAATCATCCGCAACAAAAAAAGCAGTTGACAGAATTTCTCCTAATGCCGGATCTGAAGTTATGACCGATACAGTGGCACGTTTTTCAACAAATTTACCCGTTTCAGGATCGATTATATGTTTGGGATTTCTCAAACTGTTACCTGACGTTGTCAAACATTCATTGAAGAGCGTAATCGTATTGTCTTTTTTTTCAAATTCAGGCTCCAGCCCAACACTCCACCCTTTTCCATGAGGATGATTCCCTGTTGCCAATATAGAACTGTTTCCCAAATTAATCAGAGCGTTGTTGATATGATAATCTCTGAGTATTTTAGAAATGATACGCAAAGCATATCCTTTTACATAGCCATTCAAATCAATTTGAATATCCGGATGACGGAAAATAATTGTTCGTTTATTCATATTTAAATGAATATAGTCTGTTCCGGAACGAAAATTGTTAAAAGAATTAACTGAAATGTCGAAGCAATCGAATGTTTTTAAATGAAAAAGCAGACACTCCTGAATCATCATCGCTAATTCTTCCGAAACGGGGCACTCCCGAGCAAATGCGGTATTATTGATATAATACAGTTCACTTCCGGAATCAAACCGATTGGCTATCTTTTCAATTTTATAAATCTTGTTCTGAATTTCACATGCAATGATTTCCATTTTGTCGTGTGAAATTCCGGCATAAAGCAGCATGTCCATCCTTGTGTGCATAGCTTCGAACCACGCATATAAAAGATTTTTACCGTTAGCTGAAGATTTTCTTAAAAATTGTATAGCCTGCATGAATAATTATTTAAAGATAAAATTTTCTATTTTTTTAAAAGCGCTTTTTTTATTACATATCCTGTCAAACGGATAATACTCCATAAAACGAACAGAACAATAGCAAAAATAAAGACATAACCCAGCGAAGTAATCAACTCGATTACTGGAGACTTGTAGTAAATGATAGCGCCTAAATTAAATAAACAAGCGATAATGAAGCATACCAACAAGGTAATTACTTCTGTTTTGCAACGAGCCTTTGAAATAATGATATCTTTCATAAATAATGATTTTATTTAGAATGATTTAAGTAATTCAATTTGTAAGCGTCAGGGAAGGTCAGTATTTCTCCGCCTTCCATCGCTTCATGTCCCAACAAAGACAAAGCGCTGGCATAATAACCTTCTTCTGCAATCATTTCCGGTTGTTTTCCAGTAATCACCGCTTCGACGTATGCCGCCAAATTCAATGAAGTGCCATCCCCATCAGGCCTTTTTCCCAATAAATACTCGCCGGAATTTTTATGTGCCGTTTCCGGCGCCCAGCTGGTTCCTGCAAAAGGCATTACATCAAATAATTCATTCTCCCATTTGTTTATCATTTGTAAAAAAGCCGGAGCTGGAGGCGTATTTTCAAAATAATACTTTCCTTTTTCAGGTTCTATAGTACCTTTATTTCCAAGTATTTGTTCCTCTAATCCGTAAAATTTGTTGGAAATAACAGAATCGAAATTAATTTTTACGCCGTTGTCAAATATGTAAATGCAACTTACATTGTCATATACTTCGCGTCCATCTTTCCAAAAAGTAATTGCCCCATGTCCCATTACTTTTTCGGGGATCCGGCGGAGCGCCCATGTGCCAATTTGGAGTTGGTGACATGCTAATTCCGTCATTAATCCTCTTGAGTATTCTTTATACAGCCGCCAGTTTATCAGCCGCTCCAACTCGGGAGATGGAACCGGGCGGCGCCAATCGTTATTTCGGTACCAAAAAGTACGTATTCCCGAAATTTCTCCAAAAGTACCAGAATGTACCATCTCCATTGCTTTTATATAGCGCGGATCAAAAAGACGTTGTTGGCCTGTAAAAAATATTTTCCCGGAAGACTTGTATTTTTGATAAATATCAAAACATTCTTCGATAGTATATCCTATCGTTTTTTCGCAATAGACATTTTTTCCGGCATCAAAAGCGTCAACAACCATCGCATGATGCCTGTCGAGAGGCGTAGCAACAACCACAGCATCAATTTCTTTGTCATCCAGCAACCGACGATAATCATTATATACTTTGGCATTAGGCACAATTTTCAAAGCAGCGTCGATAGAAGGCTGATATATATCGCATACCGCCGTGATTTTAGCTTTTGGGTTTTTACTGATAAATCCCATTAAAAACTGCCCCCTGGAACCAGGACCTATAACTCCGATGCGGACTAAAGAACTTTGAGTGTTTTTTGATTCCGAAAAGACTGATAACCATGGGCTTGTAGATAATATCGCTACGCCTCCCATCATACCGGCTTGTTTTAAAAACTGTCGTCTATCTATTTCTTCCATTTTTTTAACATTTCATATTTTTAAAAAATTAACACACAACAAGGTATTTAATGCACTTTAACATTAATATTTGTTGACAAAAATAAAAATAAAATAAATGTCAAATAGATTAAAAAAGGATTAAGATGAGATTAATTATACAAGAAAATTATTAATCAGTCTTTTAAAAATCCGTTGACTGAATTTTTGAGGAGAACGAGGTGTTAATTCTGTAATGGAATAAGGATAATCCTGGTTGGTTTTTGATTTGTAGGCTACAAGAAATGTGTTATATCGTTTGTGAAGCGCCTCTTTCATTCCGGACTTTCGATATAATTCCAATTCGTATCGCAAAGCGGTTTCATTAATTTCATCAATATAATAAATAATTTGAGTAATTTGAATCACTTTTTCATACTGTTGTTCTTTGAAATAAGCGTCAAGCAAAGGAAAAAAAATACTCAAGAAAAGATCGCTAAATTCTTTCCTGAACATTCTAACAAAGTCGAAGTTAACCGATTTCAACAATATCCCTTTGACAACGATGGATTTAATCTTAAGCAAAACAACATCTAAAACGGCATCTTCTGAAGTTAACGTGTTCAAGTCTTTCTTACATTCCAAATAATCGCAATACAGAGGGGCTTGCATCTCTAATTCAAAATATTCGCCGTTATATATTAATTCGATTCCTGTAATGTCAAGTAAAATTTTGCGGATCTGATTCAAGGTAACACCTCTTAAATTCTTTGCATTTTCCCGATCTTTCTCTTGCCAAATAGTTGCATCAATTTGTGAAGAACTGACGCCTTGACCGTTTTCCGCTCCTGAAAGTAAGATGTACAAAAACAGTTGTTTGACTTTTGGACTAAACAGATAAGTAATATCTTTTCCGGATTTGTCTTTTACGGTAAAGTCTCCGAAAAGAGTAATTGAATTTGTTTTGGGTTCTTTTTCAAGAGGAAACGATTCGGTATTAAAAGCCTTGGCTTTCGTTTTTGTTTTCTGCTTATGTAAAATCCTGTACCCGATAAACAGGATAAGAAGAAGAATGATAAACGAAATGATGAAATAAATTCGGGATAATATTAATGTTTTATCAGTAATGAGATGGGTTCCTGTAAGCTCGGATTTTGATATGGGAGGATAAGACAATGAATACACACTTATCCGTGAAGAATCTTCAGATGCAAATTCTTGCGTAACGCAATACAATTCCTTTGCTTCCGAATCATAGTACAAATTAGCATTGGTTCTTATCCGTTCCGAGTTCATGGGGATAGAATCTCCCAATAGTTCGAATGATCCGTTTTGAATGGAAAAACAGTATAGTTTTAAAAACGTATTTGGCTTATATTCAGGATAACACAACGTGTAAAATGATTTTTTATCTTCCGACACAACCATGTTTCTGACCGAGACTAACCCTGTATTATCCAAATGGGCGTTCCAAAGTTTTTTTATGGTATGATTCGAATTATTAACGAGAAAACAATCATAAAAGTAGGATTTACCTGAGTTTTGGTCGCCCGTCTCATTCCCGATACCACCATAGATCAGTGCATTTTCCGAATCGAGAATTGCTTCTCCGGAAAAAAAACGAGGGAAAATCTTATCGCCCGAATAAGTTATTTCTTCCCATTTGTCTTCCGATAAACGATATATCCAAAAGTCGGATGAATACTTCTGTTTTCCAAATCCACCGAAAATTGTATAGAGTTGCTTTTGAGAATCGAAAAAACCTGTATGATGATGATGGTAGTTATCTAATTGCTCATTACTCAATATATTCCAGGAAAAATCAAATAAATCCAATGCAGCAATAGAGGGTTTTTCTCTTTCGATTCCGTAGGTTTCATACACATAAAAACGGTCGTTTAATGTGTCCATAAAACTCATACCTAAATGTAATACAACAGGAAGCTTGTTTTTGCTTAGATAAACCTCTGATTGATTGCTTGTTGGATGATAAAAAATAATAGAGTCCCGATTTGTCATAATTAAACGACCGTTTTTTTTATCAAAATTTACCGCTGCAACGGAATGAGAAAAAAATGATTGACGTAATGTCCAATGATAAGCCCGGTTAATCAACCAAATCGGATTGCTTACTTTACCGCATGCTTTACCGGAAGAGTCGTGAACAACCGTTCCTTCATTTTCATGAAACGGAAATACATACAATTTGTTTTCTCCTTCAACGGAAAGATTTCTTATCGCTATTTTAGGTACATCGACTACATTGTCCTGTTTGCCAAAAACAATTTTAGGAAAAAAGGTTGAAGGAAGCGGCGGCGTTTTAATTGTATAGTCTTTATTATCAATACGGAGGATGATTAGGTTTTTACTTGATTGAAAACGAATGGATATGGTATGCCATTCCCAATAATCAACGCTCTTTTTTCCGATTGGCACCTCTATTAAATCTTTACGACTGTCAATATTTAAACGAAAATATACGCTGTCATTTTCTTCGTGGGTCGTTACCGAATAAGCGGTCGCCTCATTTTTATCCTTGATTAAGCAAACATAACCAAAGAGATCGTTGGCATCAAGAACCGCTAAATCAAATTGAATAGTCAGGTAACTTTTTAAGGCAGGACTTCTGTTTTCAAACACATTGTAAGAGGTTCTGTTGGAAATCAAATCATCATTGGCATGGAATAACACTCCTTGCGATAATAATGGAAAGGAAGCAAAAAAGAAAGAAAAGAAAAGTAAAGTATGTTTTACCATTAAATTCATCAATTATAGCGCTTAACACCAACTTCAGTTCCGTCTTTAATTATTTACTCAATGCAAAATTACTGAAATTTTCGTATTATCTACAAATTTTGATAAATTTTTTTTTTTAGACTTATTTTTTTTAACGCTTCAAAACGAATAAACTAATCATGAGTAATATACCTTTTTTTCAATAGTTCGTATAAAGAATTTTCGGGGAACTTAGCATTTTTATCTACACCTTTTCTTCTCCATATCTCATGCCACCAATGAACCGCGTATGAAGTTTTGGGCAAGGAACAAGTCGTATCGCCAATCAACTGTTCAAGATGAAAACAGGAAACAGGACAAAAACAATCAGGATATTGGATATATTGTTCCAAACCGTTTCTAAACACCATTCTTGAAAGAAGTGTAATACCCATTTCACCCCAGTGGATATGTTCGTGTTCCCGAATAGCTGTAAAATCCAAACAGTCTTTTAAGAATTCTGCTCCCGGTTTACTTTTTATATAGGTGTTATTTACAAGGCCACAACGATTTTTGTTATCAACATATTCAGATGAAAATACAAAATCCGATTCAAAATCAAAAGGTTTCAAGCAGACAGTATCCATATCTACCCACCAGCCTCCCAATTGGTACAACAAAGTGAGTCGAAATTTATTTGCGAAGTTCGCATAACTTCCAAAACTGTCAATGAAAATATCTTTTTCAGGGATAATACAGTTTGCATCTTTCACTAAGGTTCCGTCAGGAATATTAGGTAAGTCTTTGTATGTAAATAAATGGAATTCATGCCCATTGACAAGATAAGAATTAATACATACTATTTCCATTGGTGACAGACTGGAGCCTACCCAAAGCGATTGTATCGGATTATTATTATTCATAAATATTAAGTATTTTAATACAAGGGAAACCAGTCGAGCCAGTCTTCGTTGATTGATTCATTCATTGTCAAGAACATCATGCCTGCATTGATAAGTTCCCCGAAATCGAAATCCATATCATCAATTACAACTTTTTCCAACCATTGAGTTGATAAACTTTGATAAATAGTACGATTACAGGCTTTCCATAAAATATGGTACAAAAAAGACCATGTTATAGCATGTTTACAGGAAAGGTATTGTCGAAAATTAAGCTCATATTTATCTAAAAAATGCAAAGCACGGGCTGCGAAATCGTCATTATTGTTTTTTTTAGCTGCACGCAAAAGTAATACAGCTGCAATTAACGGATTAAAACTTCCCGGGTAGTTTCTGAAAAACACGTCTTCATATACCACTGTTTCAAGCCTGTCAACAGCATAATTCAAATAATGACCGGCTTTTATCCTGTCGATACCCAAGTTTATTACGTCAGGAAGAAAATGAATAACGGAAAATATATTTTCGAATGAATAATAGGGTAAAGAATCGACTATTTGCAGTATATGTTTTTTAATAAGTTCAATACCCGGACTTGTTTTCATCCGGTTGTCGGGATTATTCAATCGGGCAACATAGTATTTACCAAAACCTGTTATCCAATTTTTCATATTTATTTGACCCGAAAAGCAAGATACAATATGATGAATCTGATTGTCGAAATCTTCCAAAATTTCATTGGTATCACAACAAATAAATCCCTGTTGAACAAGGTATTCTATACCAATTCCTATACCTGCCAAATTCTCAATATAGTCACAATTCACCATTTTCTGAATTTCTTCAACAATTTCATTCATTAATTGGTTGGCATATTCTTCCCAGTCCCTGTAATCTAAATAGCGAGAATAATGAAAAAAAAATACGGCAATTCCCATTTTGCCTTGTAACAAACCTATATTTGAACATGGCTTTTGTAATTTTTCAGCTACAATCCTAAGTTTTTGTTTCATCTAATTAACATTTTCTTTTAATATTTTCTTCAACGGCAGCACCAGACGTTCCAACAGCGAAAGGTCTTCCGTAATAATATCCGCCTGACCCTGCATGTTAGGAAGATAGGGCAATTCTTTTTTATAAGTGGTGATCAACCCCTTTGGTAAAGTAATTTCCACAGAATAATAAGCCGTAGCTCCGGTTTGAGCCGGCGCTAAGGAAATATTACCCACAACCCCGCGCAAAATACCATATTCGTTTTCAGGAAAATTATCAATATGAATATTGACTTCCTGACCCGCTTTCACTTTTCCGGAACGAGCGACCGGCAAGCTTGCTTTTCCGATAATCGTATAAGCCGAATCCGGAACAATGGTAAAAACATCTTCCCCCGCTGAAATATTTTGATTCTCAATCCAGTATTTGGAAAAAGTGATTTTCCCGTCGATAGGCGTTTGCAGCACGTAATTCAATTCCCAATCATGTATGCCGGTTTTCAATTGTGAAACTAACGATTGAATCTGCGATTGCAAACTGTTCAGTTTTTCTACGCCCTGTTCTTCCGTATCTAATAGCGATTCTTTCAATTGACCGATTTGAATTTGCATGTTATTCAGGTTGGAGCGCATGTTTTCGCAAGAGGCGCGACTTTGCAGAAAAGCATTTTCGGTCGCCTCAAATTCTTCATTGGACAATACTCCTTTCTTATTTAACAACGAATCACGGTGGTATTGCTTTTGGGCAATCACAAACTGTTCTTCGGTAATTTGCTGTTGATTTTGCAACGTTTTGTATTGCTTTTCGTATTGAGTGATCCGTTTCAAGGTCATCGCCTTTTTTTGCGGATAATACAACAGTCGCTTGTATTCGGAATATTCGAAAAGAGTGGTAGTAAAGGATGTGTAAAGTTGTTGAAGGGAACCAACCTCCTCACCCCCAGCCCCTCTCCAATTTGGAGAGGGGTAAGGGGTGAGGAGAGTGTCCAGATAGTTTTTTAATTTGATAATATCGCCTGTTTTTGCGGGATTATCAATCACCGCCAAATAATCACTGGTTTTTACGTTTTGATTATCGATTACATACAGTTCTTTCAGTTTTCCCGAAGCATGTGCAACAACGATTGCCGGCGGAGTAGAACCGGTCAGCACAATTTGCGCCGGAATCACATCCGGGTATTTGATAATGGCGCTTCCAATCAGTAAAATAACGACAACAATTGCCAATACGGTAATTCCCCACCGCA
>Ga0123354_10005318_pt1 | contig 18666 bp, 17 predicted proteins | sample TergutLab28metaG_2_FD_97872 | JGI IMG/M metagenome (GOLD analysis project Ga0123354, IMG submission 97872) | Labiotermes labralis P4 segment gut microbial communities from Petit-Saut dam, French Guiana - Lab288 P4 | ecosystem: Host-associated > Arthropoda: Insects > Digestive system > Gut ...
ATTGCAGCCTACACAACACAAGTACTCGCTAGCTCCTGAAGATGGACGTTTTAACGTCTGAAACATGTTGAGCAATATATAATAAAGCAAGTGTCATCTAGTTGGTCAACCTTTATTCAAATAAATGATCCGATTTCATACTTGCAGAACTAGACAAGACGCAACCGATCCAAAACACAAAGCAGTAACAGACTACAAAGAACAAGTGGACAGGCACCCCCTCCCCCCACTCCACCCACCGGAAAACTAAAAAGCAGCAGAACCAATACAACCACAACGGACATAACAACCAAGGAGCCCAATCAGTGAACGGTCCCAGGAAATAGCACCCTAACACACGTCACAGAGTTGACCCCAATACAGGTACAACAGTCCAATAGGTATGTCACGTTATATACACGGTACGAATCACAGCACACATTGTGAGCCATCTGGGAACCCAAATGCGCACAGCCACATTGTAAAGAACTTCATTGTTCTTAGCTTGGCCTGACGATAACATTTGAAGTCGAAACATGTCGCTTTAACCTATGCTTTCATTATCTAGTTGTGTTGACTGAATTATATATAATAAAGTGAATATATAAAATCAATACACAACGGGATGGCTTCGTTCAAACAGATAAATGCACCATTTATCAATGTCAACTGTCGGCCTATTCCCCCATTGCTGACTGGACAAGAGGCTGGTCACCAAGAAGAGTCACAAAATTTCTGCCGGTAGTCGCACCCCAGACATCATATACGTAACGTCAACCGCAGATATACCGATGTGAATCGCCTCACATAATATTACATTCACATAAAACCTATGGTTTTTCACGGAGAAATTTATTCGGCTTGACGCAATTCTTCCACTAGTGCGACACACAAATGTCGCGGCACATTATCAAATATAAACAACGTTGGTGATTAACACTTCAGTAGCAAAATATGTCTGCAATTTCTTTAACAACTCACATCATTAGCGTTACCCGTAAAAAAAGGTCTATCTGATGTTTATTGGACCGTGAATCATTGTAATAACTGCAGAATAAAAAACCAACTAGATGCCACTTATTTTATTGTACTTCTTATAGGCTCAACATGTTTCGGGCATTACTATGCCCATCATCAGCTCGCGACTATGATGTTGATAATCAACATCATAGTCGCGAGCTCCTGATGATGGGCACAGTAGTGTCCGAAACATGTTGAGCCTATAAGAAGTACGATAAAATATAATAAGTGGCATCTAGTTGTTTTTTTATTCTTCAGTTTTCAAAAAAAGTCTAAGTTACCCTGGACACCACACACAGGCAAAAGAATGATGTTCTATTCAAATAAATGCAGGGTTCACTGTATTAATGGCGTTCCGAATGAACACATGCCAAATCTCTTACCTGCACGCATGGGTGCTCACTGCACACCGGTCTTCTTTAGAGTGGCAGAGGAACTGCGTGGCCGAGACGCGAGGAATTCAGGTGGATGCTACGGCTAGTCAAATTTATACCTTATTAGTGTGGAACTGTTTTGTCTGCATGCATATTCTATGTGCACTCAACAGACCAATCACTAGAATATGTGAATGTGATATGATAAAAAGAATATATGAACTACGTTGCTGTGCTGTGAAACCTACATAAAAGCTCTATGTTCAGTATAATTAATCAAACATAGCTTCCAAAATGTCCTCCTACTCACATCACTTCTAATGTGCACGCGCGAGAAGTAGGCCGCCATCGGCAGTCTAGGATCACCAAACGTCTACTTCGGTCAAGGTGAACGTGGCAGTTTGCATCAAATGCCAAATGAATGTCAAAGCAAGCAGCTTGAACAGGGATTTTGTTTTCACCTCCAGGCACGTACTGACAACAATAAGAGACCGGTTACATCACACATAGCTGTATTCAATCGACTGCCGTACTTAAGATGTCGCCACGAATTTATCTTTGATTTTGTTTTCCCACACCAGATAAGGTACATAATGCCACGCGTCAAAACACCTGGCCACACACAATAACAATGTGCACACGTTAAACGAGGGTTCCGGCATGCACTGGCAGGCCTGGTAGTAGTCCGTCGATCTTAACGATTGCATATTAGTGCCTGCTACGATAACCGCAGATTGCGCACAGCTTTCTTCACACAATCCAAGATTTACGGGTATGTAATGAACATAAAATATGATTCATATTTCGCTCTGAAACTTTTGTTATAAGGATTAAAGTTCCATAGAGAAACTTACACTTAAAAAAGAGGTAGTCTGACTGGATTAGTCACATCTAGCATAGAAACTGCTTTCTACGTAAAACACATTATTGAAGGAATGATAAGAGGGACGGATACAAGTGACACGAAGACGAGGAAGAAGACGTAAGCAGCTACTGGATGACCTTACGGAAACTAGAGGCTGGCACTGAAAGAGGAAGCACTAGATCACCCACTGTCGCGAATTCGCTTTGGACGAGGCTACGGACCTGTCATAAGACACTACAAAATAAATGAATTAAATTAAAGCAGTGTAGAGAGGTACATCAGAGATATATCACGCTCAAGTCCGTCATTCCGGTTGCTAGTGTATGAACGCCCAGCGTTGTAAATTACTTTATCACATAGTCGCTCAGGTACTGCACCTGTCATTGCCTTTACACCCATGCGGAGCGCCTTCTAAAATCCCCACATCTGGCTTAAAGCATTGCAGCTTGAAGGTGGCATAACTGATTTTTATGAAATTTGACATGGCAAAATTTTACGTAAAGAAAGGAATGCCAATTTTCATTCAGATCAACAATCTTGATTGCTTTGCCTGAAGACCTACCAACATTTTCTTTCAGCATTTTGGGCATAAATCAATAACTAATGGAGTGAGCAACATTTCCAACAACAGCTGGAGAGAAGGTACACACACACAGCTTGTGTTCTGTACATTGTGTAGCAAGAAGTCTTTGGTGTTATAGATCAGCGTTTCTCAACCTTTGTGAGACTGCGGACCGGTAAATTCTTTTTTCATAAGACGAGGGCCCGGCCCCCACAAATTTACTCGTAAATACCTTTCCATTTTTTTAAGTTCATATATTAAACTAACATAAGTATTAATAATTAATTATGGCGTAATCATAAAGAGTATTAGTACACTTATGTATACAGTGCGGCATGTTGACAAATATAAAATTACATTTAAATTAGTTATCAATCACTGGACTAATGAAATCTTGTAGCATATTGTAGTTTCCTCAGGCCTGCATCTGGGTCTGAGTTTTTCGACACATTCACGAATATTTTTCTCCTCAGAATATTTCCACTATAAAACATTTATTCATAAGAATTGCTTCATCACCACCATCAAATCCTTTTACTCCTTGTGGAGCACAGGGCATCCATGAAGAGCTTCCAGGCATTGCAGTCTTCAGCTATCTCCTTGACCTCGTTCCATGATCTTCTTGTGCTTCTTATCTCATCCTCTATTGTCCTTCGCCACATTCTCTTCGGCCTACCTCTCCTTCTATATCCCTGAGGATTCCAATCTAATTCAGTTTTCTCTATAGGTCCTGTTTCTTTATGTAATGTGTGTCCAATCTAATTCCATTTTCTTCTTTTTATCTGATTATCTATTGACTTCTGATGGGTGATTCTCCATAATTCTTTGTTCGTAATCTTATCGGTCATTTTATATTCATTATTCGTCTTAAGCATTTATTTACAAATATCTGTAGTCTTCTCGTTATCTGGCTGGTAGTTTTCCAAGTTTCACAAGCATATAATAATACTGATTTTACATTTGTATTGAATATTCATAGTTCAGCTTCTTTTGATATATTGAGATTTCTCCACACAGGATACAGCTGAACAAATACACCGCTTGCTTTCTTGATTCTACTTGCTACATCTTCCTCTGTTCCTCTGCTTTCTGACACCACACTTCACTTCCTAGGTATACAAAGGATCCAACTTCTTCAATTTCCATTTCCTCTAGCCTAAATTTTTGCATATTAGATGTATTAACTCTCATCTCCTTCGTCTTGTTTATGTTAATATGCAACCCAAGAAATTCTGCTTCCCCTTTAATCTCTTTAGCTTTTCTTCCATATCGCAAAATCTCTGGGCTAACAGCCATATATCATCCGCATAGTCCAGCTCTTCCAATCTTTCCTTCATACTCCACTGTATTCCCCTTTTCCTTGAACTTGAAAATTGCTTAGAAAACTAAAATGACAAATTCCAGGAGAACCTCTTGTGGCTCGGTATAATTGATGCCAGGGTCCAGTACCGGGCCACAGCCCGGCGGTTGAGAAACACCGTTATAGATAATTTAAAGGGTTATTTGCTGTAAGTTTCTGAACTTTGAACTTCCATATTTATAAATTATTCCCAACACAATCCTCTCACTTCAGGAAAAAGGATGGATGGGGAGGGGAATGTGGCTTAACTATGTTTAAGGCAACGATGAAACAGATCTAGTGTAATGCTTACTATGATACTATTTTTAAGCATTTACTGAACAACTTATATATGCATGTAATTTGCTTTTTGTGCTTATTAACAGTGGACAACAAATCTTTAAAACTATTTCTTTTATGTTCCAGTTTTAATTTCTCAATATGAATGGGCATCAACATCGAGTATCTATGTGTTTACTACTTTTATAAGTGAACAGTTCACCAATCATACTTAACTAGTTCAGGGACAAGCTTTACTTGTACATGTTATCTCAAGGTGAACATGCCTGTTTACTTGTTGGCAGCATACTTTAATTTTGTTGATAAATAAAAACATTCCTTTCAGATGAAATAAACAGATAAAATTGATGGAGATGCTTTTCCATAATAATTACCTTTGATAAACTGCTGGTTCACGACTCATATCTGCCATTGTCATCAGACAGCCAAATGGTTATAGTTCACTGCAATGTTTCAAGCATTGCAGGTTCTGCTTTCACAGGCAGTGAAGGGGACAACCTGGGTTTGATTCTTGACAGGGGTAAGGGATCCTCCTACAGTAACTGGGGTCTATTCCCCACACAGATAAACTGCCCTGAGTGTGAGGCTCGGTTATCATTTACATCTTGAGGTGTGGAATTCATGTAATGTCAGCTCCATGCCCCGAAACATATACATGGTGTGATAATAGATATACAAGCAGGGCAAACGTTTGTTGCAGGAACCAGGTAGAATCTCTTTAACTTCACACCTCTTGTTTTTACAAGATGTAAGGGAACATACAGAGAAAATATATTACACTTAGCATGTGATCACATAATGGATGCACATCTGATGGTGGCAGAAGGCTTCCAACAGTGGACTCTGTGGGAAAATAATGCTACCAGAAGTTGCTCAACATAGGACATAAAAAGTTAACAGTCAATGCAAGTGCCCTGGTTGTCAATACGGTAAAATAAATTAAACGATATACCAGCCTCTACCTGTTAGTTGCATCTCCTTCACTACAACAAACACTCAGTAGCATACACCGCAAGGTGAGGTCTGTGATGCCTTCTGTCTTCTGATTGTCTTCACATGCCAAGAAGGACTGACACCCACAGGGCACAGGGTGATGGCAACAGACACACTGAAAGGTTGCACAAATTATTTCTCACACACAGAAGGACCCATTCTTCACCTGCAATATGGGTACTTTCATCATCAGTATCACAACATACAGGAACTGTAACACTCCCATAAAGAAGAAACACAATTTACTCATGTAACATAAAAAAATAAATAGAAAATAAAATAAAAATAATCAAAAGGACTGCAAATGAGGAAACATATCTAATCCATAAACTCTACCACAACATGTGTGAGCAACAGTTATACCTGTGCCTACCATAGTACATACTGGCAAACATATAGAGTAAATTTAATGAAATCTTCGTGTGTTCACTGTTAGGTCCATGGCAGAAAACAGAATAAATGACAATTCTGACCAGTACAAGTTAACACACCTGATACTGAAAGGCTACAAAAGATGTGAAAGACAAAGTATAAATACTGTTGAGTTGTCTTAAAACATAAAAATATATTAATATAATCTTTTAAAATCCAACACAATTAACATATGTGACTATACTTACAATATTCCAGTAAACACAGCCTATCAAGATAAAGCCTCCAACATCCATTAAATGTGAGTAATGAACTGTATTGATGTAGTGTCACATGGTGTCAAAGTGCAGACATCCAGCACCACTACTTTGTAGCCCATGTATAAACACACCATGTTAGTATTATTAGTTATCAGAACACGCCTTACAACATAAAATGATTCTAGAAATACATCAAGTACTCTGCTTAGACCTGCTCTCTCTGTCAGACATGCATTAATAATACAAATGTCACCTTAGCAAAGTGCTGCTGGTGCTGCTGTTGCCATGAAATATGGGCACTAATGGGGAGGATCAAGTATGAAGAAACTTCAGTGAGTACAAATCATTTTGTACAGATTTCACTATGTGGTGCAATTACATAGCTTCTCTACTTAAGGACACTTGAATCAGGTTACTCTTCTTTTGAAGATAAAGCAAATATAAGGTAATGAACTCGATACAAACGTGTCATTTCATTTTTTGCCTGCACCCACGGTGAATCAACATACGCATTTTCCATTTCTTGGATAAAGAAATTACGACATTCAATACAAGACACTAGCAGTACTGAATTTCCAACAGTTGCTGTTTGTGAGACTCAGTTACTGAACAGCATCAACAGATGTATGTGTCCACCCAGCTATGTTTACACACACATATATATATATATATATATATATATATATATACACACACACACACACACACACACACACACACAGTACATGTGGTGGCTCAGACAGTGAGTCAGTATAGCAACTTGCTATGGGCTGGATGGTCCAATCTTGGTGGAGGTTTATTTTCTGGACCCATCCAGACTGGTCCTGAGGTCCATCCAGTCTCTTTCCCAAGGGTAAAGTGACTGGGGTGTGGTACTGACCACCCACCTCTCTCCACCACCAGGGTCCAGTATGGTTAGAGCTATAGATCTACTTCCTCCCTTTGCCTGCGTGGCATGTTACAGGACAGCCTTTACAGTAACATATTCATTTATTAACACCTCTGTTATCTTCTGATTTCAATTCACTGCTCTTCTCTACCCATCCACTGTCCATCCAGTCCTTTCTTTGCCATTACCTAACAGATTCCAATTCCCATTTTCCCCCACATTCTTCCTTCCTGATGGTATTCACTCAAACATCTACTATGTGTCCATACCTTATCAAGTTTTCTGTTTTTTTGTTTGTACATCATCCAAAATAGAATTCTGTACATCCATATTTCTCTAATTGCACAATTTAGAATTTTCTCTCTCTTTGGTAACCTTGCTGATCTGCTGTACCTTTGAACCACATGATAAGAAAGCTTTAATTGTCTTGTACGTATTCTGTTTAGATTTCCTTCTAACATTTTATTCCTGTGCCTATGTGAAAAGTGTAATTTACTGGAGTGTTCAGGTGGGTCCCTTATTACAGGTCAACAAAGGCAGGACACTGACATCGCATTTGATTAAATATACACCACATCAATGCAAGTTATCAAATGCAATGAGATGTACACTGCACATCCAGTATTACAGTTGTGTTGAGAAATGTGATGATATTCATATACAGAAGGGTCCAACAAGAACCTGAATGAAATGTGTCTGACAGTCTTCACTGTATACATTTTTTGAATAGTCTTGGACATGAAATATGCAGACAGACACAATCACCTGCCCTGCAACTTGTAACTCAGATGCCACTCTTAGAACTCCTCGTCCTTCTCCCCAGGCTGCACTAAGTTGTCATGGTAGCTGAGTTCAGCACCCCCAACTGCTGGTTTGAAGTGGTGTGGCGCCACACTGAGGGTTGGCTCTTGCTGGTGCTGGTGGTGCCGGTGGTGTGCAAGTTCATGTCTAAGGCGCTCCAGGTTCAACTTGATATGGTCATGGTCCCCATGTGTTGCAGTGTTCAGCTTGTGGTCTGCTTGCCGCAACAGCTCGCGCAGCATTGCCTCATCCAGCTGTCCGCCTTCCCCCAAAGTCCGGAGCAACTGTAGCAGACGGTCATTTGCTGCGGCATCACTACTCAAACCACCCTCACCACTCTCCCCACCTGCAATACAGTATCTTGGCTGCAATATCTAGATGTAAAAGGCATGACAAAACAGGCAGTCCCTGCTCTTAAACTGTTACATTTCTGCAGACAGACAGTTTAGTACAATTTCGAAAAGTGAGTCGAAGTTTTTACCACAAAAACAATGTTATAACTGAGGGCTGTTCCAGTATGACCAAAAATTTTATACAACAAGAATTTTATTGCCTGAAATGAAAAAGACAAAACAGCAGAAACACAGTACTACCAATACAAAAAAAAAAAGGATTAAAAAAGGACAAAATGAACACATTCTTTCTCCATCATCTTCTACTTAAACAATTCAAGGGCATTAATGAGGCAAGTGGAGTGCATGTACTTCATAACAAAAGTTAGTAAGAACAAAAAACGTTGTAACACAAATCACCGTATAGCAAGGAGTGATTGTTTTAATGTGAATCTTAGAAAAGAAGGTCATAACTATTTCAATTTAACGTTAAGGCCACTGGTTTGTTTAAAGGGCGTCATAAACCTTTGGTTTCCACACAAATCAGGGAATCCAGTTTCATATTATCATGCCATCTAGGTCTACATTTTCCAAGTGATCCTCTTACTTCAGGTTTCCCACATTTCTCTTCCCCTCAATATGTATCATATATGTTCCCTATTCCTCATGCATACAACAATTGTATTGTACATGTGTACATCTCATGATTTCCAGGCTCCATAAACATCTATGCAGGAGGACATGCAATAACTACCCAACTTCTACCGCAGCACCATGATGTATCACTTTACAAGTCATCATCACATTCACTCTATTACTGAAGTCATATTTGTAACTGACTTCCTGTGCTAATTAACAAAAACATTACAACAGTATTTGTTCAATTATTACAGACAAGCGGAAGTACCTGTGCTTCATCTGAGATATGAATGCTTTGGTCATTAATATAACCCTATAGAGCAGCTACAACTTTTAAAAAATGACATTCAGATTATGAAATAAAATTTACTCACATAATTAATAAAAGTGTGGGTAAGAGAATTCAAATTGCATCCACAGTCTCTACTGAAATAAATTCACACTGCCATAACAGCCATCAATAACAAACAACACTGGCAACTGCATGATGTAAATTTTGTAACATTTGTGGGGGTTATGTCTGTGGTAGGAAAAAGTAAAACTACAGTGTACTCTCCATTATCTGGGGAGACAGGGTGTACAGACAATTGAGAAACATGGATAATCCAAAACCTATACTTTACTCAGAAAAAAATAAAGGAACACATTTATTATATATAAAATATATAAACAGCTTAATGCTTATGGTTTATGTAAACAGTCTGTGTTTTAAGATTGTACTGAGGATTCTAGTCAAGCACTCTGCACTAAGTCACATTATTTCCCATCTTTGTCAATAGTCATTCACAATTTACAATCAAGCATGGATAATCTTTAATCTGGACAATCTGCACCTAGATAATGAAGAGTATACTGCATGTTTCTGCTAGATAAGTTACATGGACTTAGTTTCTCAACAGATACAGAAAATATGTACTGTGTCCCACCTGTGGTCCCCGCAGCTGGCCCTTTGCTCTGTGTCTTAATCATGAAATCAATGAGATCCCCCACGTCAGGAAGTGATGCCTTGTGGTCTGTCCCTATCTCACCATCCCCTGATGCTGACAGAGGTGACATTGCTGCAAAATCATCTCCAGCATCACAAGTGCTGCAACTACAGTTCTGTATGATCTGAACCCGTTTCTGGAGGCGCTCTGGGTCATCACCCGTGCAGTTAAGGGTCACCTGCAAATATGGCCAAGCTAGAGAGGCTGCTCTGTGTCATTTTACATATGTCTCTGTCACTAACGCCACATCACAGTGTATAAAGGGCACAGAGTGAACCTTCATGAAAATAGAAGCTACTAAGTTTTCAACTCCATTCCACCACTGCAATGGAGGGACCAGACCCTATCCTTGTTCCTGTCCCCATCAGAAATCAAACCACAGTTATCCAGTTAAGGACATAACGTAGTCACGTACACATTATGTTCATTGTACTGCATGCATCAATCCAGCAATTCGCTTTTAAAAATCTTACTATATCAAACAACTTGTTGACGCAGAATACAGACATCAGACAAACAGCAGTATTTCGAATGGTGTGTTGTTCTGAGCTGTTGTTAACAACCCATACATGCAAAATCAGTCAATCTTGTGCTGTACTGAGCTTGCATGTGCATTATCAGTAACTCAAGTGCTGTAGTAAGTAGTTACAAAACCTGTACATGCAATGTCAATAAACTGTGGGCTGTATTGAGTTACAACAATCTGTATGTGCAATATCAATAATTTTGTACTACAGTCATGCGCTGCATAATAATGTTTCGGTCAACGACAGACTGCTAATATGATGGTGGTCCCTTACGATTATAATATAATATTATAATTGCCTACAGTATTCAATACAGTAACATGCTGTACAGGTTTGTAGCCTAGAAGCAATAGGCTACACCATATAGCCTAGGTGTGTAGTAGGCTATACTATCTAGGTTTGTGTAAGTACACTCTACGATGTTCACACAACAATAGCTAAATGGCGCATTTCTCAGAACATATCCCTGTTGTTAAGGGACGCGTGACTGTATACTGAACTGCAGTAACATTCTGCACATGCAAAATCAGTAAGTCATGTGTTGTTGAAACAACAGGTGTTTGCAGTATCAATAAATGATGACAAAGACTAAGGGGTACACCCCATGTTTCTACGTACATGGTGCCAGGTAACAGTGGAAGGCTGGCATGAGTCACAGTATGGCTTGATGAGCTCTCCAGGGGCACTGGGAGCTGTACGAGGAATGCTGTAGCTGAAGCATGCCCCCACACACACATTGTTGTCCATCTCAACAGAGTCACATCCTGGGAAGGTTACAACTTGCTTGATTGGGGTGGTGTTGCACCAAGAGTGCTTGTCTGGGTACAGCACAATGTTATGGACCTATGACAAAATATTTTAATGATTGGTCCCTACGTCCAGAAAACATATTCCACCTTCATTACCAGCATTTCATCGAAATAGTTTGCTCATGAGTGAACTGTTGATCATTGTTATTCTTTAGGCATTACCGCAAACCTAAGTTACTGTCTGAACTAGAAATACCATATAAGTTGAACAGCAGCAGTCTTAAATGGACACGCTGTCTCTGCAGTTGATTCTGATGGAAATGCTGATCACCTCTGTAGCTGTACCAAGGCCACAGCCTTTGGCACTGACCACTCTCCACATTTCCCTGTAAATGTCAAGCTTCCCCCTCCAGTTTCCTAGCTATTCAGTTCAGAAAATGACAAGTAATAAACTACACTAGCAACAAGCGCTTTGGGCTGGTTCACATTGACGACGGGAGCTAAACAGGCATAAAAGGAGAAGGCTAAGGCAACTATCCCCACCTATGAATGTTTTGTGTAACACCCAGTTTTTTCCATTGTAAATCAATACGTTATTTACTACTAGTTTTAAACTGCATGCATTGCAGGTCAAATGGCAACGATGACATTCTTGCACTAACCTTGTGTTCCCTATGTGCAGCTACAAGCCGTGCCACCAGGCAGCAGCACATGGCAGCCAGCAGCCGCCTCTCCATGTCGAACTTTTATATGTGGCTGTAATCAGGCGAAAAGCATCAGAATTATATGGTGACCACTATCAAGCTGGTAGTGAGGTGTGTTATGACACGCTTGGCGCATCTGTTCATATTATGGCAACTTACTCGTCCATCAAGGTGCATGCGACATGATACGACAAAGCTTCGCGTATGGATGGAATGATAGTGGTCAACATCACGGGCGACGGGAGACTTTTTGGGCACAGTCTGTCCCAAACTCCACCTCCAGCTAACACGAGTAAAACAATTGCGCGGTTCCAGAGCGTGGTCAGGGCTGATGAATGGGGCGGGTGGGTCGGCTGACGTCACCAGGTCGTTCAACCGGAGACACTCTTCCATTCATGAAGCGCTGCAGGGCGCACCGCGCTGAAATATGCCACGGTGGAAACGGGAGAGCACAAAGAAATTGAAGTTACGAGAAACGACGACGTAACTTGCCGCAAGTGATATGAAAGTTGGTCAACAGATGGCAACACTAATAGTATACTGTCGATGCCAAACGAACAGCTGCAGCAATTACATGGAGATACGAAAGAAAGATAATAGATGGACGTGATAACAAAATGAAAGCGCAAAATAAAATGAAGAAGAACAAATAAAGTGAAGAAAGAAACACATGACAGATGTAAGGCGAGGCACAAAAACTGGACTTCCAAGGTGACAGCAAAAGGCGGGTTACATAACGCGCGGGCATCCCATCGCGGGCCTCATGAGAGTAGGCGTTCTTTACGGAGCCTCTGTCCGTACACGAGGTGATATAGAGACCTATTTAATAAATCTACATTTCATTCAACCAGGGCCGCTCACTTTGCTTCAAAACAAAATTACAGTTTAATGATAAGCTGAACCGTCCTAAAGAGTATCACGCAACCACGTAATTTACCCACCGAGGTTTCTGATCCTCCAGCAACACGCGTCGCGACGCTTGATGCTATTTCGGGATGCGGGGTTGCCGCTCTTACTCGCATCAGGACGTACATCAGGTCTCGAACCTGGCGTTCCGGCATCTGGAATATTTTTGTGCGCTCTTTCGAGTCGGCTGGCAGGGTCTGGGGAAAATTACGGCATGTAGGACACCAGTGGGTTAGTTTGCGACCTCTGTCACATTTCGTCAAATGCATACAAAGTTTCGGTTGAAAAAACTGAAGAGAAGAGACAACTAGGAAGATCTAAGCGTACATAGGCAGATAATATTAAAACGGACATGAAAGGAATTTTATGTTTATTGTTCCGTGCATCGCTGATAAAATTTATTTAATAATTGTCCAACGAGATGCAACACTAAGCAGTCTATTTATTATTCTGCAAGTTCACTCTACATGTTTCGTGTTCTAACCGCACCGATCATCAGGAGTACACAAAACTGTAACTGCAGCCTCCGGTACTGGTCATATGTTTGTGCAGCTACCTCCCTCCAACGTGGCCACTACCTTGCATGTGTTGCATCTCGCTGGACAATTATTACATGAAAACGATATGAAAGGAATACTGAGCGTGGACGTTGGGTGTACTGAAGTGGCGTAGGACAGGGTGCCATGGCGTGATGTTAAAAACACACGTAAGTGGTAATTTCTTTAGGAGCTGAGCTTACATTAGTTTTTTTAAAGCAATACTCTACCCAATGGAGGTGGTTATACATAATACTGATGCTCGCAGCACGTCTGCGCCTGTAGTTCTTTGGTTCGACTCTGCCCTGAGGCCGCTGTCCGCTCGCGGGCAATGTAACGGAAGGCACACATAAAGGTCGTGTTGCAATGAGAGTGGAGGGGACAGTGAGCCTTATTGGCGGCGTGGATTATCCTTGATGTCTCCTACTTACCCTTCCTAGAAGTCGGGCTAGTAGCAAGCGACATTCACTTCCAACGCTCGAGGTGAAAAACCACAATTTTATTCATTTTATTTGGAATACGGAGACGAATAGCAACATCAGCCTATAAATAATTGTAACCTATTTGTATGACAAGTTGGGGAACGCCCAAACAGCAGGAGACTTATGACACATTTGCTGTTATTATCTCCAGATTTTAAATCCCTCAACATTAACTTATGGTACTCTGTTATAAACAACGTAAAACGGGCGGAGCAGGCAAAATCAGTCAAACGAGTCTTGAGTTATGAGATGGCATGTCGGTATGGCGACTCGCTGCGGGCTGGACGGTCAGGGGATCGAATCCCGGTGGGGGCGAGATTTTCCGCACCGGTTCAGATCGGCCGTGGGGCCCACCCAGCCTCCTATACAATGGGTACCGTGTCTTTCCAGGGGGTAAAGCGGCCCTGACCACCCACCCCCATCTAGCGTCCATGTTAAGGAAAGAGTAGAGCTCCCCCTTTGGGCCTTCGTGGCCTATTCGAGGGTGAACTTTACCATAAAATACCAATCCTCTTTTTATTACGGAAACCCGCCAAAATTTAGGGAATACGTGTATGGGGCCTGGACTGCACCATTCTTGTTTACGTCTGTTCGAAACATTTTTTTGCTCGGATAAATATTTAGCTAGTTACGTTCACGACATTCCAGCAGAAATGCGTGGGAGAGATAGGAAATCCGTACAAACCTAAACAGAACGTATAAAGAGGGTACTACTACGGAGATCCGGGCGAAGATGGGAGCACATGACTGAACTAGATCTTAAGGAAATTTGTTTGAGGTGTGTGTGGACTGCATTGCACTCTTTTGGTCACGGCAGTAAAACTTTGGGCCCCGTAAAGGTGGGGAATTCTGTGACTAGATGAGACCTACCAGCTTCCAAAGGACTCCGCGTTTGCTCAGAGGAAATTACGGGTTATATAAAGAGGGAAGATTACGAATCGTTCCACTGATACAGCTGTGTCCTGGAGTGATCGACATACACGGACGCGCGACAGCACGCCTGCAGTCCGAGATTTGAACCCCAGACATCGCGAAAACAAACCAAGTGGTATACACGACACTGTGACATTCGTTCATATTATTTCGTAGCTCATCACCAACAGGCAAAGCTCTCCCTCATATTAATTTAGCACCGCGCCATGCACGCATAGGGGTGAACGGATGTACAATCTCGGCACTACGCCATGGTGACCTTCACGCCCCGTCCGCCTTACTCCCGGTGATGGAGGTCCCAGTGTCCGTTGGACGGACCCCAGAGTGGGTATAAACGCTGTGTATAAGAGAAATATCACTGCCCCTGCAGGGAATCGAACTCCTATGCTGAAGCAAACGCGTTACGATAGACGGTGATTGTGAACAGCCTGTATGTTAGGCACACGAGCCAGGCCCACGGCCTTGACATCTGTTTTTGCCATGAAGGCAAAGACCATTTTTTACTGTTGCACAACATTGCGGAACGGGAGACATCACCGTCTGTATGCAGCAATGATGTCGTCCGCTCTACAGCGAGCAATCCGCGCGATCAAATATACTCTCAGTAATTCACACCATATTCCTCAGATGCCATCTATTATTACCCTCTCAAACAAAAACGACAATATGTAACAAAAGCCAGAACATGGTTTTTATCGACGTCAGTCTCCCCGGTGCCACTTTGGGATGCACCTCTCAACACTGAGCCAAGAGCCCGAACGGTTTGCAAAACAAACATGGCGGCTGTGCAGTCTTTTGAGGTTAGGAGTGGCTAGATAATTGCTTACAAGTGATGTATGACCCTGAGTGAAAACAGGTGCGTACAAAAACAAGAAAGTCTACAATATGGCGATCGGGCGAAATCTGTAACGTCCGAGGCTTCAACAAAGCTGTACGTTAAGTGTAATCTGGTCCACGTCACACAACACTCACACACTCGCACACTCACCTGAACGACGCAATAATGTTGCTGGACCTCTCCTCCCGTCAGCTCGCTGCAGCACAGACTGCCGCGCCGAACGGGTTTCAAGTCTGTCCGCTCTCACCTTTACATTGGTACAGTCCGCGCAAACAGTCACACGCTTAAACTGCCAACTGACCGAGGAAAACCACGGATCTCCGAACAAGCACTGTCACACTGTGGTAATTACATGTACCACGCTCATCATCTGGGCAGTGGTTAACGTGACAAATATCGACTGTCTCTTTGAACTTGTTGACTAACGACGACCGTGATTACGAAGTTTATGCAAGATTCATGGCATACGCATGAGTAAGAGTATGATACACTGATGAAAATACACATCACAACTAATATCTGTAATGCTGATGCTGTGTTTTTTTTTGACGTGACGTCTTGGAGTCAGTTTCACCTGCGTGTGCCTCAGGACACTTTGCTCCTGCTGTAACCAAAGGACATAATACAATGAGCAAGCAATTCATACTGCAGTCTTCTGGGTTACGACACAGTGTTGTCTGGAAGGTGGGTACCTACCGCACCCATCTTCACTTCCACTTCTACATTGACGATAGAGGCGGTAGGTCCCCCGAAACCTTCTACCCTTCAAGGCACACGCAGTATATTTCCTAGAAACTTTCTCCTACCTTGCGATGCTCTACAATGAAGTTTTCTTAATCTCACCGAAAGACGCTGGCGATTGCTGAGATTACAAAGCCTAGCCTGGGTCCACCCCCAACACTAGACGCAGTACGTATTTCTGAAACGGGCCATCCAGCAGACAGGCGCAGTATGTCACTTCGAAGCGTTGATCTCCGTCTACCAAGACTACAAGGTGTCATAGCCTACGAGATCACGGTATACCGCTGCTAAAATATGCAACTCTACGAGCGAGTCGTAACAATAATTTGAAGACTTCAGCAGCTAAACCCAACGGTTCAACACTTCTGAGACCAACACCCACCAGTGGACACAATCCTGACCCAGTTCCAATCACCGCCCATCCTCCCGTCCTCACAACCCGTTACCCTAAGAGCGATCTTACTAATGAACCCTCTGACAGCGGAACAATAAAGTTCAATATCGCCAATACCAAAGCTCGCAACTGGATTGTATTCTAAGCCAGCCCATTCCACCTCCCACCCTCAGAACCCGTTTATCAAGGATACGTTTTCATATAATACAACATTCCCTTCCTCGTCTTCTGAATGGCTCATTTGCAATGTTAGCCACTAAGCTTCGCACCAGGCCTTCCACACAGACAGACACACGGTCCGCTCACGTTTTGCTATTTATAAGGTGTTCTGTCCTTATGACTACTGCATAACACACCCAGAAAATCCTGAAAAATTAAACACAATGAGTATTTAACATCCTAACTTTTTATACACTGAAAAATTTACAAATGAAGAACGACAGACGCAAATTACATACGTTGGCGTCCAAGTTGTCCAGCTGGATTTCGGATTTGGCCCGCAACATCTTTTTGAGTCTGACAAGCCTATTTAACATGCACTCCTTGTCTGCATTATCAAAGGTACACGTTCAGTGAGCGTATCGTAACGTAATTTGAAACGAAAGAAAGAATGAAATTTGAGTCTCACAACATTAACAACAAATTTCAGTTCACGGAACAGCGTCTGCACAGATCTGAGCCGTTGGATGGCAGAGTGGTGTAACTTAGCTGCATAAGAAAAATGAGATACGTGCTTATACGGTACCGCAACACTGGGACGTATAAACAGACAAAATGATGTACGTTATAGTTCTTAATTTAGATCCAAGAGCACGGCGTAATCGTACGTCAAGATAGGTCACTGATGACCCCATTTCGTTGCGTAAGTTAAAAAAAAATCTTTCACCACTATGCCCCTTTTAGGGGTTCATTTACGAATGCAGAATGGTGGCAAGTAGATGTACACAAATAAGGTGGACGAAAATTTTAAAATATCTAAGAACTTGCCTCACTAATGGTCAACAGAACGAAAAGTAAAGGTGAAGTTAACCCTCCAAGCTGCCACGAAGACAGACAGGGAATAGAGATATAGCTCTTTCCCTTTAGCTCTACCCCTCTTTAATCTCGGTGATAGATGGGGGTGGGTGGTCAACGCCATGCCGCGGCCCCTTTACCCCCGGGAATGACCCGGTACCCAATGTAGATAGAGGCTGGGTGGGCCCCAGGGCCGATCTGGACGGGTGTGGAAAATCTTGCCCGTACCTGGATTCGATTCCCGGACCGTCCCGCCTGTAGCATTCGCTGACTCAGCTATCCCAACTCACGGCCAACAAAACGTAGAAACAGCAACTGTATCATCCGCAGTGAATAAAACGTCAGGAAACGTACGCACTGCGTGACAAATCTGGAGCGTTCGGTTCCTTTTTTTTCTCGAGTGACATCAAAAACAATTTAAATCTTCACACAGTAACGGTTCCAGCAGCACGGATAATTGTATTTTAATTAAATACATACAATCATGGACCTAAACAATTCGGTAGATAGAGGCAAATTCATATATTTTGTTGGCCGTGCATCCTAATATAATAATAGTTTTTTTTTTACCAACCTGATGCACAAATTCGTTATTTTAATACATTTATTATACTTCTCTACATGTTTCGAGCACTACTGTGCTCATCTTCAGGAGGACAATTCTATTAGTACAGCATCCGGTATCGTCAATCTGGAAAAAAGTGAGTGATCCGACTTCGCGAATCAACACTTAAACTTCTCAATTATATTTGCAGGATTTTATATGGATTTTATGTTAATTTTACCATCTTCTAACGTTTATATAATACAACAAACTAATATATTTTAGTAATTTAGACAACTCACTTGTTTCCAGAGTGACAATACCAGATGCTGTACTAATACAATTGTCCTCCTGAAGATGAGCATGAGTCCTCTCGTAACCTGTGGTCTGAACAGTCATCTAAAGAGTGTGACGATACCAGATGCTGTACTAATACAATTGTCCTCCTGAAGATGAGCACGAGTCCTCTCGTAACCTGTGGTCTGAACAGTCACCTAAAGAAAGTGACGATACCAGATGCTGTACTAATACAATTGTCCTCCTGAAGATGAGCATGAGTCCTCTCATAACCTGTGGTCTGAACAGTC
>Ga0123354_10005320_pt1 | contig 18665 bp, 14 predicted proteins | sample TergutLab28metaG_2_FD_97872 | JGI IMG/M metagenome (GOLD analysis project Ga0123354, IMG submission 97872) | Labiotermes labralis P4 segment gut microbial communities from Petit-Saut dam, French Guiana - Lab288 P4 | ecosystem: Host-associated > Arthropoda: Insects > Digestive system > Gut ...
AACTCTTTTTGCATCCCCATTAATAGCTGATACCAAATAGTGAAACTTTTGAATGTTAGGAATGGTTGTACTGTCACCTACTAATGACAAAAATGTGTCTTTAAATGTAACCCAGTCTTGCTAATTACCACTAAACTTAGGTACTGACAATTGTGGAAGTTTTGGCTTTACTACCAGCTCAGTCGTAACATTAGACCCAGGAACCCCTGTCAGTTCCAGTTCTTTCATTTTTGTTTGGATAAATCTTGTCAGATAACAGTACCTTTCCTCCATCTCATCACGTTGTTGCTGACTGTTAGTATCATGTCCTATTTCTTCTAATTAATCCTGTGCTTCAGAGTATTTCTCCCAATTTTCATTAACTAATTTAAGTCTCACTTCTAATTGTTCAGGCTTTGGATCTATTAAATAGTTCTCTACAAACTTTTCTAGTCTTGTAAATGCACCTTTTGTATTAGCACAAACGCGTATTAACTTTTTCCCTTTCTCCTCCATGTTTTGTACCAACGATGACGTCAGAGCTTGCATCAACCTAGTATTTCACTTCACTTCACTTCGCCTTTGGATGGGAACACTTCAACTTTTGTCTTCAACTGTTTCTTGTAATATTACATTCTTAGATATTCTTTTACATGACGCTGCACACTTAATTCAGAACTTCTTCGTGGTTAACAGATCCGGCTTGTTGGAGGACCAATGTTTATTACGCCATCTTGATGAGCAACTAACTCTCTCATCTTAATACCAACATAAGCACAACAAAAGAAACATCACTCAGAACACAAAATTTCCCTACAAAGGTTTCATCATAACAGCCTTTTTGCAACTAAAAATTGACTTATAAAACTGTGAATCATTTTCAGATATTTGGACGAGGGATCGGCCCATATCAAGTCTCGTACCTAAGTAGGATAACACAAGCACAGAGAAAGCACGAGCTTTTGTTGAGTTGATTCCAACCGACGTTTCCGGGGCCGGCGTTGCCCAAGAGTTCATTAGTAAATTAGTTCCTACAGCCGACCTTCTTGTTGTTTCCTTAATTACGACACTTCAGCGTACAAACGTTATTTGAGATTGGATGGAATTCGTTTAAATTATTAGGAAGGTTAAGTTCAGAAGAAATGTCGATCACTTCTTTTGTTCCACCTAAACGCACATAGTATGTTAAAAAGCATACAGTTTTTGAGCAGTTAACGCAATGATCTCCCTGAAAATGGTGTAACAAACACCGAAATAAGTAGGAGGTAACTGTTGATAAATGTGTGTGTTTAACATATTATGTGCATATCGTTGGAATAAAAGAAGTGATTGACTGCAAGAATGCACGGAGTGGAAAGCTTAAAAGAAATCAGACGAAATGTGTTGAGTATTTTGCCATCCTGATGCTTGCGTGAATGTGATATAGAAGATAATGAGAAAGAGCACGTTACATAGGAACATTCAGATATATGAACCACATTTTTTTTTAATATGAGGAAAGCATGCCACATTGTCCAGTTTCTTCAACGGTATTCCAGCTCCTAGCTTGTCAGTGTAAACTGTTGTACACACTGTGTAGGTCGGAGGTTATAAATATTTGTGCCTGTTCCGTGGTTCCAAAGCAGTCCTGACATTTTTGTGTACTGTATGCAAAAAGCAGTGTGATTCCCCCATCGACTTTGATAGTTTTTCAAGATATGAGACAAAAAATCAAAACTGCAGCAGCATTATTTCTGATGGTCTGGACTAAAATAAAGTGTCGTCCTAATAATTGCAGAACTGTGAATGAGCCTCTTTTTGTTCTTTATTTAACGACGCTCTCAGTGACCCGGATTACACAATGTCCATGCTTGGATGGTTGGTGAATGATAAGTTTAAAAAGGATTTGGTAGGAAACGTTGTGGCTTAATCGGTGTGCTAGCACAATATTTGCCTGGAGAGACGAAGAAACCCGCGGTGAATTTATGGACGAAGATGTACTCGGCGGAAATTCAAACCCAGTATCTCCCGAATGGTGGTCTAGAGATCTACACCAACTTCTTCGTCGAGGGCCTGTTGAGATTTGCTGAATTATAGTCGCCATCTTACAAACGCGTTGCCTGCTATTTTAAGAGTCGTATCTTAATACGGAAACTCTGCACCGTTCTTTTGGACTAAATCGTGAATCAGTCTCGGTGTGACAAGAATTAGAGTTTTCCCGTCTGCATTGCTGTCTGTCCCATTATTCAATAAATATTACTTTACCTTGCATCTTGTCGCAGTAACTCTAATGAAGATGACGGTCATAACCGTAAACAAAACTACGCTGTGCGCATTCTGTGAGTGCACACGCTATCCGAAAGGTCAGCGCCGCTCTGACTCGAGGGCGGATAAATCTCATTATCGCGTGCAGAAGAGCTGGCGTGCTGTGTACTTCATACACTTAATCTCAAAGTCTATATTTATTGTGATTTTAGTGGGCTTTGAAACGTAAGTACTGTATATAAGCTCGGAGTGGGGGAGGGGGGTCGGGGTGCATTTACTCTGGTTTCTGACGGTGTGCTCTGGCACCTTCGTTTAGTGATTTTTGGGCCTTGTCCATCGCCTGTACTTCCGAAAATATCAGAACGATTCCGAAACGGACTCTTTTCCCGTCATCAGAGTGAAAGATGGAAAAGTAACTACTTAAATGGGAGCGATAGACACATTTATTCACTGGGCAGTGAATATTTATGTACACTCGTTTTCCCCGCCCATTCTTGAGCGCCGAATTCTTGTTCACTATGAGCGGTAGCTTCCGAGACTGATGTATTGTGTTAGGTTCCTCTGCTCGTCCAATAAAATACCGAAATAATCCAGTTCGCCGAATCAATCTTCTCCTCAGTCAAGGTTCTTGTTCTCCCAGCTGTTTCTTTGTGAACGAACCGAGAGAATTCCGTATGCATAGTGACTACGCAGGAGGCGTGATGCAGTGGTCACTGTTATTGTATCGTGAACTGCAGAATCGGAGAGTCCTGGTTCGCTTTGTAGTTTTCAGAGATTTTCTGTTCACAATGTCAAGGGTAGTTCGGAGGCCCACACAGCGTGGTAAGAGGGAGGGGCTTTTTTTCCTTAGATTTAAGTGGCCAGGGCATGAATATTACCATGTATTGTCGAGGCTAAAAACGCGTGCAACTTGTCTAATGCCTCACTTCCTCATACTTCTCCGCAAGTCTCAACAACGTTGTCTATTCCATGAAGCACTTACGGGTTATTAAACAATATAGTTGCAGTTCTCCGTTAGGGATTTATCTTGGAAGAAATGTTAAAACTTTGGAACGCTTGCCCTAGCAACATTCCAAATTTGGATTTTCAAGTCACGAAATCCTGGCAGGTATGTCCTGCTGGGAAAGGGACGTGGTCCTCAACCTAAGCCCTAAAAGTAACGCAAATCCTCGAAATTCTTTGCAGGATCCAGCTAAAGAAAGAAAAGAACGTGACAGAGACACAAACTCACTCAATGTCAGTAGCCATCTTTGTACCTGTGCCTGGCTATTCTGTCAATATACATATTCGGTTATCTTAGTAAATGCTTATAAATGTGACCAGTGGATGGCAGCGCACCATCGATAGTATGATAGTATGTCTTTATGTATAAGTTGATAACATACGTTTGCAGAGTTTCTGCTGCTTACGAATGGAAACCGAAGGTGACAGCAAGAACCGACAGTGGAAACACCGTGTCTACAGTATCGTAAGAAATTTAGACATGTAAACCCAAAATTTGCGTAATTGGTAGTACTGTAGTTTACACTGTACCTTCTGAGGTCAAGTGTATTTAACAGAGTGTACCGGGGTGCTGATAAGCCCTTAGCCCGACCAGGAAGGAAACAAGCTCGGAAGCACTTCAGGGACGCGCGCGATTTCAACAAAATCGAGACGCGATCTGTCATCAAGTTTCTTTTCCTGCAAAGCAAGGCGGCGCCGAAGGAAATTCACGCCATTCTAACAGAAACATTAGCTTGTTTTATAGGCAAGATTTATTGAAGTCACAAATAAATTGTTTTCGCTGTAAATTTTGTACTCAACAGTTTCCCATTGATATCCAATAGATTTTCTAACACCGAGATTAATAATTCCCCTATACGAAATAAATGTGAGAATCAGAGAGACAAAGACGTAATATGGGGCGGACGAATGCACAGACGCAAGCTAAGAGAGGAGCTAAGTGAAAGGAAAGGAATCAGAAAGGTGAAAATTTTATTAGGTTAAAAAGTTCAGTGTTTCTGAAATTTCTATTGTAACGCCACGAAACAAATCGATCATAGTACCCTCTCTAGTTCCGTTTCTCAGTTTCCATATTTCTGTAAAAGCCGGACTCCCTTCACGCACCTTTACGTATCTCCGCCTTGAAATTTACCACACCGTCTAGCCTGCATTCGCAGTCCATGCTCCAGCAACTCAACCTATATCACCTTCAAGAAAAAAAATCATTAAAAGAACAAGTTACAAAGGCGATTTAGTGGAGATGATAGCAAGTTTGGCAGCACTGCGACTTCGAACGACTCGCGTGCTCGCGGGATGAGCATAGTGCTAAGAGCAACAATGGCTTAAAGTTCACACACATTAACTCATTAGCAAACTTGCCTGCCGTATTATAGAACCCTTATTTCTTATTCGTAGTTTTTAGTAGCTAATTCAAGTCTTCGTGGTCTCAGTAAAGTGTTACATTAGAATCAATATTACCAAATACATTACAATCGAACACAACGCTCTGTGTTGCTTATATCTATAATGCTGCTACATGTTTCGGTCCTTTTCTCGGACCATCATCAGGAATAAAAATACATATCTAAAACACAAGTATGTATGCAAGTTTAAAATTATAATTATATGTTTCCATTCTTATGCCTGATGAAGGCCCGAGAGAATTACTGAAACCTGCTGGCAGCAATATTGGCAGAAGCAATAAAGAGTGTTACGTTCGACTGTAATACATTTGGTAATATTGATTCAAATGTTAGGAAGTTAAAAAATACACCTTTTTGTTCTTTATATTTGGCTGAAGGTCCTAACATTGGACGCACTGCGCTGTACGTCCTGGAACAACATCCACCGTGAAAACTGAAGACAGACGCCATTTTTGGTTGGTTAAGGAGGCTGGCAGTAACTCTCAACACACAGCGTCGAAAACTAGGATTATTAATGAATAATTAATAGGAAAGATGTGAAATTATGCGGTCTTGGTATAAGTCGACGATTGTTCCAGCACTCGTTGGGTGGACTGGAGAGAAAAAGTAACAAATACTCCGTCAGAAATAGCCGCCCCTGGGCCGAGATTGACCCCGGGACCTTCCATTACTTGACAGGAAACCTTGTGATCTTGTTACATTATTTGAAATGAAATAGCACACTCTGAGTTTACAATAGCCAGTGTCTCTCTATACGAACGGAACTCGCTTGCACACGTGAACACCGCCGTCACTGGGACATAGCTCCTTGTTGCGCTCGGTGCTCTATCGTGCATATCAAATGCACGGCTCGGATAAACTCTTTATGGAGCAACTTGGGTAATACACTTCGTAATTCGTTCGTGCGTCTCAGCTTTGTCTGCTTCCAATTTAAAAACAACCTATACGTTGACTCGCAAATGAAGTCTCCATTTGGAATCAGTACACACTGTAGTCTGCAGGAAGGGCGCACTGACGTAGCAAATTCCGGTGTGTAGCACTATAAATATCATCATAGGGAATATGCCTATAATATAATAGCTCGGTCTATTATAGCACGTACATTTGTAGATTTTGATTTCGTGAATCATAATTTTTAATGCTAATTTATAGATAGCGTACAACAAGCTATCCAGCAGTGACGGAACTCCATTATACAATTTTGTCAAAATTATAGTAAAACCAACAAGATGCACCAATGTATCAAATTTATTTTATTTTGGAATGAAACTCTACATGTTTCGGACGATCTTTCCGTCCATCATCAGGAGTTCAAGACTGTACATACAGCAACAGGCATTTGTCAAACAGATACTGCTGTCTGCTTGCTAGCAGGTACCCGCTAGCAAGCAGACAGCAGTATCTGTTTGACAAATGCCTGTGGCTGTATGTACAGTCTTTAACTCTTGATGATGGACGGAAAGATCGTTCGAAACATGTAGAGTATCATTCCAAAATAAAATAATTTTGATACAATGGTGCATCTTGCTGGTTTTACTATAGAAATAGTATTGCGATGCACGGCGCTATGAACGTCAAATTTGTAAAAATCATCCAGTTGATTCTCGAATTATAAGACGAGAGAAAAAATAAGCGTTTATTTAATTATCTGGAAAATCCTAAGTCTTACGGAAAAACGTGTTGTACGTAAAATTCTGTTCCATTCATTTATACAGATTTAATCGAAATATTGTTTCGCATCCACGCACATTAGCGAGTGGCACTCCGTTTCGCCAGAGATATGCAAGGAAGGTGTAGGCAAACTTTAGTGGCATTTCTCAGTGTCAAAATGTGTTAAATTGTTTCTGAAGTTGTTACTCGTAGAGAGAGAGTCTGTACGGAAGTTAATAGGTTCCGTTGCGAATGTGATTACGGGAAGGTAAAAGGTAACATTTGTCCGTAAGTGCTCACAGGTAGGCTACTAGGCCTCACAAACTTGCAGACGTAGCGAATAGTAACTTCTTGAAAATTATGAAATGTATTTCCATAACTTTATTCTTTATTCTACTTCAATGTTACGTATCTCAGCAGAGTTCACGTTAATGACGATACAATATGTAAATAGAGTCGGAACGGTGCAAGCTGCGCAAAAACTACAGTGGGTCTACAAAACCTTAAGAAATAGTGCCGTGCCACGCTCTGCCTACAGTTATATCTCTCAATGGCCTATCTCAACCAGCCCAAAACGTTTGTCTCTAATGAAGTTTGTAACGTTGTTATCACTACCACAGATCTGTAAACAGAATTACAAGACTCGTGAGTAAAACAGTGAAATGTACGGTAAAAGAAACTTAATAGCCTGAGTGAGGCGTAAGTATTACCAGTACTTGGGACTTGATTCTCACCGCCAGTCCCTCATGAGTCGTGATTTTATGGTGCTTAATTACGCGCCGTGATTACTATACTTTGCTTAAAGCATGTCGTCATAACCCAGAGTGATGGACAGATGAAGATCCCTCATCAGGATAGGAATGTCAGAATAATATAAGTTGCCTATTGACATGCAGGCAGTTTTCTCGTATCCTTGATTCCAACCCGCCGTTCATAGTGAATCTCCTTCTACGCTGCACGACTGTGTGGTCTTTGAATAAACTAAGACCATGTCAGCTTGGCCCGTTCCAATTATGCATTAATATCACGTTTGAAAATGAACTTGGACTTCTTGAAGAAACAGGCGTGTTTAATGTCTGCATGCAGCTGAAGTGCCACTGGTGTAGCGTGTATCATTTCAACCTGTAGAATTTCATAATAACTTTACTCACCCTTCTCAAGTAATTCTGCAGAATTTCATAATAACTTTACTCACCCTTCTTAAGTAATTATCAGGCACCACAAATCTACGGAGTGTAATGACATGGAAATTGCATCGATGTTTTACGTTATGAATTCTTGCATTACCATCTGTGTAACGATATTACATTAATCATTTTCTCCCACATATTTCTTACTGAGGAATACGTGTTGACGTGTTTTCCTTTTGTGTAATAATTCTCCATTCGACGCATAGGAGTTCAAAATTTTGCGCGGAAAATCTACTTTGTAATTAGCCGCATCCGTACTGCTCCTGCACGGTGTTGTTCATTCTTACTTGCTGCATCAAGGCAGGATATCTGCACCAGCATCTCCCCCTCTCCTTCATTGATCAGAGCACGGTGCGCTTAGGGTCTGATTTCTTTGCATTAGTTTACGCGATCCGCTTTTCCCTAGCAACCTCTCACACTCTGCCTGTCTCTCCGTAGTATCGTGTATGCCTTCTCTCTCATTGCTCAGTATTAACTTCCACGTTTCATCCCTTACTACGAACATTTCTGCCTGTGTCATGTAAGGATGATAGCAGTGAATATATCGTGTGTCCTTGGTTCATATTGACTGAGACTCATTGTTTCACCACTAACTCTGCATACCAAAGACCTTGCTCTGTGTGTTGGTCATAGCAGAGTGAACTGTCTTATCGTTTCTTCTTTACTCACTCACTCACACTCTCCTTCTCCATCTAGCAACGTCTATTGAGGTGCTCTGAGATGTTAACACCGTGTCGACTGGTAAATAGTTCAGCACGTTTCGGATGAGTGTAGTACGCCCATGTTCAGGATCAAGGAGTTCAATAAGGTTTGAATTCGTCTTAGACCGATATATAGTCTTCAGGCGCCTTTGCAAAATTGCGAAAAGCGACTAATAACTTCGTCGTGTCGGTCCGTCTGTCCGCCCGCAAGGAAGAATTCGGCTTCCACCAGACGGATTTTCGTGGAATTTTATATTTGAATAAGTTCCGAATATCTTTCAAGAAAGTTCTGTTTTCATTAAATTGTGACAAAAATATTTTACGTGAGGACCTGTGTACGTGTTTGATCATATCTAGCTCAGTTCTTCTTAGAATGAGAAATTTTTCGGAAAAAACTTGCAGAGAAAATCAAAACACGCGTTTTAGGTTCAATAACCTTTCTCTAAAACCGTTCCGTTTATGACATAATGTGGAAAAATATTGTAGAGCCAGACAGACCATAGATTGGCTATATGGCTCATGCGCTTTGCATGCTGGATTCCTAAGCTATACACAAACACACACACAGTATGTAACGCATATTGCTTTTCCATAGCAACAATGGATTCACGAACGCGCCTCAATATTACGTTATACGTACATTGCCTGCCTTCTTATTTAGTAGATACAATACCAAAATCCGTTAACATTCAGTGTGCTTATAGTGCATAGAAACAATGAGTGAAGCATATGGCAAACAAGTTTGTGGTACACTATTCAATTTGCGTTTGGTAAGTTATTTCTGAAGTGACTCATAAGAGTCGGAACATGTTAAATATTTGAGGTTTCAACAAAACCTGTTGCCTCAGGGTACTGATGCTTCGACTATTAAAATGTTACTAGACGTACAGCATAATGGTATGGACATCGGTGTTAAATTGCTACCTCGTACATGTCGTTAAGGGTCTAAGGCGTGGTTCTGCGGCCGCTCGCTTCCTAGGGTTGTGGTTTCGAAACGTGCCAAGGACATTGAATGTCTCTTGTGAGTGACGTCTGTTGTCAGTTCTCTGCGTCGGGCTGATCAATAATCCAGAGGAGTCCCACCGAGTGTGGCGTGTCTGAGTGTGATGGTGAAAACTCGATAATGAGGAAACCCTGGCCCACTAGGAGCTGTTGCGCCGTAAAAAATACACCAATGTTCCATGCTCAGTCACCTGTCGTAGGGAGTGTAAACATATAACAGGCGTAGATGTCGAAGTACGAAGGAACTCGTACTGATCCCACATCACAAATAAAGAGTATTATGTAGGTGGGTAATTAGGTCGTTAATTGGTTAGGTATTTGGTTGGGTATATGGTTATCTATTTATTTGATTGGTTATTGGTTGGTGGGTTGGTTAGTTGGTCAGTCAGTCACTCTGTTTATTTGTTTGTTTCATTTCCGACACAAGCCAATTGCAATCTGTGTTAAGTAACTGAGCCAGTGTGTTTCGAATTTCTCTCAGGACTTCCACCGACGGTTCTTCTCTTTCTGTTACAGGGTGTTCCAGGAGATGTTGTACGGGATATCTACAGGGTTTGGGTCTCCACAGGTCCCAGTGGCAGAGTTATTGGCTCGTCCAGTCCCCACCCTCCATAGTCCCCAGAAACCCAAGAGCAGCAATTTCCTGCAGGTGCCAGATATGGAGTCACCCAGGTACGTGTCTCTTATGCGCCCTTGTTGCCACTGATAATTTTCCATTAATATGTGCACAATTCGATATACGATATTCGTACAGTTTGCTGTCAAAATGGTGGGGTTATTCTAACATGATTGATGGCAGCACCACAAACACCTCCTCCCACCTGTGCACCAGACGTTAGGCAATTCAGATCTCTCCGTCCTTACAGTAGCCTGAGGTCCATCACAGTATGTTTCCCCATTGTTAATTTTCCTCATCCAAGTGGACATTTTTTAGGTCTTCTAACAAAAATTCTGTATGAATTCCCTGTTTTTTCTCCATCCTGGCTATGTGTTGGTCCTATCGCGAATATGGAATCATATTCCTTATTTTTGTTCTGTGTTCACATATACGTGGTTATATATGCAGAACCCAAGTTTTATCCATATGAAGATTTGTTTTTTTGAACATAACGCCGTGTAGTTAGGTAGGTAGGTACACCAAAATTTTTGTATACCATGCTGCCTCAACCTCTCGTTTATCCTGAAGATGGATGTGGAGTAAAAGGTAGAGGTAAAGCAATCAAATTACAAGCCTGGACAGACTCAGAGGGTTCCGGGAAGTTAAAGTTCCCAGATTTCGTGACAACGGCACAGGATGGTGGTAGGTTGTCAGCCTTACGCACCGGCCGCCTTTACCCCCAGGAAATACTCCTGGTACTCATTTCTGTTAGAGGCTAAGTCGACCCCAGGGCAATAGTGCGATCGGCGGGATTTGATGTTAATGAAGAATCCACTGACACCAGCTGGGATCGAACCAGCGGCCTTCCGATTTGTAGCACAGCACCTTAACCACTGTGCTACTGCGGTCCCCCGATGGATGTGGAGTATTCTTTCAAAACTTTGAGTTCTCTCAACCAGACTACACGTTGTCACATACCAGAGGACAGGACTCTTCACACTCATCGCCTTTAAAACCTCATGTCTTACTGCTGTGTTCATGACTCCCGTTGCATGACTGTAATCGATCGCGGTTGAAGCTAATCCTCTCCCATCGAATTTCTTTTGCACCCACATTAATATTTTTCAAACATTTAGGTGTTTGTTTTCCAAGTGTTGTTACATTGTTACAAAAATTGTTTCACGTTCATATCGTCGTGACGTACTCTAATACCTTGACCGCTGAAGATGAACGCAGTACGTTTCTTCGAAATGTCGGGAATCTCTAACCCAGCGACCCAGCTTCACGTTACGGAAGACCTGAATCCTCATACTCTAACATACTCGAATACTCATGTTAGTAGTTTTTATCTGTATGCCCTCTGCAACAGCGAGATAACAGCTCCTCGTCCGCTGCCCTTGGCCGCTTATTTGACACATTTGATACACTTGCGGTTACTTTCCATATATGTGGAACATCTCTTTGGTTCGAACCTCAGTATGGGCCTCGCCGTGGTTACAACGGACACCATCTAACATGAATGGCTCTTCTACGCTCTTAATTCCTTTTAATATCTTTGCCATAAAAACGGCTAGTAAGCCATGTAACTCAATCAGTAAAGCGACTATGTTATGGTATAAATCGCCTGCAAATCGGCATGCGATTGCCAGCGGAAAAGAACTTGATTATGTACGCCACCGCGACCTGTTAGAAACGTCTTATATGGGCTGACATTCTTTATGCATACGGATTTCTAAGACCAAAGTTATTATTTTGTAGCAGTTTGACTTCATTGTGACACTTCTCACTATGTTTCATCTGAATGGCGTTTTCAAGGTGGAAAACCATTTATTCTTTTGCACATTTCGACTCCGTCCAGATTTCAGTGCGTCGCTGTTAGACATCTACACGTTTAGTCACTTCGACAACTCTCATCATTGGTGTACTGTTTGGAAGGATTTGTGAGGAAAAAATGTTTGGCATGTTGAAAGAAGATGCTCATAGTATTTTGAGGCGAAATTCTTAACACGTTGCTTTCCGTTTGGTAAGTAGGTCAGACAAATCTCCATTTAGACCCAAATTTTCATTCCCTGATGACTCTTGGACGTAGTGTTAAAAGAAGTAATATTGTGAACCTTCGATACCGAAAGGAAACTATCGAATCCTTGCAGAAAAATGCGTACTGAATTGTGCTTTATTTGCCCCGTATCTTAGGAATGGCGCTAAACGGGAGTTTGTCCGTGTGCAAGAAGAGTCCCATAACCTCAGAAAATGAACTTACTTGGACTCGGACTCCTAATTTTACAACAGTATTACCAAATATTCGGAGTTCGTCTTTCTAAATGGAACGTTTGTACCGCTTTTGTTCTTAGTTTCAGAGAGAGAGAGCGTGAGGAATGGAAGAACACTGTGAATTAGCTGCATCGATAGTTCAGTATTCGGATCCGATTAAGTGACATCTCATTCAGAATACCAGTTTCTGAAAATTTGAAACAGTGACGATGATTGCATTCCAGTAATTACTATCTATTTGTTAAGGGCGGGATTCGAATGTTACCACTGAAGTACGTACTTCAGTTGAACCGCTCTTGTTTGCACGAGAGGCCACCCCGTTGCTGTTCAGTCCATGATCAAACTGACTGAACGTTATGAAACGCCTGTACTGTCATCCATGCCGAGGTAGCCATTCATTGCCACGGACCGAGCATCATACCAAAAATACCACGCTTTAGCGGTCATGACGAGATGAATGACCTTCAATTTTGCCGGTTCCCTGTGCGTACAATTTTATCTGAAATTGGATCAGTTCTTGAAATTCTTCTTCTTTATAGCCGCCATCACGCTGTGTGCGACATTTGTGGCGTGGCAACCTACACACGTGGGCCGGGTAGCGTAGTCGGTATAGCGACTGGCTACAGGTTGGACGGTCCGGGGATCGAATCCCGGTGGGGGCGAAATTTTCCTCACCTGTCCAGACCGGCCCTGTGGTCCACCCAGCCTCCTGTACAATGGGTACCGGGTCTTTCCCGGGGTAAATAGCGGCCGGGGCGTGACGCTGACCCCTCACCCCCTTCTAGTGCCGTGGTCAAGAAAGTGTAGAGCTATACCTCTACTCCCCCTATGGGCCGTACGGCCTGTACAGAGCCTCAGTGCCTTACAAGGGGGCACTTTACCTTACCTTTACCCCACACACGGTTAGTTCGTAATTGTTTGAATTCTCTCTGCTACTTTTAGTTCAACTTTTGTATTATTTAGGTCATGGTCATTTAAAGGATGGGAACAGTACAGATTTATTCGGTTTGTATGTGATTTTGTAGGAACTGAATATTTCTGCAAGTTACTTTACAGAACTAAATTTCATACAAGCTCAGTCCATATGATTTTTGTAGAGGACATCCCGTTGTGTTATGGAATTGAAAGACAATAATAAAATTGTTTGTTTCATTCAAACACAGCAATATTTTATTATTTCTTTTAACTTACTGGCGACACGTTTCGGTCGTTAGACCATCATGAGGCCATTCTTACATGAAATTTTAAAAATTGGGTACATGTTGTGCATATTAAATTCAATGTCATATGGGATCCTAAGGCATTTAAGATTGAAATAAATGTTTGCACAACACATCAAAACCTTGCTTCTTAAATTTCTGTATTGATTTATGAAACGAGCTTGATTAGCAGACAATTTTTGTAGAGGACATCCCGTCGTGTTATTATAGAGTTGAAAGACAATAATAAAATTAACGGCACCTATATGACATTGAATTTAATATGCACTACATATTACCGATTTTTAACATTTCGTGTACGAATGGCCTTATGGTGGTCTAACGACCGAAACATGTCGCCAGCACGTTAAAAGAAACAAACAAAGATTTCTGTACTTGAATAAAACATTATTTTATTATTGTCTTTCAGCACAAATGGTTTCTAATAATAATTCTGTCCTGTCACTCTTAACTAACCTCCTTCACTAGAATCCTAATTGATAAGCTGATAAAGTTTTACCCTTGAAAGGAATGCCTAGCGTTTCTGTAAAGATGATTTTTTTTTATTATATGCGTACGAACCCGCCAGTGAATCGCATTCCGAGCCAAACGAATCCAGACCGCTAACTTAGCATTCTACTTCAGGTCAAATTTAAAATATCCCGATGTTTCTGGCCCCACGTCCGTCACAGTTTTTCTTCCCTTCAGGTTTTTTTTTTTTTGTTAAAACATATATGAATTTCTCAATTCTGTCACGTGTATTAAGTTTCGCCCCCATCTCTTCCTTCTTCAGTTGACCACACTGATAACAGTGGGTGAAGAGCGTGATGGAGTTCCTCGTTATTCTTGTTTCTGAAATCTGCTCTTCCCTGCTTCCTGTTTGTTCTAAATGTTCTCCTTAGAACTCCCCGCAGACACTCTCATCTTCTGTCCTTCCATATATTGATGCCAATTTTCACGCCAAGTGTCTTGTTAGACTGATTCCATTATGATCATATGTTTCGTAGGTGGCATTTTGTAACATTTAAATACATGTGTAAAATGTAATAGATTTGTGCACATATTAACGTTGAAAGTGTATATTATTTTTAACACAATGCGTTTGTGGTTTTGAAACCTGTGAATTATGTTCTGACTGATTCATGGTTTTGTTAAGTGAGATGTGTATTCAAACATCAAGTAATTATCGGATTCTGAGGCCCTTTTCATTTCGTGACACTGTTACGAACAGAGTAGTCTTACATCGTCAACGGGAAATTCCCGGCTTCACAAATTAAATGAGATCATGCACAAGAATGTTCAGTTTGTCCCAAATTTACAGAAATGCCAAGCAAATTCTATACCATTTTCGTCTGTCGAGCCGAACACCCAGATCCGCAGTTGCTGAGTTTTGTCAAAAATCGCCCTTATTAAGGTCATAAATATATTTGCATTTTGTTTTACACGATTCTGTATTTACCCTCTCTGACTGTCAGTGAATTATACGATACGCAAGGTCGGCTTAATTTGCTAAGCAAATGCAACAAACTCACAGAACTGTGAACTGAGAAGTCAAACAGTTCCCATACAACGATAACGCTGCCCAATATAATTGAGGAGTATGCGAGTGACGGTAGGGTTTTGAGGTCACTGTTTCCATACGGGACGTGAAGACCAATATGCAGCTGTATGATAGTAAAGCGAATATGCTTTTTGTATGCGACGTAACATATCAGAGAGATTTAGTCTTTCATCAACACAGCATCTGCCAATGCTCACATTCATTGAAATATTACTGTATGACCGTATTTTATTTCTTTTTATTCTTTGTATTTTCCAACTAAAACTGTTTATAGCTCTTTAGTTTTTAACTGACTGATTTTATTTCCATTTTACTGTAGGCCAGTCGCTATCTGCAGTGGCTTCCTCCGTCTGACGTATTAAAATTTATGAAACAGTTAATGTTAGGCGAGTGCAGTCCACATGAAGTTTCTGTTCCTTGGCGTTGTAACTGTACTGACGCATATGCGGTTTGTTACAAACTGTCACTTCGTTTTTTATTGCCTTTAAATATTAAAATTTATAGACTTCTTAACTTAGCTGCCGTCAAACACAGACATTATATCGCTCATTTGCGACAAGAGTGTCACAACTCAAAATTTGGCAATTTTTGAGTTATTGGTATGGAAAGAAACGTTTGCAGATGCGCCTTTAACAGGTATAGTGTCATAACGCAGTTTGCAAAACTCGCTGCTGGAGAGCAGTTGTGTCGTCTTTGTCCGCATAGAAAATTATAGCAATTCAACACCTTTAAATTTTCCTCCTGAAAAAAGAAATACAAATTTTGAGTTATGACACTGTTGTCGCAAATGAGCGATATTAAGATTTATAAAATATTACAATATTGTGTCATTTTTATTAAAAATACGAATACATTGTTGGGCGATTAAATGGTTCAGAATTGTTCTTGGTTATTAGTGTTGATCGGACTATCTTTAGATCCTTTCTTTCTCCTAAGCAGAACAATACAGATCGTTCTCTTCAGCGTGTAGCAAGTTTGCAATAAAAATTTTAATTTATAGGGGTTTCTTGAATTCAGTGTAAGTAGCAAAACATATGTTCGCCCACTTAAATCTCAAAATAATACCCCAGACACACCGTCGCGCGTGATGAGAAATGTTTCCGTAGCTGTCAGATATATCATACAAGTATTCTGAAACCTGTAGCGGTACATTTACGTCGTCCTACGCGGAAACGTCTGCTATCGGCAAGACTGACAGCTAATGTGACGTCAGATGTCTTGTCGATATCTCGGTATAGTCTGTGACAAGTAAGGCACCTAAGCTCTGAATTTCCAACGTAACGTTTTATCAGTCAAGAGAATCTCGTGACAAATATACACTGTAGTGACGTAATGACGAAGATAACAGATCATTTTTAAAGTAGATAAAACTATACGATTTCAAACACTGTCGTTACTTCTTATGGTCTACTCGGGTGTGGTATAGTGTGGTGTGGTAGAAGGGTACCAACGTTTTTTATGAACCTGGCACCAAAATACTCTGCCCAGAAAATAGAGGCACAACAGTTCTCCGAAACGTTGAAGCCTATGTACAGGACTACACAACGTCACATGTCAGATGACCATACGTAACCTGGACACTGACCGCTGTGGGAACAGCAAATTTCACATTGTATTTCAAACTTCGGGATCTAGTCTTTTAATAAAAGCAAATAGATGCACTGATTTCTCAAATTTATTTTTAGAATAAAACTACATGTTTCGGACAGTTCCTCTGTCTATCATCAGGAGTTTTTCACTGTACACACAACAATGGCATATGTCATACAGGTTAATGTGACAGCTTGCGAGCAGGATCAGGACGATACCGCCCTGATCCTGTTCGCAAGCTGTCACATTAACCTGTATGACATATGCCATTGTTGTGTGTACAGTGAAAAACTCATGATGATAGACAGAAGAACTGTCCGAAACATGTATATTTTTATTCCAAAAATAAATTTGAGAAATTAGTGCATGTAGTTAGTTTTATTATAAGAATTTATCACGATGCACGGTCACCTGAATGTCAAATCCAGGATGGAGTTAAATCTGTGAAAGAGTGGACCTTATGGAAGTGTGGAATACCTCAAAATTGTTGTGGAAGTTGCTTTGGGGGGAAGCATAAACATATAAGTATCAGGTTTAGTAATAGCAAAATAAACATTTGTTGAGATATCACAGTATCTTAGGCATCACTGCTAAGAAAGGAATGTGAACCATTGTGCCGGGTTCACAGCCGAAAAATTTAGATTGTAGTCTGTTAGGCTGAGACATCTTGTAGTTTTGTATCTGGTTACCAATTAAGAGAGGAGCCCACTGCCTCTTTTTCTTCTGCCCTGAAGGTGGAAGCAGTATGTTCCTCCGAAACCAGCGAAACCACGTGGTATCTTAGTCAAGAATACTACATTTAAGTTGCAAAGACAATTACTCCTTTGCATAAATCGACGGCGACACTTTGCGTGCGTTCTGAAGTTCAGAGCTGAGATTGCCATAGAGCAGTGCCGTATTCCAGTGATGTTTCATGTGGTACAGCATACACGACATTTAAAATGAACCATTAAAGTCGTTTCTTTTCCAAATCCTCTAATGGAAATAAGATTTTATGTCAAATGTAACAATTTGCTTCATGACACAAACTTTTGTTACAAGAAGCAGCAGACACAGTGCAACAAGGGGATAAGTCCAAATGGTAATGTTTCAGGAGACGTGGTCTTCCACGTAAGACATGGAGCATAAGTTAAGTATTACAGCACATTTCTTGCAACAGTGGACTGATCCCCTTATGACTGATAAGAGAATCACTGGTTTGGGATGACATACCGATTTGACACAAGCCTTAATGCGCGTTCATTCTTCGTAAGAAACCAAACGAAGGTTGTCGTTGTCGCCACCGTTCTTCAGCTTATTGTTCTCATATTTCCTGCCCTCAGTTTTGTCAAATTGGTGCATAGGCCTTGTCATATTTAATGCTAATGAATAGGCATTTTTAATTGAAAGAGCCTTGATTTTATCTGAAAATTTTTATCAGTAATTAGGCCTGCTGTAAAATATTTTTAAAATTACCTGCTTGTTCATATGCATTTGTGCAGTCAACAAGTGTGCTACATAATTCGTTCCAAATTATTTTAACACAGGCTGACTGCATAGTGGACTGACGAAGGGACAGACAGGTGGCTGTTTCGTGTTGCAGACACACAACTCGGTCTCTAAAGTAAAGCAATCAGTAGCGAATTTTAACCCCTTGAAAACTAAAAAAAACATCGAAATTATATGTAAAAGCCACGTTCTCTCTCACACAGACTAAACTGCATCTCAGATGCACAGATAAATAGGGAACTAAGTCGTATAGGCACAGTCTTAATTTGTCTGTATTTATTTTCAGGTAGATGGTACATTTGTTTGCCACTAACTAGATTTCGAGCCTTTAGAGGTATTTTCTTATTTAAAGGCTCTGAAATTAAAAATGATGACAAAATGGCACTGTATTCTTTGGAGAACAGTGCTGTTGCTCTTAGCCTATAATGAAGGCATTGCGGAAAGTCTGTAGTATAGCTGCAGCAGCAGCACCAGGATTCTCTTATCAAACCACCAATACATAGCATTTCAAGCCTCGTGTACCACAGTTTTCTTGTTACCTGCCAGACGACAGCATTATTCAAACCGGAAGTGTTGTTCATATTATTGAATTGTGTAAGACCCCCAACCTCGTGGCCCCCCCTGAAATTGTGTAGTGTTGTATGAAGACACGAACCCATTATACATCGCACAACAACAAAACAGTCACAATGCAAGCACCCCCCCCCCCCCCCCTCACCAAACTTTTATTCCGGAATAAGCCTTTATTCCCCCAAAAAAAAATTTTTATTTATCATATGTTTTTCTT
>Ga0123354_10005321_pt1 | contig 18665 bp, 12 predicted proteins | sample TergutLab28metaG_2_FD_97872 | JGI IMG/M metagenome (GOLD analysis project Ga0123354, IMG submission 97872) | Labiotermes labralis P4 segment gut microbial communities from Petit-Saut dam, French Guiana - Lab288 P4 | ecosystem: Host-associated > Arthropoda: Insects > Digestive system > Gut ...
CACACACACACACCACACACACACACACACACCACCCACACACACACACACACCACACACACACACACACAAAAACCACACACACACACACATAAACACCACACACACACACATAAACACCACACACACACACACACATAAACACCACATACACACACTTGACATACCGGCGCCTGCGTCCACCTGGATTGCAGTCCGTAAATTTTATCCTTCAAGAAAAAGCTGCATTTCAAATGTTACGTATGTCGATATATACAGAATGTCCAGAAGTTGTTCTGTGAAGACGATACTCGTGTTCACTATCTCGATGAAGTGGAAACTCAAATTGTCCTACTCGTCTTATGTACACGCAACAGAGTGCTACCTGAGAAGCTGCTAGACCATCACCTACTCCACAGACTCCTCCTCTCCTCTTTTAATGCAGTTCGGAAGTTCATTAATGCGTTTACAGAACACCTCCATTGTCCTCTGCTCTCAACCCAATAAATCCAATCTACACCTTCCTACGTAAATTTCTTTAAGAACCCCTTTTAGTGTTATTCATTCTTATGTCTAGATTTCCTGGCGATCTTTTCCTTTCAGATTTTCCAACATATATGACATACGTAATGTTGGTAATTTTGCATTGGAAAACAGATACCACTTACAGATATTGCTTTAGATTATACGGAAATAAGATTCAGGGTCATACAGGCTTCAATAAAATGTGTTTCTCAAGCAGCCACACATATTGGTTCATCATAAAAGAAATTGTCGCCAAGGGCAGAATCGCCTGCAGTTCAATTATATAATTCGCTGTTGGCATCTATGTATTCGACACGAAAGGCCAACACGCAAAACAATATTTCCATGCACACTTGTCGCACATAACAAACGGCTTTCTTGTGGAAAAGAAAAATGCAGAAGACAGCAGAAAAAAGGCGCCATGTGTCGAAAGGTAAGGGCTTCACTTTTGACGACGGCACAAACTTTCTTGAGAGAAAAAAATGGTCACTTAGTGAAATCATTGAAGTACGTTTTTGTTTTTGTTGTTCTTGTTTGTTGTTTGTTGGGTTTGTTGTTTGTTGGGTTTGTTGTTGTTATTTTTGTTTTTGTTGTTCTTGTTTGTTGTTTGTTGTTGTTGTTGATGTTGTTGTTGTTGTTGCAGTAGAAATTGTTGTTGTTGTTGTTGTTGTTGTTGTTGTTGCAGTAGAAATTATGAAATACCATCCGTTTAAGATGAGGTGGTGGTTACTTTCAACGTTAAAATATTCGCTCCTTTATAACGGTTGTGAAAACATAAAAAAAAAGTTTTCCTCAGGACGGGCAGAAGGATTACTCCGCATGTTCGACCCATAATAACTACCTCTGAACAAAGGTGAAGCACCAGCCTTCCGTCTTGGGACGTGCCGAATGTGTGAACTGCATTAGTGACCTTAATATTCAGTACAAAAGGGGTGACAGCAGATGGTACGAATGGCTATACATGATTAAACTACACAGTTGACCGAACTTGGTAACCGTCCGTAAATTTCGCCAGTTGGTATCTTTAGTCGCTTTCGTAAAACAGTTTCGAAAAGTGACACCATACTCGATGTTATATCCGCTCCTCCCGCACGTGTATATTCCGCCCCGAAGTAGACGAGGACTGCGCTCGTCTGGGTTATTACGTAGCAAGTAGTGGTAACTCCTTACCGACGTTTCGGGACAACCTATCGGTCCCATAAATCTTGTATGTCTTGACCCTTGAAGATGGGACAAATGTTATTCCGAAACGTCGGTATGGAATTACCACCACTCGCTGCCTAATAACTCAGGAGAGCACAGTTCTCATGTCCTACTTCAGCCAGTCTGTCTGTCTTTCTATCCGCAACAGCGCGACTCCACCGAAACTGTTTTCGTATGCTTTCATATTAGAGAACTGCACTAAACTTCGTCCAGAAATTCCGATTTTGGTTAAAATCATATGCAAACTAACACACCCTTATGAAAACCCTTGCCGTTACTCTTCCTTAAAATTGGGACGAACTGTGTTCTCTGCGACGTACTGAGGTCGAAGAAAACATTGACGGTCTCAACATAACAACCGAGCGCTTTCAATATCTCGGCGACCCTGAGATATCGACTACAATAGATATAAATCTGTTGCTAAGATACGGCCAAACGACGTAGTGTTTCTGTGTAAAATGTCGACAGACACATTTAAAATACTCTCATCTTCATGGGGTTTTCTTCACATAGTCATGTATTTAAGTTCTGCGGACAACAAGGAAGGGAACGCACAAGAAGTACCAGGCCCTGCCGAAATTTCCTAACGTATTTATGTCCTTTGGCGTTTATAAAATCCTCCAGTACAATTTTACTACTTAATAAATCTAAGCTCTCTTATGATGTGTTTCTCTTTTTGTGTGTGTGTAATTCATGGACATCATTAACACAGCATGTATATATTTACCATTGTAAAGCAGAGTTGTAAATGCTTTAGCTTACACTTATAGAATTGAAAATTCTCATGTGCCACGCCCTATAACATTCCGTTCACCGGAAAGTTCCAGCGATTCCAGTGTACTTCTCCAGTCTCCTCTCTCTCTCTCTCTCTCGGCATCCACTGAACGGAGCCCAGCCGGGCGAGGCCAGGCCCCTGGCTAGGGTGGGATTCACAATCGATAGAACGGGACAAAGCATGGGAAACAGATGCTGGGTGGAGATGAGGCGTCGCACCCCTGAATCCTGATAGTCGCAAGGAAGGGACTGGATTATAGTCAACAAGAAAAGTCTTCAGTAAAAGACGCATAATGTCCGTTCCAAGTTTGAGTCCCATTTCAAATGTTCCAGGCTGCATTTCTTAAGAGACAACTTCTGAAAGCCTAGCATCTACCTAACATTACTTCTATATTTTCCGCAGTGTCTTGTTTTAATCAGTCGGTTGTAGTGAACACTTCATGTATAACAGTCCATAGGTCACAATGTTTGCGGCTTGCTTCTTCTTTCGCAACATTTCTTGTAACTGCTGGCACGTAAATGTATGCTGCCCCAAGACGCTGTCAATAACCAAGATTATACACGTATAGCGTCGGTGATAGATAAACAAACAAGCGTGAAACATTATTTGAACACTGACAGGTTAAAAACGAGGTATTCCGAGAACAATCTGACACAGTGCCACTCAGTACACCACATATTTTGGAGACACTAATCTGGGATCCTGGGCCGGGACAGCACAGGCGGTATAGCGACTTGCTACGGGATGGACGGTCCAGGGATGTAATCCCGGTGAGACAAGACTTTCCGCACCCGTCCATATCTGCCCTGGGGCCCATCCAGCCTCGTATGTAACCAGTACCGCTTCTGTCCCGGGGATAAAGCGGTCGGGGCGTGGCGATTACCACCCACTCCCATCTAGCGCCGAGGTTACAGAAGAGTAAAACTGTAGAGCTATACATCTACTTCCCCCTATTGGTCTTCATGGCATTTTCTAGGGTGAACTTTACATTTATCTTTTACTCTGGGATCCCGCCCAGACCACCTCTTTGAGAGACCTGAAGCCAGGCCACGGCCTCGTCATGGGCAATAACTTCAGAAGTATTTTTCTTGCTTTTTATAACCCTGGGCGCAAGGCGCAAAGACATTTCAGCGTAATTACGTTAGTCAAAATGTTAACGAAATTTTACGTACAAACACATAATTATATATCATCACGTCGTCATATAAATTACTTGCATATTATTAAGTTCCATAAATGATATAAAAAATCAAGTAGGAACATTATAAAATGCACCGCTGTGTGATACAACTAGACCTGTATTGCGAAGTATTTGTCGTAGGGAGAAAATATGAAAATTATAAGCCGTATGATCCCTATTTGCACCTAGTGATTAACTAAGGGACAAGAAGGTAGAGAGCATGTTTAATATAATAAAACTTGAGGCCTCTAAAGGAATATTTCTTGGAACACTTGAAGGTAGAGGATCATTTGGATGTACAAGACGTAAATGTTCAGTAAAAATTCTATTGTGCTTAATATATTCGTAACAGGGGACGTTAAGGTTCTGTGTTTCTTATTCTTGACCACCGACTGAACTGAATGAACATCCTAAGGATGTTCTACCCCCTCTGCGGTTTCCTTAGCCTTGTCTCTTTTGCAAATCGAAACCCCGGACTTCCATAATGGACGATGCATGAAATTGAATTTTAAAGATAATATTGTTGAATGTATGGACTTAGTACAAAACAGATCACTGAAATATCACGTCAGTTTTTCTCTTATTTCTCATTATCCTTTTGGTTACAAAACGAACAATAAATTTCTTTACCAGCTGAGAAACTATCAGCGGCTCAAGGAAATGAGTCAATAAGTAAGATTGTGGGAGGTTGAGAGAAAGAGGGCAGAGTGAGGGAGTGACTAACGAACGTGAGGGTTGTCAGGAATGTAGAGAAGCTGAGTGAGTGAGTGACTGAGTGAGTGACTGAGTGAGTGAGTGAGTGAGTGTGTGAGTGAGTGAGTGTGTAAGTGTGTGAGTGAGTGTGTGAGTGAGTTAATGCATGAAGAGCAAGTGTGTTGGGGTTTGTAGGAATATTCCGTGGAATTGCAAGATGGTGCGGTTTCGTGTCACACACAATGAAGAAATCACGATTTGTTTATAAAAGTAAACAACAGCCGAACTGTTCTTTTACATGAACATCCTACAGTTCTGAATTTAAGCTAGCTTTATGGAATTTATTCTTGTTCCGTTTTGCGTATGACGCATGGAGACTTGTAAGGCATACGTATAAATATCGCTTGTCACTTTTTTCAAAGAAATCTAATTTTTTTCTAACTTTGATACGAAGTTTTGTAAACGTTAAATACCACTGAGGAACGATTTGATGGTTGGCAACGACAACATTACAAACGAACTATATTTATTGACTAAGCGCAAAGGAATGTGGATGTCAGGACCACGTTCGATATACCAGGGATGGACAACAATGGATTAAGGTTTTATCTCAGTATTTAACCAACTTGATGCATAAAATTTGTTTCACAATAAGTTTTATTTCATCACACCTATATGTGTGATGATACCAGAGGCTGTGTAATGCAATTTTGACCTCCTGATGATATGAGCACATGTGCTCGAAACATGTAGAGGAATGAAATAAAACTTATTGTGAAACAAATTTTGTGCATCAAGTTGGTTAAATACTGAGATAAGTATACTGAGATGCACGGTCAACAAAACGTCAAAAAATGGATTCAGAGTTGCAGAATGTAGCAACACAGCTTACAGTTCTATATTTCAATGTCTGTTAAACCCGCAGAAGAGCGCTACTTTTTGAAGATTTATTCAGGGTATTTAAGCAGGGCAAACATCGGGCGAAAATATAAACACAGAATGGGGGGGAAAATGTTTATATTTAAGGTTCTCCGTTGCATTCATTCTAAACGAGGATTATGTAACCGTTCAAATTCAACTGCATACAAGCAGCACTTTATATTAAGAATTACAGTGATATTTACATGTTCGAAACTCGGTGGAATCAAACTCCGTAAGTCACTCAAAGTCATTGCTTATAACGAATTATTAGTAACAAACAAATGTAATACATTCCAAATAAAATGTCGCCAAAATAATTTACGCTATCCCATATCGGCAGAACACCTTTCCCTCTACATGCCTATACACATGCATATATGCATAAATATTCTTACACGCACATAAACATACGTACATATACATAAGTAAACATGCGTACATGCAAACACACACACACACCACATACAAACATACAAATATACATACATATATACATACATACGTACCTACATACATACGCACGTACAAACGCACATACATAAATACATACAAACATACATACATTACATTACATACATTATATTAGATAAATACATTACATACATATATACATACATACATTACATACATACATTACATTACATACATACAAACATACATACATAACACATAATACATAACACATATATACATACGTAATACATACATACACACACAAAAAATATAGGAACGCATGTACTAAAAACAACTTCATACACCGAAACCCCTCTAGGGAAGGCAGTACTTGCTCTGTTGGTCAAGAAATTCCCTCTTTTCCATGCAACCCGAAAGTCCAGCACCATGTTCCCAACAGCACGCAACTGGCTCCTATGCAGAGACAGCTGGATCAAACACACTTTGAGGTTCCATTTTAATATCAACCTCCAATCTAGGCTCAGCTCTTCCAAGTCGTCTCTACCCTTCAGTTTCTCCAATAAAAATTGTATGGCCATTTCTCATATATTCCATCTCGTAGCAGGCTCCGTACATTTCATCCATTTATTTTATCATGTTAATAACAACCGGCTAGGCTTATACATCTGGACTCTATTCGTTATGTAATTTTCTCCAGCCTCCTTTTACTTCTACCTAGACCCAAATATACTTCACGCTATATTCCCAAACACACAGTTTCCTTTCTCACTTGAAGGGACACAAAAATTCACATACACTCAGAAAGGGCTAAATTATATTTTTGCATATTTTGATCTATACGTTTTTAATTCGCATTCATCTGTATGTAGTACATAAGGAACAGAGATGCATGTCCAACAGAGAAACTCAAGATCATCGTTAAATAAATTATAAACATTACGTTTTGGGGTTTTCATAATGGGATAGCTGAGGATTCCTGTCTTATAGGATGTAATTTTCATTCCAGTTACAGAATTTCCTCTTAGTATTCTAGTGCCCATTGTAACATTTCAAAAGCTGGCCCACAGACTGCCGTCAACAAGCGCTTGACAAAACAGCAACTATATGCTACGTACACTAATATTATTCAGCTTTCCATTCACTCATTGAATTGTCAGTTATACGCTTAAAAATAATTAACTCCACGCATTCAACTCGTTGAGAAGCTGAATCTGTAATAAAATTCTCCGCTTCTTATGAAACCCGCAAAGTGTATTAAGTTTCGCATGAATGTGCCATGATACCCTATAGCAATGTTTGCCAAACTATTTTTCCAAGAAGAAACGCGTAATATAATATTTCATATCCCGAGAAACCCCTACGTCAGAAAATGTCCACAGGGCAGAAACGGTTTATGGCGGGGGAAAGCTATTCACTTACCGATAAATTATTGTCGAGAAAAACTGCTTTATACAGCTGCTATACATACGTCAGCTTGTACTGTAATAAAAAAAATCGAAGCATTTTTGTCTCTCGAGGGATATTTGAAATCGTTCGCGGTGTTTCAAAATTCCCAATTTTTTTTTATGTATTCGTATATATTCCACGATTTCTCGCGGAACCCCGAACGATGTTCTGTAGAAAACTGGTTCGGAAACACCACCCTATAGCGAGCACATGTACTTCAGTGCACACCCACATACATCAGTACAACTATTACCTTCCTACCTTCCCCTGACTAAGCTACACAAACTCTTCCGACCAGTTTCTTCAACCGATATTCTGTATGCATCCACATAACTTCCATGCGTTCTACGTATTCCGCCCAATTCACATACCTGATTTTATCACCCTCATAATGTTTCTTAATTGGATTACATAAGCAAAACATCTTGACTAGCTGAGAACAGGTTAGTTTCTCAAAAAGGGTTCTGTTCCATGAAGTAAGCAGCAACTTACAGATCGATAAATGTCTTCGTGTTACAATGTAAATTTAAGCCTGCAGTAAAACAATTTCAAATAAAGCGACCTTTACTCTGCACAGGTGTAAATGCTGCTTTGACACGACACAGAATCTGTGATTATGGAGATAGGTTCTCCGCATTACGCTCGGGATGGGGTTGAAAGTAAGAAAAAATTAAGACACAAATCAGCTTTCATTACGCAACTGCAGTTTCACTGGTAATTTCTCAATGTCGCTGCGTTTACATCGACATTACGCCTGCACTTCTTTGATACAATCTTCTCCATATATCGCCGTCCATCCTGTCGTCTTCTTCCAGATTACATTCCATTACACAAGCTCTGATTTATATTACCTCCGTTCTAGGTCTCTTCCTATCAGGTGGATTCATTCTGCTACCTGGTCCCTTAATTAAGTTCTACGGTTGTACTCTATCTGACCATAAGCACCCATGCAGTTGCATTTCTTCCATTACGTTAATGACATCTTCCTGAGTTCTCCTTATACCCACTTCTTTTTCTATTTGAGCATTTTCAGGTTATTATCCGGCAGAACGTCTCCAATTATATACTTATGTTTCTAACAATATTTCTAAAACTACCGTTTCTTTTTCACCATTTGAGGACCTTTCAATTATTTTCATCTGTGCCGCTGACAATCACTGTTAGACGATGTATCAACAAATCAACGAATAATCTTACACCACTCTCTTGATACTTTTATTCAATGCGGGTAATTCTGATGCCTCTAATGCTTATACTGCTTACAGGAGGTAATAATTAGGTCTATATTGTAAATAAACCTTCGCTTGTAGTACTAATAACTATAGTTGTATTCTACTATCTACAGCAACAATTTTAGAATAAATAGGACGGGTCAAGGACAAAAACAGCTAACCATTTTAAGGCAAGGCATCCCCGTTGTGTGCGCCTCTATTAATTAAATAATATAATAAAATACAGTTTAACACAACTTCTTTATTAAATGTTTTATGAATTTATGGCTTTCAGCTACATGTTTCGGCTTTTTAGAGCCATCTTCAGACCGAACTTAGGAGAGGTCGTTTATATTAATTTATAAATTATCCCTAGCTTGTTAAAAAATGAAATAAAATAAAACATAGGAATGTATAAATATACAAAATCTTTGAAATTTATAAAATATGATGTAATCGGAGCTGTTTTGGTTTTGGCTGTCTGATCTGAGAAAACTTGTTGGTATTGCAAATATGTCCTATTGATGAATTTATGTGTAATATTTTGAGAGTGGGAGTTGGTTCTTTTAGTAATTTACATATCATGTAGTGTTGTATGGAGTACGTCTTGTATAAGCAGCGTAAGTGTATTTTCTTGCTGCTTATACAATACATACCTTCCAGACATACCCCATTTATTCAAACGCCATTTTAATATTATCATCCCATTTAAGAGCATGGCTTCCAAGTGGTTTCTTTTCCTCAGGATTCTCCACCAAAACCCTTCATGAACCTCCGCTTTCCACCATACGTTCTACACGCTCCGACAACCTCATTCTTCCTGATTTGGTTACTGAACAATACTCGGTCAGGAGTAAGAATCATGAAACTAATTATGCAATTTTATGCAGTCCCCGGGTACCTCGTGCCTCCTCGGCCCAAATATCTTCCTCAGCACCAAATTCACAAAAGCCCTCAACCTGTGTTCTTCCCGCAATAAGAAAGACCAATTGTCACAACCACACAGAAGAACAGCAGAATTACATTCCGGTATATTTCTCAACAATTTTTCTGTGATACACTTCCGAATGTTTAGGACAAAAAAATACTTAAGAATATTACAGACAACTACTAACATACTTCTCTTGGTAATTAACCAACTTAATGCACAAATTCTTGTTTTATAATAAGTTTATTATATGCCTCTACAGGAGGTCAAAATTGTATTATACAGCATCTTGTATCATCACACCTGTAGGTGGCCGTCCCGTGCACAGGTTGAGAGGGGACTCAACCTGCGTACGGGACGGCCACCTACAGGTGTGATGATACCAGATGCTGTGTACTACAATTTTGACCTCCCGATGATGAGCACAACAGTGCTCGAAACATGTAGAGGCATATAATAAACTTATTATTAAACAAGATCTTGTGTATTAAGTTGGTTAATTACTAAGATTATACTGAGATGCACGGTCAGCAAAACATCAAAATAATTCCCTCGTTTAATTTTTGGCTAAATGAATTGCAGATAATTCCAGGCGGTTCCCCTTTTTTAGTAAGTACACTAATTTTCACATTTCTGACAGTCTCACGTGTGATTTTGTTAGTTACTATTTTCTGACCTGTCAGTCCGTCTGTCAATTTTGTTACTGTAGACGCAGACGTACGTGATTGGATACGTTTTTTTTTGTCAGATGTTGCTAATCTGCCATGACTTGACAAGTCAATGGCTGTGTTTCCGCTTCATCTGTTGCTTGGATTCCGAAACCAGGTAACTCACTTGGTGCGTCTGTTCCATCTGTTGCTGAGATGCAATGACGTCACCGGCCGAGTACGCAGTAAACAAAGTGGTTTAGATACATCGTATAAAAGACCGCCACGTGCGTGTTAAGTTGTCTATTTGTGCCAGTCCAAAAATTCAGTAGAGGTGTCTCAAAATAAAGACACTATTATTAATTCTTAGAACAAAGAAATGAGCCCCATAAAGGCCTTGATAATTACTACTAAATTTAACATATCCTAAACTAAACATCATTAGCATGAATCAACAGCCCATAGTAATACCAGTCATGAAACATGTCATACAACACATCATACATAATATTAATTCATCAATTAAGTTCGGTCACATGTTCCTCGATGTAAAGTGGCCTCGTACTAAGCTAATTGTATCCTACACACACGTACGTATGTGTGATGCCAATATATACATACAGTGTAGCTAAACCATCCTTTATGGGGCTTCTTGTTAATTGCCTGATCTCACGCCATCCCCTACCCCCTCCCCATCACAACCATTCCTGGGAGTACGAGATACAGACGGCTGACTTCCAGACAGGCTCCAGATTGCTCTAGCTTTGTCGCCCTCAGATTGATTCCGCTTCAGAGCCTTACATAGGAAGAGAAAGGGGGGAAGCAGAGATGCTTCGAATGGAGAGGAGATACGACAGAGATATAGACAATGCAATTGTGAGCGAAGGAACGTTGACCTGCACACGACCGAGATAATGTAGAAACGAATGCATACTACTTACTGTGTACTACATTATTCCGTGATGTAACTAGGGCAAAAATATCCACTACTTCCAAACTGTACATTTTATAGTTCAAATGTGACTAACATTTTTGTGCCATTCATCTATTTCAAACGCAACGTTTAATTGTTCTGCTTTTAAGTAACATAAATATAGAAGTCTGAAACAGCACAAAGAACACTGCGTTACATAAATGTGTAAGACCAGGTTTCCTCTTAAATTGCAATTCCGGCTTTTTGTTTTAAATTTTCCCAAGAAGGTAAATCTGTCGCTGAAGCAAAATCTTGACCACAGATTACAAAATATCGCGAGACAGAAACACTTGCGACACAGTGGTTGATTTAAGATAGGACACAGACGTCTGACAAAAGGAAACAGAAAAGCTTATCCCACGACATGATAAATGCCTTAGCTATGGTGGGGACTATGTGGAAATGTAATGTGATAGCAGTATAATTATATCTGAAATCTACTTAACATACCTGAATTATATAACACAAAGTATTTGTATTTAAACATACTTGATGACCTTCCCCCGAACACACGCCGCATTTATATCTGTTCACTATAGCTAACACTTTTCAACATGCTGTTTTTAACAAGCTGTCTATTCGTATCAGAACACTGTTGTAAGTTACTCAATTATTACACCAACCACTGCACATGTATAAAATTTATAAAATTTACACATTAAAACATTAAAAACGCTCCAACATGTTTCGCTCCTAAGACCATCATCAGGGAGCCATATCGCCCTTGCTAAAGTTACACTATAAAAAGTCACATTAATTTCGCTGTACCAGTTGGGTATTGTGGCAGCATGCCGTGTTGTGTAATGTTGCGAGGAGTGTCCTGCTACGGATGTGCATTCTGTGATTCGTTGCAACGCAACGAAGCACAGAATGCAGGCTGCAGCCCGGACACTACTCCAGCCTAACAGCACCTAACCTCCAACCTACAACAAACCAAGAACGATACGACCAATGTGGTGATCAACATTATAGTCGCGAGCTCCTGATGATGGGCATAGTAGTGCCCGAAACATGCTGAGTCTATAAGAAGTATAACAAAATAATAAGTTGCATCTTGTTGGTTTTTAATCTTCAGTTATCACAGTGATGCATGGTCCAACAAACATCAAATGTGTGCACCTTAGGTGTGCCTATACACACCTCAAAAGCCACAATGGCGTTGTGGTTAACATAAGAGCAACTTAATACTGAGTGACGAGTTCAACTAAAAACAAACGAAAGTTAGCGCTGAAGTAACATATCTGACACACCAGAGATAATAACGGGATGAAAATCAAACAGAGCAAGGTACACCAATGTTGTCTTTGTGTTTAATTAAATACCGCAAAATGAGAGCGTGTGATGGAGTGGAGATATAACTCTAAGCATTCTAGCATTCAGCACTAAATTATTAACAGCGTCGGATTCGCGCCCAGGTAGCAACACTTTATCGTCAATTATCCCCAGGTGCCCATTTGGTAGGAAACTGGCACAGCCGTACAACAGAGAAAAAATCCCTGTTCTTGGTGAGAATTTGAGTCTAATTCCCCTGTCGTTCAGCACGTACTAAACTGACTGAGCTACCTAAACTAGAAAAGAAATGGGTGTAGTATTCCCCAATGGACGGGAGGGGTGAACACAGGTGGTACTATTGAAAATGAAATGAGACACTAAACGAACGAGGTTCAAAGAAGGCTGCAAGAGTACTTTAGCTTGCTTGCGAGTTATCAGTGGGGGCATTTAACCATAACTAAGCCATAAATCCTTCCCAGAACGCTGTTTTCCCATTTAATCAAGAACACGCAACGCCTCATTAGCAAAAGATACACATTTGATTTGATTTATGTTATAAATTATGAAATTACCTTTAGTATTCGGTATTTTGTTTCGTACAAAAACGTTCACAAGCTTGTTCATTTCTTGACGATTTTTCAAGCAATAAACTACTGTTAACAATGGGAAAACTCAATGATGATGATGATAACCTTCTGTAAAGAAGATGTCACGTTTTTGGTACACACGTGGTAAGCACCACCAAACTTTCCGAAAATCATATTGTCCATTTCTTCCGACATTATTAATTTCTTCTTGGCTTGGTATGCATAAAAACCTGAATGGTACCAAAATATGACAGACCACAATTCAGCAACAAGTAGTATGGACAGTAAATTACTTGGCATACGTTGCAGAAAGAGCCAAGCAATAGCAGTAATAAGGCAGGTAAGGGTAAATTCACCCACATGTAGAGATCTCCTTGTATTTACGCAAATCAAAGATGAGCGTGACAGATAGTTTTGGCCTTTTATCCAGATGCATCTGGTATTTCATCAGAGAATTTCAATTACGTTCTCCAACTGAATCCACCATCTAAGCTTACAGTTCTGTTACTAGAAACGTCAAGTATGTCATTAGTAGTCATCGAAAAAAAACCATAACGAAAGAAATATGTGCTGCTTACACGCGTGTTTAGTGTAATAATTGCATTTTATACAAAACTGTACATACTGAGTATCGTCCTGACAGTATCATTAGGCGCTTTTGCAAAATTACGAAAAACGTCCATGAGCTCCGTCATGTTTCTCCGTCTCTTTGTTCGTCCGCATGGAACAACTCGGATCTCTCCGGGACGGATTTTCATGAAAATTCATATTAGAGGATTTTTCTAACACCTGTCGAGAAAATTCAAGTTTCATTAAATCTGACAGGTGTAATGGGTGCTGTACATGTAGACCTGTGTATATACACGATACCATCTCGCTGGATTCTTCTTAGATAAAGAAATGTTTGAGAAAAACATTGTACAGAACATCAAAACACGCATTTTATGTTCAGTAACTTTCTTCCGAAAATAGTGTTGATGAGATAATGTGGAAAAATACTGTAAAGTCGTAATAGGCCACAGATTAAACTAAAATAACATAAGTGCGCTTTGCATGGTTCATTACTAAGGCAATAAACAGATGCTCAGAGCAGTAATACTTCTTGTTTTGCACAGCAACCATGATTAAGCGAACGCCCTCAACATGTCTTGTTTTTGTTAGAACCACAACGATAACTTTTTCTCTTCGTCTGAACCTAAACAAATTTTCCTTTCTTATAGAGTTGTCATGATAAGCAATGGCGAATTCGTAGCACGTTCCCTTACATGCCTGAAATATAGATTTTCGTTTCTTCTTGTTTTTTTATGTGACAGCTCTATATTTACGTTTTCATTCCGGAGGGTCTAATAACATCAAGGTCCATACAGAAGCCAAAAACAAAACAGATACACTATTTCAGATCACGTAGGTGCAGAATCACGAACACAAGGAGAATACGAAGCGGTATATTTTCACAGGCACATCACATAAATGCCAGTTCTGTATAAACTTCTTTCTTCATAGGGTTATTCACCAACCTCTAGGAATTTATCCTACTAATTCATGTAGTGTATCATGAGGAGTTAAGTCTCATAAACCAAATTTCTCTCCTTCTTATAAATAAAATATATATTTTATGGTAAAGTAATTCTGGCTTCAGTAACAATAATTTATCCATTGACTGTAAATATACTGAATAACGATGGATAGAATATAAACAGCACTAAAAATAAAATTCAATTATTACAAGTTCAAGAAAAAAATCCCCAAATAACGTAAAAAATATATTGACCTTTCAAAATTACATGACAACATCCTTTCACACGCATATCGTTCTATTTGTTGCACATGAACTATATCAAAACCCTGCCACTGAGGTGTTCACCTAGTACTGCACACGATAACTATCGTACAGAATTCACTCAAAATGCCAATACCTAGCTGTAATCTTAAAGTCGGTAATCAGCCAAAATCTAACCACAGTATTGAGAGAGTTTACGGTATTCGTTCGTGCTAAATCCTTTCGCTATTTTTCACCTGTCGCATACCTTCAGTAATATAACGGTAAAACAGTAAATAAATATTCTGCCAGGCAATTAATTACAGTCAGGCAGCATAAATTACTGAGATACTGTAAATTACACGACAATAACAGGTATTAAAAAATCTTTATACAGGCTCTTCATGTGTTTTAATATTGCGGCCCAATTTTGGGTAATTACATGATTAGCACTAACGCTGCACATCAATACTTTAAATCCGTTGCAAACATAAGGTAATAACCCTCTATAAGGATACAGCAGTCATAACACAACTATATTATCAGGTGTATATAACTTATCAACTGATTATATAGTTGTGTTATGACTGTTATGTCCTTATAGAATTATTACTTTAGGTTCTAACAAACACAACGGCGATGACGCTCCTTGAAGTCCTTTGCAAACAGCAATCTTAATAGAAGGGTAACAAGGCGCCCTTAAGAATGAAATTTTGTTTCTAGCATATCGGTCAGTAATAAAGTTTAAATATGTGGAAGACTTTACTGGACGGCTTTCAACTGGCACGCCTATTTTACTCCATGACTTGTTTGTGAAGTAAAAGGAGAATAAGCGAAAGAATAATAAGAAGAACTGTAACATTTCTCTCATTTGCATGCTCAAGCAAGTCTCAGTCTATGAGTCGACAGAACGTTCCAACAGATTATTATTGTTCAACTATGGCAAACACAACATCAGGAACAAAAACAATAACAATTCCAAACAGCGGTTTAAATCCCAGATGTAATGTAACGGTCCTAGAGTAGTGCCTGTGAAAAGCCTGGCAGTTTGCAATCGTCAGTGACATTACATCTAGCGCTTTATTAGTCCATTCCCTGAAGCCTAACTGTAACAAACCTGCACACATCCGGAGGTTCAATGTAATGTGTGAACACATTAATCCCAATCTCCACCTGGTTGCCTGAAGCACAAGACGGGGAAATTAGGATACAAGGGGCTTGGTTTCCACTTGCCCGACTGCGCCACCGGATATATGCAATTATAGTCTGCAGTGCTCGTAAGTCAGATAAGTACTGCTTGATTTACGAGTTTACTAACAAGTAGCTACAGCCTAAGGAATAACAAAAACTTTAAATTCAAAATGAACACAAAGAAGAAAGGGTTCCAATCTGACTACTGCCCCAGCGATTGAAGCTCCATAGTAACATTTATGGTCTTGTATTTTCCTGAAGCTAACAATTCAGCATGCCAGCTTTACAGCCTGTAGGTCTTCAAAATACGTGAATTTCTATGCCCTTTCCCTACAAAACCATGAAGCAATTTCCACACTTAATAACAACTAATATTAAGCACCAAAGTACAAAAATGAGTCGCCACATTCACTTGGCGCTCGGGCTTTCTGCACCCCTGATTAAGATAGTAAAATTGAAGATGAGTTAAATGAAAGCCTTAAAAGAAAACCTGTATTTGTGCTTAACTAAGCACCACTGCATAATTTCATATGGCGCAGTGGAGGTTTACCTACAAGCTTACTTAACCTCAGCATTAGATGGAGCTGAGAAGGTCAGCTTAATACCTCTGGCCGCGTTAACCTCTGGTAAAGAGCGACCACAACCGTGATTTAAAATGAGGAGAAATTTTTTTTTTAATTTGCTAGGAATCAAATCGCTACTCCCAGGTAATCCAGCTCAAAAACCCTAGGTTTATTAGTACAGTTAATATATACGGTGTATAGGGAAGATACACAGGCCTACCAATATTAAATATAAAACCACAATTTGTTTTCATATGACCGAAAACTTTCGGGAACAAAATTTCAAAAACTTCGCATTAAATTCTTACAATAAAACCAACTAGATGCAATGATTTCTCAAATTTATTTTTGGAATAAAACTCTACATATTTCGGACAGTTCCTCTGTACATCGTCAGGATTTTTTCACTGTACATAGTAATGGTATGTGTAATACAGGTTTGCTGACAGCTTGTGAGCAAACCTGTATGACATTTACCATTGCTGTGTGTACAGTGAAAAACTCCTGATATTGGACAGAGGAACTGTCCGAAACATGTAGAGTTTTATTCCAAAAATAAATTTGAGAAATCAGTGCATCTAGTTGGTTTTATTATAAGAATTTATCACGATGCACGGTCACCTGAACGTCAACTTCGCATTAGTCAACAGATTTATAAGGCTCCCGTCCCATAACCACAGTTTCTGAACTCAAAAGTGTATGATGTTACACTCTATGACAAAGTGTACCTATGAATAATGATCATACACAGATCGAGAGGCAGGCGATCGTGCCGTATTTCAATATGTTTCCAGGCATTCGGGGACAGGAAGGAAATTCATGTCATGAGAGATGGCAAGCAGACCAATGTATGACACGTACTGCCAGATAAAACTATAGATTTACTGCTACACTAACCTGCTCCTTACTACTTCTCTCCAGCGAATTCGTAAGGATTATATCACATAAAGTTCACTAATTTGGACGGCGACAAGACAATCGGTACAGCGACTCGCAGTTCACGGAAGGCTGTGTGCATCAGAAAAACGTAAGTCTGCACCACTTTCTTCAGTAATACCCAGCACATTTAATTTAAACGTGTCAGATTTGTGGAGAGCGACAGCTATGGTAGGGGTTCCACGCTTCAAAAACATTAAAAAAAAGACGCGTCGGGATAGTCAAGGACCTCTGAATGGAAAGGTGGCGGTGCGCCTTCATATTGAACATTCAAGGTACCTTGTGTGATACTGTAGCTGTGGAAGCAGGTAATTTTACAGCATCGTAGAAGCAGTAAACGCAGTGGAGCGAGGTACGCTACAGCGAATATGGCTAGAATAGTTAACGCATCTGCTGGAAAACCAAAATCCTCACACCGAAAACTTGAGACTTTACGGAAGAGAATTTATGCCCTTAAGGATTTATGTATTTTCACGGTATTTCATTAAATTGGTCCAGTATATTTTGGGCCATTTTGCAAGATCCATTAAATTTTCATAGAAGAAACTACGTTCCCGTGTCACATTTACGACTCCTCGAAGTACGTTGTTACGCATATCCAATTATAAGTGACCCCTAGTGCAATACGAAACGCTAATAAAAGTGCTGAGCAAGATAGCGCAATGAAATAAGAAAAGCCAGTTACTGGAGCGCAACACAGGAAGAATCGTTAGAAACGGAAAGCCAGTGTAATAAGTAACACTAATTTCAACGGGTAGCATAAAATTAGCTCATGTGACTATCACTTTATATTCTTCTGGCCATCCATAATCTAGTATTATATCTGAACAATCTCACCAGTACACTGTAAGAGTTACAGCCATTCACTACTGCGGGTTTTTCTTCTTTCTCGTTCGAGCCACACACACACACACACACACACACACATACACACGGGTACTTTACGCATTTATTCAAATACTCTAAGAGCAGTAGTTAAAGTTGTTTAGGTCTCTAAATTGTCCCAAATTTTCTGTTATCCCCCAGCTGTTGTGTGTAGATATTTTCCTTAGCATTATACAAATACTAAGTAACAGCCGTAATTCTTCTCTGTTCTGGTACCAAAGACACAAAGCTACAGATCCACTTATTTCTTTAAGGGTATAATTTGAGGAAGCAATTAGGCACAGGGACTGGAAACTCTGTCCAAAAAAAAATCCACTGACAAAATCGATTAAATAAATGTTCTCAAAGTATCTTGCAATTGTACAAACAAAATAAAGGATATTTCGATTGTTACAGCTGAGGAGAGGGGGTGTATAGGGTCTTGGTGGGGAAACCGGAGGGAAAGAGACCACTTGGGAGACCTAGGCGTAGATGGGTGGATAATATTAGAATGGATCTCCAGGAGGTGGGATGTGGGTATATGGACTGGATTGGGCTGGCCCAGGATAGAGACAGGTGGCGGACGCTTGTGAGTGCG